>SDBV01011757.1_pt1 | contig 11295 bp, 9 predicted proteins | sample 2277081 | NCBI WGS metagenome assembly SDBV01 (sample SAMN10402039, study PRJNA504765) | marine sediment metagenome | isolation source: marine sediment core GS10_PC15, 223 cmbsf | place: Arctic Ocean: Southern Knipovich Ridge | collected 2010
ATCCGGTGGCCGCAAAAAAGGTTTTGGGCTATGTACCGGACCGTCCGATTTTATATGAAAAATTAACGGCGTGGGAATATATGAAGTTTATTGCAGGAATATACGGTGTAGATGACAAAGATCTTCAGGAAAAGGGGATGAAATATCTTAAGATTTTTGAACTCGGTGAATGGATAAATGAACTCGTTGAAAATTTCTCGCATGGAATGAAGCAGAGGCTCAATCTGTCATCTGTTTTCATGCGGGACCCTAAAGTCCTGATACTGGATGAACCGCTTATTGGTCTTGATCCGCGCGGCGCGAGACTCTTAAAGGAAATGCTGCATACATCACGCAGCAATGGCATGTGTATTTTTATGTCTACCCATATACTTGAGATTGCGGAGCAGATGTGTGACAGGCTGGCAATCATCCACAAGGGAAACATTATTTCTACCGGTACATCCGGCGACCTGAGGCAGCAGGCCCAGTCCCCTGACAGCGGGCTTGAGCAGATCTTCTTAAGGCTGACAGGAGGCGAAGACGTGGTCGGAATTGTCAAGGAATTAGAAGGATAGATGAAAGAGCTTATTGCAATATTTTCACCTCAGTGGTGGACATTCAAAAACCAACTTTTCCGTTCTGACTGGACTGCCTATGTGAAGTCCCTGTTTGTACTGCTTCTGGGCACGGGTTTTTGGGTGATAGCACTCCACTTTTTAACTGATATGCTGACGAGGCTTCAGGATTTTGAAGGCGGTATTGGTAATATCATAGCTTTGAAAGGGCTTTCAGTTCTTTTGATGCTTGTTTTTTTTCTGCTGATTTTCAGTACTCTGCTTACGAGTATAAGCGGTTTTTACCTCTCCCGTGACCTGCCTGTCATTCTTTCATCTCCTGTATCGTGGGGGAACGTTTATCTTTCGAAATGGATCGAAACCACCGTTAAATCATCCTGGATGATAATATTTGCGGTACTCCCTGTATTCATAGCTTTTGGAATTTTCTATAAGGTTGCTTTCAGCTATTATCTCGTTTTACTTCCCCTGCTGATAATGTATTCGATGATACCGGCGGGTATCGGGATACTGATCAGTCTTTTTCTAATGGCTGTATTACCCGCAAAGAGGGCCAAAAATATCTTTTTCATTCTGGGACTTTTAATGCTGGTTATCCTGTCTCTGCTATTCAGGTTTTTAAGGCCCGAGCGTTTTGCAAACCCTGAATGGTTTGCCAACCTGGCCATCTTTCTTTCTGAGATGAAAATGCCGGTTTCTGTCTTCCTCCCGAGTATGTGGGTAACAGAAACATTGACCCCCTTTTTTAATACAGAAGGCGGAACCCCTCTTTTTTTCATGCTCCTCCTGTTTTTTACTGCTTGCGTTTCTGTTATTTTTGGGAACTGGCTTTTTAATGCTTTTTACTATAACGGCCTTGTAAAGGCACAGCAGAGTCAAAAACCGTGGTTTACGGCATCAGAGGAACGTATTGGTTTATTTTCTTTGAAATATTTATATTCCCGGCTTCTGAGGACTGCTTCAATCTTCTTCAGGGGCAGCAGGCTGGCGATAATTGAAAAAGACATCATAACTTTTTTCCGAAACGTAGGCCAGTGGTCGCAAATGCTTCTGCTTTTTGCAATTATTGTTATATATCTTTTCAGTATAAAGGCATTGCCGGTTGAATGGGGCACTTACCTGAGTTTTAAACTCAAGTACATCATATCTTTTCTGAACATAGGGCTGGTGGGGTTCATTATTACTGCTGTTGCTTCACGCCTTGTGCTGCCTTCAATAGACAGTGAAGGCCCTGCTTTCTGGATAATAAGGGTTTCGTCTGTAAGTATGCGGCGATTTATCCGGACTAAATTCTATATCGCATTTATTCCTCTTTTTATTCTGGCCCTGATACTTATTGTAACTTCCAATCTCTTTCTTGGAGTCAAGCCGTGGTTCATGATATTAAGCATCAGTACTTGTTCGGTGCTTGTTTTTTCAATAACAGGTCTTGCAATCGGAACAGGGGCTTATATTGCAAGATTTTCTCAGGTCGAATCAGGCAGGGAACAGTCAGGTTTTGGCAGCACGGCTTATATGCTCATGTCTTTTGCTGTGATCATAATAACTATCATACTCGAAATCATTCCAACCACGGCAATATTCATGAAAGATATCAGTGAGGCGGCCCTGACTTCAAGGGGATGGGCAGTCGTTGGATTACTGTTTCTGGCGGTGCTTGTCTTTAATGCCTTTGTTTTTTTTATGGCGATGAGAACGGGGGAAAAAAGGCTTGCTTCCCTGGAATGATGTTATATTGGAATTTATGTGAAGCTATTCGTCTGAAATAATTGCTGAAAGCAATAATTCTGCATTTACGGAATTGTTTCCTCCCGGGCCGTTTGAAGTTGCTGTCATGGATACCCGGTTGCCTAATGAGCCGGTAGCCGGTGAAAGTTGTATCGTGCAGGGTAATCCCGGGTTTCCAGCTGCGGGAGCTGCCGGATTATAGGTAAACAGGTTTGTGGCCCCGCAGCCGTCTATATTCTGCCACGGAGATATTTCATTAGACCTTGCAGCTGCATACCGGCTTGCAACTGAATCATCGACTGAACCAAGGAAATTGAATATCTGGATGTTAGTCAGGTCGGCTGCCGTTATTGCACCGTCCCAGTTTGTATCAACTTCAGTTAGGATTGCCGCCGGACTTGCCGGATTAGTGCCTTTAAGTGCTGAATTGATCCAGTTCGCGATATCCGGTTCAGCAGATTTTGCCGCTTTTTCGAGGTTTGACTTTCTCGATTTTTCCTTTGAACCGATATAAGCGGGGACGGCGATGGCGCTGAGTATCCCTATAATGGTGATAACTATCAGGAGTTCAATTAAAGTAAAGCCCTTTTGTTTTTCAAAGTGTCTCACAGTTAAAATTTAAACCTCTTAAATAACTGCCGGGGAAGAACGTATGTAAATGCAGCGGTCGGCTGTTTATTATAAATACGTACTCTTACCCGGTCCTATTACAGTAAGCTCAGAAGTTTTTGTTATCATTACAGTCAATCGCAAAAATATCTCCTGCAACGCGTGTGCCTGCATTTCCGACGGCAGTTGCAACAAAACAGTTAGCTGAAGCTACTGAAACACCATTATAAGGTACTGCCACAGGTGGTGCTGGAAGAGCTATGCCTAGTCCCATAATCGCATAAGTATAATCTGAAACTGCTGTAGGTTGCCAGGGTTCAAACCCCGGGAAATCAGCTGCGAGCGTTGTATATATTGATCTTTCTGAAAATATCTGTTCCTCGAACATCCTTAGTGCCGAAAGGTTTGCATAGGCCTCAGAACGGCTTGCCTTAAGAGTAGATCCTACGTATGCGGTTATGGCTACTGAGCCGAGTATTGCTATTACAGCTACTACAACAAGGAGTTCGATAAGGGTAAATCCTTTATTTTTTTTATTTCTATTCATTTTGGCCTCTATAAAATAAGAGGGGGATTAAATCCCCCTCCTAATGATTGATAATTATTCTGCTGTTACAATAGATCTGGACATTAATTCTACAATTCCACCACTACCACCAGGGCCATTTGAAGTTGCGATAATAGCTATACGATTGCCTAATGAACCGAGAGCAGGGGACAGCTGTACGGTACAAGCCGCTCCTGCGGCACCAGCGCCCGTATCTACAGCGGCAAATGTGAACAGGCTTGATGCTGCGCAAGCACCCATATTCTGCCAAGGGGACATTTCACCGGCACCTGTTCTGGCGGTTGCATATGCAGTAGGCACAGTTACATCAGCAGTACCTGCGCCGAACAATACTACATTAGTGGAATCAAGAGCTGTTATTGCACCATCCCAGTTTGTATCAACTTCTCTAAGGTTTGCTCCCGGGTTTGTACCCAGTGAGCCCTTTAATCCAGAGTTCAGCCAGTGCTGAAGATCTGCCTCAGATGATTTTGCAGCCTTTGAAAGGTTTGACTTCCTTGCCTTTTCCTGCGCGCCGATATATGCAGGAACTGCGATAGCTGCCAGGATGCCGATAATGGCGACAACTATTAAAAGCTCGATTAATGTAAAGCCTTTTTGCTCTCTGATGTTGTTAATTGCTTTGTACATTTTATTCCTCCTATTTTGGTTTAGGTCAATCATTTGACCTTTTTGTTTAATTGGGTTATCTCTTAACCCCCCCTGTTTAATTTTTCTTCACCTCCTATTCAAAATCTTTTGGCTGTCAACCAATTTTACACTTATGTAAGCAGATTTTATGCCAGATGAATTTGATGCAAAAAATGATTTGTTTGCTGTAAGTTATGACTTGCCTGGTTTTTGATTAACAAACAATGTACGTCGATTATTTGTCCTGAGTGACATTTTTTGTCAGTTGACGAGATTATTTCTTATGTTGCATGAAAGCCCGGGAAACGGGGTATCGGAGGAATGGAGTACTGCTTTCGCGGATATCATATAAACAGTATTATTACAGTAATAAAAGCTTGACCTTAAAGAAAGCACTGATATAATAGATGCGGAGAAAAAATAGATGCTTATTAAAAGAATCTTAATACTGCTGCCCGTGATAATCTTTGCTGTTCTTCTGCAGTCCTTTTTCTGGGTGCCGACCTATGATGAACAGGTTAAGGGGAACCCGCACCGGCTGGAGGAATTCATTACTGCATCTTCAGGGGACGCAAAGATATTGAATCCCATTCTTAATGCCGATTCCGCAAGCAGCAATATTGTGGGCCAAACTTTTGATGGCCTAATAGACAGGGACGAGAACCTGAAATTTCGTGGACGTCTGGCCACGAGCTGGGAAATATATGAGGAAGCATACTTCTACGTAAATCCCAAAGCCCTGATCAAAGGCAGGCAGTTGCAGCCCTGGGAGATAAAAGAACTGATCCTCTCCAATAAAGACACATTAAATAATATTAAAGCCATAGAGGTTATCTCTCCTGAAACTACCATAAGGGAAATTAAGATTCCAGGACCCGATGAAAATAAAGATGGCATTCCGGACCCGATAAATATAAAAGTTAATTTTGACTTGCCTGCCCGTTTAAAAATAACTCTAACAGCTGTTGACCAGGATTTATTCAAAAAGCTTGAGCAAATTCTCGGCAATGAATACTTCAAGTCGTTTCCCGCCTCTGACTTTATTAGGATACTGACACCGGGGAAGGAAGATAAACTGCCTGTTTTAGCAGAGACATTCTCTGTTACCGAACATAACCCTGTTATTATCTTTCAACTGCGAAAAGGCGTTAAATTCCATGATGGACATGATTTCGATGCAGGAGATGTGCAATTTACTTATCAGGCAATTATGGAACCGAAGAATTTGTCTCCCCGGGTCCCTGATTATGAGCCGGTCAAGAAGTTAGAGGTCCTGGATAAATATACGGTCAAGGTAGTTTATAAGAGATTATATTCACCGGCATTCGGCACATGGGGAATGGGAATGCTACCTGAACATCTTTTAAATGCGGCCATGTTAAAAAAAGAGGCTGAGTCAAAAGGAGCTGATCCCGAGAAATTTTCTATGAGAGGCGCTGATTTTAACCGTGCACCTGTGGGTACGGGACCTTTTGTATTCAGGGAGTGGAAGTCCGACCAGTACATTACACTGGACAGAAATGAGGAATACTGGGAAGGACCTCCTCATTATAAGAATTACACATATCGCATAATACCTCATATATTGACACAGGAAATGGAATTTTACGGCGGCGCCATAGATGATTACGGAGTGCAGCCGCATCAGGTGGCGCGCCTCAAGAATGATCCCAAATATCAGAACTTTTCCAGTCTTTCCTTGGGATATAGTTATGTAGGTTATAACATGCGCCGGGAATTATTTAAGGACAAGAGAGTGAGAAAGGCACTGGGAATGGCTATTGACACTGAGAAGATCATTCGCTATGTAATGTATGATCAGGCGGAGAGGATTACCGGGCCTTTTGTAAAGCAGACCGAATATTACGACAAGAGCATTCAGCCGCTGCCTTATGATCCGGAAGGGGCATTAAAACTTTTGAAGGAGGCCGGATGGGAGAAAAACAAAGATGGTCTGCTGGAAAAGGACGGAAAACCATTTGCATTTACTCTTATCACAAACAACGGCAATCCTATAAGGAAAAATATACTGACGATTGCCCAGGATGCATGGAGGAAAATCGGTATCGATGTGAAAACAGACCTTGTTGAATGGGCTGTCTTTATCGGCAAATATGTAAACAAGGGAAACTTCGACGCCCTTATACTGGGTTGGTCCATGGGCATAGACCCCGACCTTTACCAGATATGGCATTCCAGTCAGAGCAACGAGAACCAGCTTAATTTTGTTGGGTTCATCAACAAAGAGGCCGATGACCTGATCATAAAGATCAGGCAGGAGTATGACTTTGACAAACAGGTTGGATTTTCCCATAGACTGCACAGGATCATTGCGGAAGAGCAGCCCTATACTTTTTTATTCGTCAGAAAAGCTACCGCTGTTCTTGATAAGAAGATAGTGATCAAGGAGTATTCGGAATCAGGGGAGGAGAGGATTAAGAAGATAACCCCGACCAAGACAGGCAATTATACATACTATTTTAATAAGTGGATAAAGCTGGCAAAAAATCCAGAGTTTGAGATGGAGTAATAGTAATATGTTTTCTTTTACAGTAAGAAGTTTTTTCCAGAAACTGATCACATTGTTTTTCATCTCAATCATATCTTTCCTTGTGGTCTATCTAGCGCCGGGTGAGCCGAGCCAGATTGATCCTTTGAATCCTAAATTCACGGCTGAAGACCTGGCCAAATTCAGAACAGAGTTCAACCTGGATAAGCCATTACATATACAATACTATCTTTTTTACAAGAACCTGTTTACCGGACAATTAAAGTCATGGAAGGACAATCAGCCGGTACTGGGAAAAGTCAAAGAAAGGTTAATGAACAGCCTCTGGCTCTTTATTGTGGGTACTTTGATAACATGGTGTCTTTCATTCCCAGTTGGAATAAGCGCTGCCATTAAGAGAGGCTCTTTCTTTGATCGATCTACGACGTTTGTGGCATATGTATTTATTTCCATCCCCAGTTTCTTTTTTGCTTTTATGCTTATTGATTTTGTAGTTAAGACCTTCTCAGTATCAGTAATCGGCATGCAGACTTTTGGTATGAGCAATGCGGATACAACTTACTGGGTAATGGACAGGATCTGGCACATGGTAATTCCTTCCATTCTCGGTGCGCTTGGAGGAATAGCGGTGCTCTCCAGGTATGTACGGGCGCAGATGCTGGAAGTAATTCATCAGGATTATATACGGACTGCAAAAGCAAAGGGGCTGTCCGGGGACAGGGTTAACTATAAGCATGGATTTCGAAATGCCCTTCTTCCATTTGTAACAATGTTTGGATTAATACTGCCGGGATTGATTGGGGGGTCGGTTATCATTGAATCCATCTTTGCCTGGCCCGGCATGGGACGTATGGGATATGAGGCCATCCTGGCCCGGGACTATCCCATTATCCTTACAATTAATTTTATCGCTGCAGTATTGGTGCTGATAGGAACATTTATTTCTGATCTTTTATATATGGTTGTGGATCCGAGGATTAGGTTGTGATTGTAAGGGCGTATTGCAATACGCCCCTACATTAATCGAAAACAATGTCGAATAATGAACAGAATATAAACGAACTCCACCAGGGCTTGGCCGAAGAGGTCTCACGTTTTACCGAAGCGTGGAGAACTTTCAAAAAGAACAGGTTGGCCCTGTGGGGAATGATAATATTTATAATTTTTTTTATAGTGGCAGTCTCCGGCCGTATTTTAACCTATGGAGATAATCCGGTCCTTGATCCTGCAAAGGTACGCTTATCAGAAAAACTTTTAAAACCCCTTGCTCCTGTTAATGCAGAAATGATTAAACCCGGAGACAGACCGGCATTTGACATATACCTGCTCGGCACGGATGACTTGGGCAGAGACATATTTTCGAGGATGATGCAGGGCGCCTGGGTTTCACTGACTGTCGGTTTTGTAGCAGTCGGCATTTCTATACTTATAGGCGTTATCCTGGGTGGGTTAGCTGGCTACTACGGTAACGTGAAAATTAAATTTATGGATGTCCTGAGCCTTATTGTCTTAACTGTTTCATTAATTCTTTTTACTTCCGGGCAGAGAGATCTTGCCATTAATTTATTCCTTGTTACTATATTTCTCATGTTCCTGTCAGCAATATATTATATGCTTGCAGCAAGAGGCAGGGCGGATTTGAAAATGTTCAACTTTCTTTTCTTTGATACATTTACCATAGATACTCTCATCATGAGGTTTGTGGACATCATGCTCTGTTTTCCGAGCTTCTTTCTTATCCTGACAATAGTGGCTGTCCTTCCTGCAAGTATCTATAACATAATGATAGTCATCGGAATCACAAGCTGGATGGGCACAACAAGGTTTGTAAGGGCAGAGTTTTTGTCTCTCCGTGAACAGGATTTTGTATCAGCCGCAAAAGTTATGGGCATATCGGATATGAGCATTATATTCCGGCATATGATTCCTAACGCCATTGCGCCTGTCCTTGTTTCTGCAACAATCGGGATAGCCGGGGCTATACTTGCTGAAGCTGCATTGAGCTTTTTAGGGTTTGGTGTTCCTCCACCTTATGCAACATGGGGTAACATACTCTCGAATGGGCAAAGGTTCCTTTATGATGCGCCATGGCTTATATATATACCAGGGTTATCAATTTTAGTTGTTGTTCTGTCCTTCAATCTGTTCGGTGAAGGATTGAGAGACGCAATGAATCCTAAATTGAGGAAGAGATGAGAGACAATTACGAATTGATGTTTTTTATCCATTAATTGTTCATTGATAATTAATAATTTATAAAACATGGAACCGATTTTAAAAATAAAAGACCTCAAGGTCCACTTCGACACAGACGGTGGTCTGGTGAAGGCTGTTGACGGCGTAAATCTGGAGATGATGAAAGGGGCCACCCTGGCACTTGTCGGCGAGTCGGGATGCGGCAAGAGTGTTACAGCCATGTCGATCCTGAGGCTCATTCCTTCTCCCCCGGGCAGGATAGCCGGCGGAGAGATTGTATATAAAGGAACTAATCTGCTGGAGTTGCCCATTAAGGATATGGAGACGATCCGCGGCAATGAAATTAGTATGATCTTTCAGGAGCCGATGACCTCTCTTAACCCCGTATTCACAATCGGGGATCAAATCAAAGAAGCCATTATGCTCCATCAGAAGAAGAGCAAGGATGAGGCAGGGAAACTTGTAATTGAAATTCTTGACAAGGTCGGTATCCCATCGCCCGATATTCGTACCAATGATTATCCGCATCAGATGTCAGGGGGAATGAAGCAGCGTGTGATGATTGCAATGGCATTATCGTGCAATCCCGAAATCTTAATAGCGGATGAACCTACAACTGCGCTTGATGTTACTATTCAGGCCCAGATACTTGATCTTATGAAGTCGCTGCAGGATGAGATGGGCATGTCCACTCTTCTGATTACTCACGATTTAGGAATTGTTTCCAGTATTGCCAGTCATGTGGCAATAATGTATGCATCCAAAATTGTCGAATACGGTTCTATGGGAAATATTTATGAAAATCCGCATCATCCTTATACCCTTGGGCTCTTTACGTCCATACCTGTGATCGGAAACAAAAAAGAGAACTTGTATGTAATCCCGGGCAGCGTCCCTAACCCCCTGGCATTTCCTGAGGGGTGCAAGTTCTGGCCGAGATGTGTCTTTGCAGAGGATATGTGCAGGTCTCAAGAGCCGCCGCTGGAAGAAGTCAGCCAGGGCCACACGGTCGCCTGTCATTTCAAAGAGAAAATAGATAAATATGCCTGGAAAGAAAAGACAAAAACAGAATCGTTTTTAATATCATCTGAGAAGAGTTGATCATGAACAGCAAAAACAATGTACTTTTAGAGGTTAATAACCTGAAAAAATATTTCCCTATTACCAAAGGGGTTTTTTCCAAAGTGGTTAACTGGGTCAGGGCGGTTGATGATATTTCCTTTCATATAAAGTCAGGAGAGACGCTTGGACTTGTCGGGGAATCCGGCTGCGGAAAGACCACGGTCAGCAGGGTTATCCTTCGCCTTTTAGAACCGACAGAGGGAAGTGTCCGTTTTGATGGAGAAGATGTATTTGGGCTGAGCAGTGACAGGCTTCGGAAGCTCAGGAAAGAAATGCAGATCATCTTTCAGGACCCCTACTCATCTTTAAATCCGAGGCTTTCAGTAGGAAGTATAATTGCGGAAGGTATTGGCGCTCATAAGATTGCCAGGGGCGCTAAAAAGAAAGAGCTCGTCGAAGAGCTTCTTGAAAAGGTGGGGCTTTCTGCCGGTTATTATAACCGTTATCCTCATGAGTTTTCGGGAGGCCAGAGGCAGAGGATTGCGATTGCAAGGGCACTGTCTCTGAACCCCCGCCTTATAATCTGCGATGAGCCTGTTTCAGCACTGGATGTTTCAATCCAGGCCCAGATATTGAATCTTCTATCAAATCTTAAAAAAGATTTTAATCTATCATATCTCTTTATTACGCATGACCTTTCAGTAGTCGAGCATGTTTCTGACAGAATAGCGACAATGTATCTCGGAGAGATTGTCGAGATTGCCGATGTCGGGGAATTCTACTCCAATCCTCTGCATCCATATACTATTGCCCTGTTATCTGCCAATCCTTCGCCCGACCCCGGCAAAAGAAAAAAGGCAATAATTCTCAAGGGAGATGTTCCATCACCGATTTCCCCTCCGACCGGATGCCGTTTTCATACAAGATGTCCTGTTGCTGAAGAGATATGCAGGAATGAATGGCCGGGGCCAAAAGTGATGTCGAACGGCCATATGGTACGGTGCCACCTAGTGGATGAGTCCAACCCGAAACCTCCGATCGTTTTTTGATGACAGTATATTTTTTTCAAATATTATTTAAGGAATAGAATGACCAAAATACCGGAATTTTATGTGTTTTTAGGAGTATTTACAGTTTATTGTAAAAGAAAATCAATAATGTTATGATTACTGGTTGACCAAAACCGGGATAATTTTATATAGTATCTATTCCTTAATTAATAGGTTTTTGATTGGTTTTAGTCAAAAATATTGATTTTATTTGGAAAACAACTCTCAGGTTGGAGTGTATATTTGCGTTTTTACGAATGGATTGCCGGTGTAGCTCAGCTGGTAGAGCAGCTGATTTGTAATCAGCTTGTCGGGGGTTCGAGTCCTCTCACCGGCTCCAAAAAGCAGCGATCGGCTATTAGCTGTCAGTGGTCAGCAAAAAGATTT
>SDBV01011758.1_pt1 | contig 11295 bp, 10 predicted proteins | sample 2277081 | NCBI WGS metagenome assembly SDBV01 (sample SAMN10402039, study PRJNA504765) | marine sediment metagenome | isolation source: marine sediment core GS10_PC15, 223 cmbsf | place: Arctic Ocean: Southern Knipovich Ridge | collected 2010
AGGGGTTAGGGGAGGGGGAACATAACCTAGTGACGAAAGACGAGACGAGCCCCGTAGAAATAAGTTGCTAAATGTGATTACTTTCGATATATATCGAGAATTTTTCACGGGGCGAGCAGCGCATCCGACTAACGGATAACTAATGGGATTCTAGTCAAACAAATATATGGCTGGAATTGTGAATTAAGATAGGATTAGATTCACTTCCCCCTCACCCTACCCCTCTCCCCGTTGGGGAGAAGGAACTTCTTACTGGTTATTACTTCCTCTCCCCCCAGGATTGAGGTGAGGGGTTGTTTAGCGAAATATAAAATCATGGGTAAAACCTGGGCGATCTGTAAAAAGGAATTCAGGAGCTATTTTAGCTCCCCCATTGCCTATATCTTTATCACTTCCTTCCTGGCCCTTTCGGCATGGCTTTTCTTCCGACTCTTTTTCCTGGAAAACACAGCCAGTCTGCGTAACTTCTTCGGGTTTCTCCCCTGGCTTCTCCTTATCTTTGTTCCGGCGATCACTATGAGACTCTGGGCGGAGGAGCGGAAACTGGGAACCCTGGAGCTCCTGCTCACTCTCCCGGTTAAGGATCACCAGGTAGTTATCGGTAAGTTCCTGGCCAGTTTCGCCATCCTGAGCATTACTATTATCCTTTCTTTTCCTCTGCCCCTGATAGTTACGGGACTGGGCAATGCTGACCCCGGCCCGATCCTGGGTGGCTACCTCGGGGCCTTGCTTCTGGGTGGGGCCTATCTTTCCGTGGGTCTGTTCGTCTCCAGTATTACCGAAAACCAGATTGTGGCTTTTATCATTGGCGTTCTAATCTGCTTTGCCCTGCTCGTCATCGGCGAGCAGTTTGTGCTGTTTACCATCCCCGGGGCCCTGGTGCCCCTATTTCAATACCTGGGGCTGGGATACCATTTTGACAGCATCGGCCGGGGCCTGATTGACTCCCGCGACCTGATCTACTATCTCTCGGTGATCGGGTTTTTCCTCTACCTCAATGTGCGCATGGTGGAAAGCAGAAAGTAGTTAAGAGTTAAAGAGTTAGGGGTGAAGGGAAATAACCAATAGTCGGATAATAACCAATGACCAAATTACAATAACCAAATAATAATCAATAACCAAGTTCCAATAACCAGACAATGGCCAATAACCAAATCTCAATAACCGGATAATGACCAAGATACCAATAATTAAACATAGTTTTGACCTTGAGGTTAGTTTGGTTATTGATTATTGGAATTTGGAATTTATTTGATGTTTGTAATTTGGTGATTGGTGTTTAACCTTAACCGGACAATAACCAATGACCAAATCCCAATAACCAGACAATAACCAAGATACCAATAACTAAACATGGTTTTGACCTTGAGGTTAGTTTGGTTATTGATTATTAGTATTTGGAATTTATTTGATGTTTGGAATTTGGTGATTGGTGTTTAGGGGTTAAGTAGTCTCTAAGAATAGGGCAAATGGCTATCTCGAAACTGAAACGAAGTACTAATTACCTGATCCTAACAATTATTACCCTGGCGATCCTTGCGGTGATTAACTTTCTGTCCTCCCGCCACTTCTTCCGCATCGACTTAAGTGAGGGAAAGATCTTTACCCTTTCCCCCTCCACCCGCAGGCTTGTCAGTGAGCTCGATGATCTGGTTACCATCAAGGTCTATTTTTCCAATAATCTCCCCTCTTACCTGGTCAACCTTCAGCGTCAGGTCGATGATCTTCTGGATGAGTATCATGTCTATGCCCGGGGTAACCTTCAGATTGAATTCATTGACCCGGCCGAAGACCCGAAAACAAGGGAGACAGTGAGGGCACTGGGAATTCCCCAGGTGCAAATGAGGGTAATTGAGAAGGACCGGCGTCAGATAGTTACCGGTTACCTGGGAATTGCCGTCCTGTATGAAGACAAGAAGGAGATTCTCCCGATCGTTCAGCAGATCTCTAACCTGGAGTATGAGCTCACCGGAGCAATCAAAAAGGTGACTACCAAGGAAGTCAAGACCCTGGGATTCTTAAGCGGGCACGGAGAGCCTGATATTGATAATGAATACCAGTTGATCCGGGGAGAACTGGAAAAACAGTACCTGGTCCAGAAGGTAGATACCTCAAAGGGGGAGTTTGTCCCCGGGGAGGTGGATACCCTAATCATCGCCGGGCCGAAAGATCTCGGCGAACAAGATAAATACATTATTGATCAGTTCCTGATGCGAGGGGGTAAGCTCCTGCTCCTGCTCGATGGGGTAAATGTTTTTATGATAACCGAGCCGTTCCAGCTCCTCCAGGCCACCCCCCGGCCCCAACCGCTGAACGATCTTCTTTCTGCATACGGAATCAGGGTTAACCAGAACCTGATCCTGGATCGCTCTATGGCCAACTTCTCCTACTCGCCCCAGAAATTTGTTCGCTTCAGTCTCCCCTATCCACTTTTTCCTCGAATAACCAAGAAATTCTTCAACCAGGAAAACCCGGTAGTCAGTGAGCTCGAGCTCCTGGTACTCCCCTGGACCAGCTCCCTCGAGATACTTACCCAGGACAACCCCGATCTGAAGCTCACCGAGCTGTTCAGGACAACGGATCAGGCCTGGGTGCAGTCCGCCTCCGGCGGACAACGCTTTGAGCTTACTCCCCAGCGTCAGCTCCCTCCCCCTCCCGGGAGCCAGAGGAGCTACTGCTTGGCAGCTGCGGTTACCGGGAGGCTCAAAAGCTCTTACGCCGATAAACCGATACCCCCGGAGGTGAAAAAAGTCAGCCGCAATTGGGAGACCATCAAGGAATCTCCTCATACCCAGATTATCGTTGTGGGCAATTCTTCCTTTATCTCCAACAATTTTGCCGGCAATAACTTTATTCGCCAGTTCTCTTTCAATGCAACCTTCTTTCTTAATGCGATTGACTGGCTCACCCTGGGTGAGGACCTGATCGGCATCCGCTCCCGGGTAGTGATTGACCGGCCCCTAAAGGAGCTCTCCGAGCCGGGGAAGAGGCTTGTCAGATACCTTGGAATCGGAGGGATGCCCCTGCTGGTAATCGTTTTCGGTCTGGTCCGCTTTATGCTTCGTCGAAGGAAAAAGGCTAAGTTAATATGAAGTTCAAAAGGATCCTAACCTACCTCACGGTTCTGATTATACTGCTGGCCCTGGCTTACTTGATTGAGCGGCCGGGGAGGAAGCAGAAAGAGGCTGCGTTTCTTCTTTTCCCTGACTTTGCGCCCACCGCTGCCGCCCGAATCGAGCTAAAAGACCCGGAAACAGAGGTAGTTCTGGAGAAGAAGGAGGAAAAATGGCTGGTAGCCAGCTCCGAGAACTACCCGGCGGATACGGGAAGTATAGAAAGCCTTCTGCCCAAGGTAAAGAAGATTTCCGTTAGCTCTCTGGCCTCCAAGAGGCCGGAGAAACACTCCATCTTTAAGGTCGATAAGAGTGGGCTCGAAGTTAAGATCCTTAACAACGAATCGGCCCTCCTGGCCCACTTCTTCGTGGGTAAGACCGGCCCTGACCAGGCCAGCACCTACCTGCGGCGGGGAGACTCCCCGGAGGTGTTTTTAGTCAGTGAGCGGATAAAATCAATCTTTTCCCGCCCGGAGTGGCGGGATCTGCACATCTTCAGATTCAATAAGGCTGATGTCGTTGAGCTGACGTTGAAGCCGAAAGGGAAAAAGGAGATCAACCTGAAGAGGAACATCGTTGAAGGCACCTGGGAGATCCATAAGCCGGTGAAATCCCTGGCCCGGGAAAAAGAGGTGGATTCCCTTTTAATGACCTTCTCTTCGCTGCGGGCGCAGGAGTTTGCCGAAGAAGAGGCACTAAAAAAATCCAAGCTATCTTCCCGACCGCAATCAAGCTTCACCGCCGTGCTCTTCGACGGCTCGAAGAAGGTGCTTTTGGTAGGTAAGGAGAAGGATAAATCTCTGACCTATGTCAAAAAGGAAGGAGATGAAACTATATTTCTGCTCTCCCAGTATAAGCTCCGCAAATTATCTCCGAAACCCGATGACCTGAAACAGGAGCCCAAGGCCGAAACCCCTTAGGACTTACTTTCTATCCCTCCTGAAAGAAATTGAGCTCAAGAAGATCCTTAAATCGTTAATAGCATGAAATCATAGGCGTTCCCTAAAATGGGCCTATTTCTCCATCAGGGCTCAAAACCTTCAGAAAGTGTGCCCCGGGGCACACATTTAACCTTTTTGTGGGCTATGATTCTTGAAAAAATTGGGCCGGCCCACATTTTTGATCTTCCCCCTCCCCCCATAAAAAATGCAAAACATAATTGACTAAGGGGTAAAAAAGTCATATATTATCCATATCCATATATGGATGCTTTGAAAGGGGTGTTTTATGGAACGACTTGATAAAAAAACTACGATTCTTTTCCCGCCGGATTTATACCGAAGGCTTGAAGAGGTAGGAAAGGCAAAAGGGATATCCGTCGGCGAGTTGATCCGCCGGGCAGTAAAGCGGGAGTACCAGCTCGGTGATGCCGGGGAAAGGATGGCGGCGGTTGAGAGGCTGACCCGGATTGAAACCCCGGTTTCAGATTGGGAAGAGATGGAAAAAGAGATTTCCCAGGGTGCGATTGAACGATGACTCAGGTACTTATCGACACAAATATTTTCATTTACGCTGCCGGAAAACCATCCCCTTACAAGACCCCTTCTTTAAACCTTCTCAAGAAAATTGCCCGCGAAGAATTAGAGGCATGCTGCGATACCGAAGTGCTCCAGGAGGTGTTATACCGACATTGGCATATTAATGAATTGGAAAAAGGAACTCAGATTGTGAGGGAGATCTTGACGGTCGTCTCCCGGGTCCTCTCCGTAACCCGAGAGGATGTAATCAAGGCAGTAGAGGTTCTTAATCGAAAGGAGTCGGGGCTGCAACCTCGAGATGCGATTCATGTCGCTATTATGCTGAATAATGGGATAGAAACGATCTACAGTTATGATCGACATTTCGACGGGATTGAAGGAATAAGGCGCCGGGAACCTGAGTAAGGTATATAAGGTCACATCTTCACAGGCTGTTGCCCAAATACTGAAAATGTTAAAACCGCCTTCTAAACGGTATAAACTAACAGTAAAATGTAGGTATAAAACAGATTATAGGGGTGGACCTCTGTATCCACCCTTATCCCTTCGACAGGCTCCCTTCGATAAACTCAGGACAGGCAGGGCAGGCCGGGCCGACAGAGACCTGCCTGCGCTAAAGCTACGGCAGGCAGCCGTCGGCCCCTACTTTCACGCATTATTCGGGTTTATATATATTCCTCAACTTTATACAATAAGAGCATTCATAATACAAGCTCAGGTTCGCTCAAAAAATTCTTGACTTTGGATTGCCCAATGATAAAATCTAAAAGGCTTTTATAAAGGAGGTAACTATGGCAGCAAGAGGGGTAAATAAGGTAATTTTGATCGGCCATCTGGGAAGAGACCCTGAGGTAAGATATACCAGCAGTGGACAGGCGGTAGCAAACTTTACCATTGCTACTAATGAGGCCTGGAAGAATAAGGAAGGAAATCAGGAAGAGTCAACCGAATGGCATCGGATCGTTGCCTGGGGAAAACTGGGAGAGATCTGCGGTGAATATCTTTCCAAGGGGAAACAGGTCTATATTGAGGGAGTATTACGCACCCGCTCCTGGCAGGATAAGGATGGGAACAAGAGGCAGTCAACCGAGATACACGCCCGAAATATGCAGATGTTAGGAAGGGCCGGGGATATGCCGGAGGCTCCCGAAGACACCAGCCCTCCCGAGCCCGAGCCTCACGAACCACCCCCCGTGGATAGTGAGGATGATATCCCATTTTGAGCAGTAATTATATTTATTCATCCTCTTAATCATAGAAAAGCCTTTTCTAAGCGGTTTGCACTTTTTTGCGGGGAAGGTTCCACTTCTGTCTTTTCTCCCAGAGGGTTTTGGAGGTGATCCCCAAGAGCTGAGCCAGTTCCTTCTCGCTATGCTCATTCTCAAACCTCTCGATGAGCTCCTTGGTATATTCCTCAATGGACAATTGTTCATCCAAGGCTTCTTTGGTAAACCTTTTTTTTCTCTCCGCTCCTCTTTTTTCCAGAAACAGGGGAAGATCGGCCTCTTCGAGGCATCCCTTTCCATCGTGAAGTAGTACCGCCTGCTCTATGGCATTCTCCAATTCTCTTATGTTCCCTGGCCACGGGTAATTTCTCAACATCGCCATGGCATTGGGGGAAATACCCTTTATGTTATTATTATTTTCCGAGGAATATTTCTGAACAAAACGCTCGGCGAGAAGGCAGATATCCTTTTCCCGATCCCTCAAAGGGGGGAGGTGGATGGGGAACACATTAAGACGGTAGAAGAGGTCTTCCCGGAATCTGCCATTTTTAACCTCTTCCTCCAGCTCTTTGTTGGTAGCTGCCAGGATCCTTAGATCTAATTTGATTAACTCGTTGCTCCCAACACTGCGGATCTCTTCTTCTTCAATGGCACGCAGGATCTTCGGCTGCACTTCTAAGGGAAACTCCCCGATCTCATCCAGGAAGAGGCTACCCCCATCGGCCTCCTGAAAAAGTCCCTTCTTGGAGCTAATGGCATCAGTAAAGGCCCCCTTCTTGTGCCCGAATAGCTCGCTCTCCAGCAGGTGTTCAGGGATTGCCCCACAATTGACCACAACAAATGGCTTGTCCTTGCGGGGGCTCTGGTAATGGATGGCTTTAGCGAATAGCTCCTTTCCTGTTCCGCTATCCCCAGTAAGGAGAACAGTACTTTTACTGCCGGCAACCTTTTTGATCACATTAAAGATATCTTTTATAGCCTTGCTTCTGCCAATTATCTCCGGAAACTCATCCTCTATTTCCTTTTCGCCTTTACCCCGCTTAACATCTCCACCCACCTGGGCCTTTTCTAATAACTTTTCAATAGTATTAAGAAGCTTCTCCCTTTTCAGCCTCCGGGAGATATAATCCTGGGCCTCCAGTCTGATTGCCTTCAGGGATAAATCGATCATGTTAGTGGAGGTGACGATGAAGAAGAAAGTATCAGGACTCAGCCTTCGAAACTCCTTTAATACCTTCCTTCCTGGAAGACCAGATAGATTGGGGTCACAGAAGGCTACTTCAAAATCGAGTTCAGAGAGCATACTAATCGCCTTGCTTCCATTCTCAGCTTCAAATATGGAGAGCTCCTCATCAGCCAGGATATTCCGGAAGGCTTGCCGAAATGATTTCTCAGTGCTGATAATCAGTAGCTTCAAGGGAGGCATATTTATGGCACATCACGAATTGTCCCGCGTGCACGCGGGATTAAAGCCTTCGTAGTCCGCCTCAGGCGGACTACGAAGGCTGAATCCAAATGTAAATAGATAGAATTCAATGGTTCCAATCCCTGCTATCCCCTTACATGTCATTGCGAGGGTGAAGCCCGAAGCAATCTCGTCGGGTTTGCTTCTCTTCGCTCGCAACTTCGGCTATTCCCTGAAGTAGAGGCTATTGAGAAAGGTATCTCTCCAGGTCATCTACCACCATCCTGACTCTTTCTCTATCAGTATAATCCTTTGAATAGCGTATGAATTTCCTATACTCTTCTATGGCCTTTTTATACTTCCCCAACACCTGGTAGACGGAACCCAGATTATAATAGGGATTGGCAAAGGTGGGATCCACCTCGACAGCTTTCTTATAGTACCCGATCTCCAGAGCAGAGTTGTCATTCAAACTCGTCCCCTTATTGTACCACTCCTCTGCGGTATGAGCACTTGCAGGCCCTACATCTACTGCAGGTACCGAGATGGGAGCTCCTTCTATCCGCTCCAGCAGATTTTGAACCTCTGCCCTTTCCCTGGGATCCTGGCAATAGGTCAGGAACCGCCGGAAATATATTATTGACTCTTCAACCATTCCTCTCTGGATATAGATCGAACCTAAGTTATAATAGGCTCGCTCAAAGGTGGGGTCGATCTCCAGTGCTTTCTTATAATAGAGCATCTCCTGATCTGAGCTATCTCCTAACCCCACCCCCTTATTGTACCACTCCGCTGCTTTGGCTTTTGCTCGCTCCTGCGGTGAGCCGGCTCGAGCACCTCCCTTCTCTAATTCTAATTGCCTTTGTCTTTGAAGCAGGATTTGGGTAGCCTCGTTTTCGGTACCGGCACCATACCCCAGCGGCCTCCCGCCACCTCCCTTCCGCTCAGGGGGTAAGGAACCTCCTCTCTGCTGGGCAATGAGTTCCATGGTTGCTTCATCTTCCTTGGTGGCCGAGTAACTTTTGGCGGATTGCGCAGCCGGCTTCGTGGACGGAGTCTGCTTGTGTTTAGCTGTTGCCTTGGCTAACAGCAACCTTATCTCCCTCAGAAACGGTTGGGGTTCTTTTGAGATGGTCCCCGACACTTGCCACTGTTTGATCCTGAAGATCAAAGATATTATCAACCTCCCCTTTCTTTGAGATCGTTGTCATTACATTCCCAGAGCTTACTTTTACCACATGAGTAGTAATCTGCATCTTATCCGCAAATTTTTGATAGTCCCCAAATATGATCACCGCTGCCCCTACAAGCATCCCTACATCAGCAGCCCGCTTAACATCCATTGACTCTTCCTTATTGAAACCAATTCCCAACAGTGCCCTTTCGATCTTCTCCTTACCTACCGGATCGAGAGATGGATTCTTGGCCAGCTCCGCTCCGATCTTCTGAGCTATTCCCTCACCAAACCATGCCAGCTCCTCACTCCTGGTTAGATTGTTGAAGGGGATAACCCCTACCTTCATCGGGCTGCCCAATACCTGAGTGGACAAGGTGGCAATGATCAGAAAAGCAGTCCCGAAAGCTAATAGAATATTGTTTTTCATTGGCTAAACCTCCTGTAAGGTTTTGTAAGCCCCCGATCTGAGTTAATTAATTTTGCGTTTCTTTTATCCCGAATCATCGAGATGCTTTTCTCATTATAATACATAGTAATAATTAAGTCAAATTATTGAAATTAGGTTACCCTAAGGAAGGCAATTCAAACATGCTTACGATTCGATGAGGGAGTTCATCCCGATTTTTCAAAGTGACCTCGACCAGCTCCACATCATCTCGTTGCTTAATCGAATTTACCAGGCGGTCTCCTCTCTTTTTGATGACCCCGAGCACCCGATTGTCAGAGTCCAGGGCATAATAAAGGGCTTCAACGAACAGTTTCGAGAAGCACTCCATCTTCCCGATTTCATCAATGATGATGATACTCTCGGAGTTGCCCGAAGGCTGGATTGCAGGAATCGCTATAGTCTCTAAATCGGTGATATTCACCCCGTACTTTCCCACCCGATAGGGGCTCTTCAACTGGCAATGGGCAAGTATCCCCTTTTTGCCATCAAGGGTAATAATATTAAACCCCATCCTAACCCCTCCTTCCCGGATCTCTTCCGTATAGAATCCCCTTAGATCTCGACCCTTAAGCTCAGAAACTACCTTTTTTATTACCGTTGATTTTCCAACCCCGGGATTACCGGTTAGTAGAAGATTCTTTTTCATTACCTTCTGCAGCTAAAGGAGCTTGGGAGCAGTGGCCTACCCGCTGTCTCTAAAGGCATCCCGGAGCAGATGGCTCTGGCGGTTGTAGGCATCCCGGGGATCCTTCGGGTCCTTCATCAGGGAGATCTCCTGGGTCAGAAGCCGGGTGATATTTAGGATATGGGTATCTTTTCTCTTGGATTCCCGTTTATAGAGGGGATGATCCCGGTTTATATAGATCACCGTCCCTTCAGTAAAGCACTCGGGGCCGTCCTCTCCGAAGTGATCCAGACAACAGGTCACTCCCTTCTCCCCGAACTTCAATCGCTTAACCACGGCATTCGGGGAGGCAATCTTCAGCGAAGGAGCCCTTTCCTTTTTTGCCGATCCCTCCTGTTCTACTTCTTCCTTCTTCTTCCCCTGCCCGGGTAACTCCTCTCCCGGGCTCGCCCCTTCCTCGGGCACAATATCCTCATCCTCATCTGGCTTCTTCTTCTGTTTCGGAGTGACCCCGATTTCCCCTATCCCCCTGGCCGCCTCCTCGCCGTAAGGAACAACCCCGAAGGGAGAGAAATCCGGGTTTAGGGCCAGGGCGTGATGAACCCGATTCAGGGCCTCCTTCAGGGCCCGGCTGACCCTTCGGTTTTCTTGCCTGCTGGAGAGACTCCGAAGAACCTTCCTTATATCCTCCATCACCTTGGTCATAACCTTCAGGAATGCCTGATACTCGGGACAGTCCTGAACAAAACCCGTCCGGTCGCTGGTCACCAGAAGGAAGTCGGCATTTACCTCCCCCCTTATTCTGGTAACTGCCTTCCCCCAGGACTCCATCCCGAACAGTTCCCGCCTTATCAGCACCTGCTTGACTCTCACCTCAATCCCCATCTCCTCGGTACTTGCCCCCGAGGCCGGAAGGATTACTATCTCCCCATGAACAACACCGCACTCGGTTCCCTCCACGAAAGGGACGCGGTGACCGGCAATACTCCTGGGCTTGATCGGATAACCGTTAAGTCTGACCCTGAAATCCTTCGCCTTCAGTGGTACCCCCTCGACAATCTTCCTTTCTACCTCGGCAGGATCGAAGCTCTTGGTCAGCTCGTTTAGCCTCACCGTTGTCCCGTCCCCCCTTTTGCTATCAGGGGTCATTCTCCTCATTGGGATCTCCCAGGTATCACCTTCCTGCTCCCACAGCTTCTTGTCAAAGGTAACCTGAGCAGCAAAGTCGCCTTTCTGGGTATAGACCTCAAAGCGATTACAGGCCGAGAGGCTGGCGAATTTTCCAATCCCGAACTGGCCGATTCGATCCCGCTGGAAAACCGGTGATTTGGGCTTCATTAGCTTTTCCTCGGAGCCGACATTGAAATATTGCTTTAGGCCTTCCAGGTCCATCCCGGTGCCATTGTCCTTTACTTCAATAAGCTCATCGGTAACTGTTACCTCCACCTGGGAAGCATCGGCGTCGTAGGCATTGTTGACCAGCTCCCTGATGAGCTCAATGCTCTGGGAATAAAGCCTCTCCCCAATGGTTATCAAGTGGCTTTTGTCCACCGTTACCGGAAGTGAGGTGTATCCGTTCTTCATTTTTCCCCCCTTCTTTAACCCCTTACTCAGATTTATTGGTAGTGAACCTATTTAAATTGATAATTCCAACTATATATTTGTTTGACCAGACTCCCATTGGTTATTCGTTATTCGGTTGCGCTGCTCGCCCCGTGAAAAATTCTCGATATATATCGAAAGTAATCACATTTAGCAACTTATTTCTACGGGGCTCGTCTCGTCTTTCGTCACTAGGTTATGTTCCCCCTCCCCTAACCCCT
>SDBV01011759.1_pt1 | contig 11294 bp, 7 predicted proteins | sample 2277081 | NCBI WGS metagenome assembly SDBV01 (sample SAMN10402039, study PRJNA504765) | marine sediment metagenome | isolation source: marine sediment core GS10_PC15, 223 cmbsf | place: Arctic Ocean: Southern Knipovich Ridge | collected 2010
CTTCCATCTGCCAGAGCGATTTGTCCTATTTGCCTGACTTGTCCTGATACTGGGCTATGCACGTTCACACCGTCAGCGTTTTTAGCCGAGCCGATGCACTCACCGCCGCTGACCTTTTGGCCCGCTTGTACAATGGCCTTGGCCTTGCCGCCAGCTCCGTCATCCAGAGCCACTTGAACTGTTGAAAAAGTTGGAATATCTTGGATTGACAGACCTTCGCTCAGGCCTTTATCGTTGGGCAGTATTGCTCCGCCGGGAAATCCTTTGTGCCTGACCAAGCTTATCTCCACTAGCTTTTGTTTGTCGGAATCTATTCCATGTCCGGGCCGGCAAAATCCCCCCCGGTAGTCTTGCGCCGCCGCCGAGTAATGGGTTTGCCCTGGACGAACAGTTTAATTTGCCGCAGAGCCTGTTTGATCCGCAGTTCATTTTCTACCAGGGCAATGCGCAGATATCCTTCGCCTAGGTTACCAAAAGCAGCGCCTGGAGCCACCGCCACCTCCGCTCCTTCCATCAGAGCCAGGGCGAAGTCCAAGGTTCCCCGCCCAGCCAAGTGTTCGGGGGCCACCTTGGTCCAGACGAACATCGACCCGCGAGGCCTTTCGTATTCCCAACCAAGCTTATCAAGCCAGTCGCAGAGTACGTCGCGACGTTTTTGGTACACCTTAGCTTGTTCCGACACGAATTCCTTGCATTCACGCATCGCAATGATGCCCGCGATCTGCACCGCCTGAAATATACCGTAATCGTAATAACCTTTTACCCTGGCTAATGCATCGATCACGGTGGCGTTGCCCGCCGCAAAACCGATCCGCCAGCCAGCCATATTGTAGGGCTTGCTCAGGGTGGTGAACTCCATGCCAATATCTTTTGCTCCGGGAGCGCTGAGAAAGCTCGGGGCTTTGTAGTCGTCGAAGACTGTTTCGCCGTATGCGAAATCATGCACCACGAAGACATTCATGCGCTTGGCTAAGTCCACCGCAGCCTCGAAAAAACCCGGATCGACGGTCATGGCTGTGGGGTTGTGCGGATAATTAAGGATCATCATCTTCGGGCGCGGATGCAAGTGTTCTAGTGCGTATTGAATCCGATCCAAAAAGGCCTGGTCGTTTCCCAACGGTACCCGCACGACGCTGGCACCGGCTAAACTGGCCGCATGCATATGAATCGGAAAGGCCGGCTCGCCCAAAACGATCAGATCCCCAGGCCCCAGCATTGCCAGACACAAATGGCTCAGCCCTTCCTTGGACCCCACGCAAGCCAGCACCTCTTTGTCCGGGTCCAGCTCCACACCCCATTTTCTCTTGTAGTTCTTGGCTACTTCCAAGCGAAGGTTAGGCAAACCCCGAGCGTCCGAGTAGCGATGGTTGCGAGGATCATGAGCCGCCTCACAGAGTTTCTCTACTACCTTGGCTGGGGCCCCGTCCATGGGATTGCCCATACCCAAGTCAATAATGTCCACTCCCGCATGGCGTTTCTGTTGCCGAAGGCGATTAAGTTGACCGAACAGATAAGGCGGCAACCTGGTCAGCCGATCAGCGGGGTGTATCTCAAACTTACTCATTGCCGTTCACCTATATCAGAGAATACTCCTTGAGTACCTCGCGGAGTTTTTCCTTGTTCGCCTCGCCCATCTTACACATCGGCAGCCTAAATTCCTCGTTACATCTACCCATCATCGCCATGGCAGTTTTCACCGGAATCGGATTGGTCTCGATAAACATAGCCTTGAACAGCTTGAATAGTTTCTGATGTTGGGCCGTCGCTTCGGAGATCTTCCCAGCCAGCATCGCTGTGGTCAGCTTAGCTACCTCCTTGGGCACAATATTAGCCGCCACGGGGATCACTCCTTTACCGCCCACAGCCATGATCGGCAAGGTCAGCGAATCGTCTCCGCTCAGGATAGTCAGATCGCAATTGGCCGCGATCTCCGAGGACATATCCAGAATACCGGTGGCTTCCTTGATAGCCACGATATTCTTAATCTCAGCCAGTCGGCAAATGGTCTCGACGCTCAGAGCTATTCCGCAACGCCCCGGTATGTTGTACAACACCACCGGAAGGCCCCCCTCCTCTGCCACCGTCTTAAAATGTTCGTACAGACCTTGCTGAGTGGGCGTGTTGTAATACGGATTCACCTGCAGAGCCGCGTCAGCCCCAGCCTTGCGGGCAGCGGTGGTTAATCGCACCGCTTCGCTGGTCGAGTTCGAGCCCGTCCCCGCAATCACCGGCACCTTGCCAGCCACTCGCTTGACCACGGCTTCGACCACCTGTCCGTGCTCCGGATGGCTCAGAGTCGGAGACTCCCCCGTAGTGCCCATGGGCACGATACCGTCCGTACCGGCGGCCAATTGAAAGTCCACCAGTTCGTCGAGCCGCTTCCAGTCGATCTGCCCGTCCGCAAATGGAGTAGCTAACGCTACCATCGTTCCTGAGAACATTATTTTTTACTCTTTTATTACCGAGGCTTGAGTTCTAACGCCTCCAGCTTTTATATAACTTTGTGGGTTACCAAATCCTGCACATCCATCAAGCCCACCGGCTCGTCGGCTTCGTTCACCACCGGAAGCTCATCCACCCGATACTCTTCGAATATCCTCGCTGCCTCCCAGCTCGGCGTACCGCTGCGCATTCGCTTGGGATTACGGGTCATCACCGTCCCAATGGGTTCGTCCAGCACTGATTCGATACCTTTTTCCAGCAAACGTCGCAGGTCGGCATCGGTGAATATGCCGCTGAGTTTGCCAGCCTTGTCCACTAGCAGTATTGCTCCGCTGCGTTTGGAAAGTCGGCTCACTTCAATCAACGCTTGCCGTACGGTCAGATCATCTCGGGCTATCGGCAGATTACGTCCCCGGTGAAAGCTCATCAGCTCATCCACTTTACTCAGGCGTCTGCCCAGCGAGCCACCCGGGTGAAAGCCCGCATAATCTTCCTCCCCAAAATTGTCCAGCTTCATTATGGCCATAGCCAGCGCGTCTCCCAGAGCCAGCATGCAGGTCGTGCTGGTTGTCGGAGCTAAGCCCAGCGGGCAGACCTCAGCTATTTCTCCCAGCAGCAGAGCCACGTCTGCCTTGCGCCCCAATGTCGAGCTTTCTCGCGCCGTAATGCCGATTATTTTTATTTCCATTCGCCCCAGAAGCTTCAGCAGTCTGCTAATTTCCTCTGTTTCGCCTCCGAAGCTCAGGATCATCACAATGTCTGATTTTTGCACTCGTCCCAGATCGCCGTGCAGAGCGTCGGCTGGGTGCAGATGGTAGCTCAGCGTTCCCGTGCTAGCCAAGGTTGCCGATATCTTTTGAGCGATGATCCCAGCCTTACCCATCCCCGTCAAGATCACCGCGCCTTGACAATCTCGGATCATCCCAACAGCCTGTCCGAATTCCTCGCCCAGTTGCTGGCCCAATTTCGCCACCGCCGCTGCCTCTTCAGCCAACACAGCTCGCCCAAAAGCCAGTGCCGATTCTTCTTGGACTATCTGCTTATCCTGAGCTTCCAAGGTCTTATCCTCATTTGCGGATCAAATATGCCCACCGAGCATACCCCCAGCCCTGGTTTGTGTCCAGTATCTTCCGAACGGCTCATTTACGGCTCTCCTCTTTGATAACCGACAGCCCTTTTTCAAGCACTCTGTCACGACCTGCTGCGATATCCGCCCGAGTAGGATGCACTTCTATATCCGGTATAACACCGACACCAACGAACTCTTTTCCGTCTGGATACGTATCGCGTTTTGTGCATACCCGCCCCCGAACAATATAGGAGAATTTAAATTGCAAAGGCATACCTGTGGTGCCAGCGGTCTTTTCTCCTACCAAAGTCGCCCGCTTGCTGGCATGCAATGGTACAGCAAAATCCTCTCCGGCGCTGATCGTTTTAGGGCCAATCAAAATCACAAGCGGGCCAAGATAAGCTTCTTCCTCTCTGGGCTCAATTGTACGCGTTCCACCGTTAAACCACTTCTTTGGACGTCCCCACGCTTTGAAAGCAGCAATATGTTGAGGGGTTTTCCAAGACGTGCCTGGAATGGGTTTCTTAATCAAACGACCAATTATCGCATCGCCATTGGCATCGTTTCCTCCATTGTTCTCACGCAGATCGATGATAAGCCCCTTAGCTTTGCGGATATTCCCCATAAGTTTATCAAATTCTCCAACAACCTCGCTTGTGCCAAATGTGTTGATAGCAACATAAGCGATACCGTTACCCAAATTCCTGTATTCCACACGCTTCGACTGTTTAGCCGGCATTTTCCTTCTCCAATGTAACTTTCGCGTGAGCTTCACTTCACGCTCATTCCCCGCAAGATCCTGTATTCGAAGAATGATTTCTGACTTTCGCGGCCCCGAAAGAAGATAGAAAAATGCTCTGTTGTCTCTGTCTTGTGGAGTCGAAGCGAATACATACGGATAGATATCCTTTTGCAATACATCTCGGACTGCTCGACCATCTATGTGTGTAATTTCATCGCCCCGATGCAAACTTGCCTTAACTACATCAGGAGATAGCCCCACTTCAGTTATCACTGCCTTGCCCTCGATAGGGCGAACCCGCAATTCAGGCAGGGCACTAGCAAAGACTTCGGCAACATCAGAGAAACTGCGGAATCGAGTGTAGACATCTGTATGGCCGTCTTTCAATCGGCTTACACATTCAGCCAACAAGCGGTTATATTCCCGTAATGTTTGCTCTTGGCGAACACGTGGCAGATATTCAGCAAGCACCTGATCCCAATCCAGTTCGGGAACCAAGTCGAAATTAGCAAAATTGTATTTGATCTCCGCCCACATCCGCACAAACCCCTCAACCTGCTGATCGGGTGTCAACCGTATCGAGTCAAAATCGATCAATTCATGATAATTGCCTGTTGATGAAATAGAGCCGTTTGTAACTAAGTCCGTAAACTTATCGGTCAGTATTCGTCTATCGTCAGTGAGGATAAATGAGCCACGAACCTCTTCGCCCTTGGCATTCCATTTCCCAATGGCAGCTGCCTTGCCAACCCCGCGGATGACTCCAATACCAGATGGAAGGGGAGATCCGCCTCCATCAATTATCTCGCCGCCTCGTAACAGATAAGTGTGAAGCATCTTTAACCAGCCCGCATCATGCCCATAATCTGGGATGAAATCTGCGCTCAAGCAGATCAGGATGCTATCAATCTTGTCAGGATTATCTAGGCAGCGAAGCAAGAGAGCTTGCTCATCTTTCAGCACAAAGGTGTATTCCTCGCCAAATCTATAAGTTTGTTCACGGACAACCTTTTTCCGAATTCCTTCTAGAATCTCCTTATCTGAGTAAGCGAACACCGTTTTAGTTGCTACAGATTGCAGGATAACTGCCATCAACAAAACTGAAATTACTTGACTGTAATTTTTTCTCATAGTTCTTTTACCTCCATCTTTCCATGACTGTGAAAGCAGTGATAAGGCCGCAGTCGCCTTTGGCTCCTTCGCAATGACATCTTAAATGAAGTTCTCGATTTTCGCAACGCAAATCCTCTCGCTCAATAGCTCCTCCGGGCAAGCCCAGCCAAAGGACCAGTGCAATAGCTAAGCCAGATATGATAGAGCCGACATCGTGAACCGTATCTGTGAAAGAACAAGAATACTATTTCACTGGCTGATTTTTGTCATCAACTCTTTCAAGGGTTCACAGTTCTTTGTACGCTTGCTGACGTATTTCTCCAGCTCAGCTATCTTTTGCTCGGGAACACGCCGGGTATAACTATTGATGATATCCCTGGCTCGGCTGCGCAAGTTTTCGTACATACTGTTATCTGGGTTATTTGATGCTGCGAATGACCAGTTGAAATGTTCGTCAGTTCGTAATAATCCCAAAGTCTGCTCATCAGTTAGAAAATCACCTCCCGGCCCCACACGATTCAAGGCTTCAAAAGAGAGCGTGCTATCGTCAACATGTATCCCTTTCTGCAGGTATTTAGCCAAACCAATCAAATCACAATCAAAGAGGATTTGTTCTGCCGAAGTCCCGTTACCTGACCCCAGCGATCCGATTCCAGTTATCAGGTTCGCTTTGCCAGAGACTGTAAGAAGAAGCTGCGACATTGATTGAGCGCCATTTTGTATATCAAATCCAACAGAGTCCGTAGAACTACCAGCTGATCCGCAAGGCAGATCGTAAAACCTGCCCATATCCGCACCGGCCACAGCAAGCAAAGTCTTTTCAGGACCCCCCAGGCTAGCTTGGGCGGTCCTCATATCAATAGTGTGAGCAACGTTGTGATAGACCTGGGCAGTACCGCCCCAGAGGCTCTGAACCACTGCAATGCTCGCCAGATTTTCCGAGTTGAAAGTTACCACCGTCCCCGCTAAAGAAAATGGTGAAGTAGCTCCTGCCATTGGGCAGGGCAGTATTCCCAACATGCTTCCCTGCGGGGCCAAATACTCCACGAGCTCAAGAAAACCCTTATCGAGCGTAAGAGGTGAGATAGGTGACACATAGGCGGAGACTATCTTCTTTTTTCCCAGCGGAGAACCAGCCATTATTTCGCACATTTCAATCCAGAGCCGGGCTTCCTCGACATTATGAGGGGCACAGACATAATGTTTGCTCATGTTTGACATAAAGGCAAAGTTGCTCATAAGAACGAAATCTTCACTACAAATATCTGGGTAGGAAACATCCATTTTGTAAGGCATCTGAATGATGTCCAGACCTTCCACCAGACGAGAATTCATGACGCAGTCATTCAGGGTCGGCGGCCGCTTCACCCCATCAGAGTCAACCATAAACGGGTCAACCAAGCAGGAGCTGTAAAAACGGGAGTCGCTGCTCAGCCTGTAATCTTGGTCCCTCACAGAACTGAGTGTTATATTCCGATCACATTTCTCCAAAGCTTCCATAACCATCTGGCGGGGGAAAAGGACTCGTTCGCTAGTTGAGCCTGCTTTCGCGCCATCGGCCAATAGTTTCTCGCGTATTCCATCATGGCAAATATCTACACCAATTTGTTCAAGAACCTTTAGAGAGGTTTCATGTACACTTTGAATTTCGGAATCCAAAAGTCCTCTAAGCATGCGTGTTCTCCTGTTTTTATGAAAGTATCCAAGCTTCTGAGTTAATAGCTCCTCCGGGCAATCCAAACCGCCAGCCCGCTCAGCAGCAGCACGCCCGGCAAGCCCAGCCAAAGGACCAGGCCGGTCAGCTTGCGAGAATCATTATAGGCCGTCTTCATCTCTTCGCTGACGTACACACTATGTTCCTTAGCGGTGATCTTCTCCACACTCGGACCTTCCCCAGCCAAATAGGCTATACTTATCGAAGCCAAATCGTCATTTGATGAGTTCGGATAATCAAACAATGGAATCATTATTGGCTGGCCCGTCAGCCCGTAGCCTTGCTCGATGGTTTTGTCGCTGAACATATCCGAATCGCCGATCACCAGTAATTTACTGCCTTGATGATCCACGTCATCTATGGACAATTTCTTCTTTGGCTTGGGGGAATCCAAATCTTCCGACTCGGCCTTGAGCTTCTCGGCTATTACCATAAAAGGATAAGGCCCTCGCCGTTGAGCCTTTGTAAGTCCCGGCGTCTCACTCGTATCAGCGCTGGCCGAGAAACCCGCCGGCACCTGAAGTAATTCACTCAGAAGGTAATCGCCCAGCTCGCCTTCAGGGTCTTTCTGCACTTGCCGTACGCCATAAGCCACTATGAATTGAGCCGGTTTGGCTCTGGCCAGTGACAGTTTTGTCGCCATTTCAATTAAGGGATGGCCCGGTCGCCACGGATCTATCTGCGGAAGCTCTACTCCCACCAACGTCTGCGCTCGCCCTTGGCGGTCCACAGCTACAGCCTGGTTATCCGGGGCAATAATTCCGTATTTCTTTAGCAGTTTACTCAGGCCGCCGTCTTGGCCGGGATTGATCGCCAGCAGTACTTTGCCGCCCTTGGCCAAATATTTTTCTATCTTCTCGATTTCTTCGCTTGCCAATTGTTCCTGGGGCCCCAGGATTACCAAAGCTGCACAGTCTGGGGGAATTTGCTCATTGGCCTTGAGCTGTTCTGCTATGTAGTTGCGTTGTCGCAGGACTCGACGAAGACGATAAGCGCTGCTCTCGCCACGTTGGGCTCTGAAAACCTTAGCTTGGCCTTGCCCTGTCATAAAATATATCCGCTGCATCTTACCCTGAACCAACCGGAGAATAGCCTCGTTCAATGTCTGCTGGAAAATGCTCTTCTTCTGCTCGGGATCCATCTTAGCTCTCAGGGCCAGAAAGTTCGCTGCTTGCTCAGCCATCCCTGGAGAATTCTTCACTATATCCTCTAGCAACTTGTAGGCCTGCTCCTCGGTCTTTGGCGCACGGGGGATCTGAGCCCCGACGCGTTCACGCATCGTACGCCAATTAGCTATGAACTCTCCCATTTTGCTGCGATCCGGGAACAGCTCGAACAGATCCCTGTCGTCCAGAATGTACTGCCGATCACGATAAACTAACAACACTTGGCGATTGCTGTTCACGTCGTGCAGATTAATTAAGCGTCCGATTTCGCTGCTGTCTTCGACCGGATCCAGAAAACGATAGGCCAGTTTCACATTGCCCGGATGATTCACCGACTCAGCAAATATACGTAGTTCACGTTCGAGCAAATTGCGTCTGGCCCCGTCGTGGTGCCCCGCATATTCTGAACTAGAGATCATACAGTACACGTCCACCCGCTCACCGTCTTTGACTTGCTCCTCGAATATTTTCTTTGCCGCCGGGCTCAGCGAGAACGCCTGCCCCGAGGAAATGTCCAGCCCCTGATGATGTTTGATAGCCAAGTAATTGCCCGTTACATTAATAATCAGCACACACACCAGGCCCACCACCATGTTACCCATAGCCACCAGCCGTTTGCCCAGTTGACCTGTATAGTAGCGCGGTATCAGCATTGCCACAACCACCACCGCAATCAGTACTGCCAATATCGTCCGCGGGATATCTTCAAAGTAGCTCTTGGCCAACAGTCCCATCGCTACCACTATAGGCCCAGCCGCCACCACCAACGCGAATTTTGGCCCATTGAAAGTCCCCGCCAATCGGCTCCGGCAAATCGGTCCCCACACCAAGCCCATCAGAATCGCCCCCATGCCCAGCCAAGCCAACTTCACCGCCGCGGACCCCGCATAGTTCGTTTCCAAAAATACCAACGTCGCCACTCCCAGGGCCAACCCCACCAATAAGTTTATCCAATGCTTGGAGCGGTACGATTCGAAAACGTTCCAGAATATTCCTTGCCGGTTGGCCCGCAGCACACAAAACGATAGGAACAGACTCAACGCCCACGTCGAGCCCATGGCAAAGAGTGTTCGCGAATCAATCGTACCTCGAGCCGCCCAATCCAGGTGCGGCATCAGTGACGTGTATTCGCTCCAGCCGCCAACTGTTTCGCCGACCCTCACAAAACTAACGATGTCGCCCAGAAAGATACTCACCCCCAGCACCAGAAAGACCAGCAGGCCAGCCACTATCTGGTGAGCCACCAAACAACTACAGAGCAATCCCACACCCACAAAAGCCATCCCAATCAAGCCCAACCCCGCGTAGCTGCTCAGTATCTGCCTCGTGTCTAGCTCACCAAACCCTCCGTAAAGCGCCATGTGAACCAGGGTCACTAATATTACCAGAGAGAAAAACGCCCAGCCCCCCAGAAATTTACCCAAAACTATTTCGCTGTCCTTCAGCGGTAGCGAGTACAGCAGTTCGATCGTGCCCTTCTCCCGTTCGCCAGCCACCATCCGCATGCTGATCACCGCTACCAGAATCAACAGGGCCACAGCAAAAAAGTCACTAGCCAAAAAGCTCGCCAACGGCTGAATTGCCATCGGATTATCAGGCCTCATCGCCGTCAGCTCCGCCATGCTGGCTATGAACATCCGCCCAGCCATGATCGCGAAGCCCGCTGCTATCACATAGCCCAACGGACTTAGTAGCCAACTGCTCAGCTCCCGCCAAGCCAAGCTCAGAACATTGCTCTTACTCAGCCATCGCCCCAGAGTCCAAACTACCGCCAGACCCAGGGGAATAACCAGAGGACACTCTTGCGTCGTCCAACCCAGCCAACCGAGCCCAGCCATCACCGCCCCGATAACCAAGCTCGCCCGCCACTTGCCTCTGCCTTTGCTCAGTGTCGCGTACACACTGCTCAGGGCCAGCGTCCAGATCGCCACCTTAATCATGTCCAGGAAATGTCGGCCAATCCACGAGGCCAATCCTGATTCGAACTTCAAGCCCGCCGATATGCTAAACGCCCCCAGAATCCGTTCGCCCAATAGGCCCAGGATCATCACCAGCCCCAGCAGCACGCCAGCCATAGCCACCAAAGCTACCACCTTAGCCACAAAGCCAGCAACCTTACCCGCCAATTCCACCGTAGTTCCAACCCCAGAGGAGTTTTCCATATATTTAGCCTCGTTTAGCCCCCATGTTCCGAAGGACGCTACGTGTTATCCTGAGGTTTCTTTTCCGTCATTGCGAGGAGTCTCGACGAAGCAATCTCTCCTATATTTAGCCCTCGGTTTTACCGGGGGTTCTTATCTGCCTTCAGCCTCCAGCCTCCAGCCTTTCTTCACACTACCTTTTCCGACTCGGTTATACGCAGATAGGCATCTTCCAGAGATTGCCCCTCGCTGACCAGGTTTACCAGCGAATCATCAGCCAGCAGCTTACCCGAGTTGATAATCAGTACGTGCGAGCAGATTTGCTCGACTTCGCTGAGAATATGCGTGCTCAGTAGCACCGTACAGCTCGCAGCCAGCGAGCGAATCATTTGCCGTGTTTCTTTGATCTGCACCGGGTCCAGTCCTATGGTCGGCTCATCGAGAATCACCACCTTGGGCCCAGCCACCAACGCTTGAGCCAGCCCGACTCGCTGGCGATAGCCTTTACTCAGGGTCCCTATCAGTCGTCGGCTCATATCGCTTATTTGGCAATGATCCATCGCCGCCGCCACTGCCCTCTTTCGTTCCCGCAGAGCTACCCCTCGCATAGCCGCTATGTATTTTAGAAATTCGCCCACCCGCATATCGCCGTACAGAGCCACGTTTTCCGGCATATAGCCCAGAATCTTACAGACTTCCAGCGAATCGTTCAGGCAGTCATAGCCCGCTATCCGAGCCGAGCCTGACGTCGGGCTCAGCAGACCTGCCAACATCCGCATGGTCGTGCTCTTGCCAGCTCCGTTAGCCCCCAAAAAGCCCACTATAGCGTTGGCTGGAACCTCAAAGCTCACATCGTCCACCGCCAGCACTGGCCCAAACCGCTTGACTAGATTAGATACTTCTATCA
>SDBV01011760.1_pt1 | contig 11294 bp, 20 predicted proteins | sample 2277081 | NCBI WGS metagenome assembly SDBV01 (sample SAMN10402039, study PRJNA504765) | marine sediment metagenome | isolation source: marine sediment core GS10_PC15, 223 cmbsf | place: Arctic Ocean: Southern Knipovich Ridge | collected 2010
AAAAGGATGTGATTTGAATGGCAGGAAAGAATAAAGGCGGACGACCTCCTGTTGAAATAGACTGGGATGAATTTGATAAATTATGTTTAATACAATGTACCTTGAGTGAGATAGCTTCATGGTTTAATTGCTCAGAAGATACTATCGAAAGACATGTCAAAAAAGAAAAAGAGATAGGTTTTGCGGAGTATTTCCAACAAAAGAAGGGTATTGGCAAGATGTCATTGCGTCGCAAGATGTATCAATCCGCTATGAAAGATGGCAATACGACGATGCAAATCTGGCTCAGTAAACAGTATCTTGGATTCGCTGACAAGAAAGAATCAGATGTTAATGTAAACATCAAATCATGGAATGATCTTGAAAAAGAAATGGAAGGGGAATGAAGATGAAACAAGTAATTTATGTTATGGCTGGATATGGAATATTCTCTTTTGTGCAGGATATGATTGAACTATTTTGGTTTTAAAATGAATAAACCAACAAGTTTCCAAAGAGAAGAGCGGCGCAAATCACATGCTGACTGGGTGTATTATGCAGAGAAGTGGTTAAATGTCAATCTCGATACTGATCAGAAGAAAATAGTCAGGGCTGTACAACATGAGCCGAGAGTATCGGTACGCTCCGGAAACGCACGAGGTAAAGACTTTGTGGCGGCGGTAGTATCGAACTGCTGGTTACATTTAAAACGACCGTCTAAGGTAGTAAGCACAGCACCGACCGGCAGGCAAGTTGAATCTATTATGATGACAGAGATTGCCAAGATACGGCAAGGGGCAAAAATACTTCTCGGTGGTTTTCAAATACAACACTTCATTAAATTTGATGGTGAGCCTGACCATTTCCTCATAGCATTCAAAGCAGCAGATACCAGTGACGAGACGTGGACGGGGTTTCACTCGCCTAATCTAATGGTAGTGGTAACAGAAGCCTCCGGTATAGCCGACCGGACATTTGACAATATTGAAAAGATATTGCCCGGCAATTCACGGCTTTTGATAGTGTTTAATCCTGTCCGGTCTCATGGCGAAGCTTTCCGAAGTATTACTGATCCCCGTTACAAATCATTTAATCTAAATTGTCTTAACGCTCCGAATGTATTAGCGAAGAAAATTCTTATACCCGGACAAGTCGACTGGGGCTGGATTGACAAGTTGATTCAGAAACCCGGTATGGTGAAAACTATCTCAGAAGATAATGTTAAGAAAGAGTTTCATGACTTTAAATGGGAAGGGCAATGGTATCGACCGGGAGACTTATTTCTTGTGATGGTTATAGGAGAGCCGCCACGCGAACAAGAAGACCAACTTATACCGTATTCATGGATAAAAGCGGCTAATGACAGGTGGATTGAAATGGAGGGCAAGCCAAAGGGTGCTCTCCTGTCTCTTGGCGTGGACGTTGCTGGCATGGGAGTGGATACGCAGACCACATTATATAGATATGATACGTATGTATTGAAGATAAACAAAGAATCTAAATCAGATCACATGGCAACAGTTGGCAAGATAAAGAATATATTAGTTGCAAATCCGGGTGGACATGCTTTTATTGATACTATCGGCGAGGGTGCTGGTGTTTATAGCCGGTTACAAGAGCTTGAAAACGCCGTACCTCCAGTTATATCAAAGGGATTATCAGTAAGTGCGAAGTTCTCAGAGACAGCAAAGGGTAAAAAGGATTTCACGGGATTGCGCACGTTTTACAATATGCGAGCTTACTGTTTATGGGCAATTAGAGACGCACTCGACCCGGACTTTAATAGATACAGAGAACCGTTGGCATTGCCTCCTAATGATGACTTAACACAAGAGCTATGCGAACATCATTGGGATACAAAGAGTAATGGTGATATATTCATTGAACCGAAGGATAAGATAAAGGAACGGCTGGGACGCTCGCCGGATAGCAGTGATGCACTCGCATTGACTTACTATCCATTGCCTAAACAGGTACAAACAGAAAAAGGTAATTTCACGTATGCAATGACAGGATTGCCAACCTAAAAGAAAGGAAGTAACAGGGTGAAAAAGTTATTTTTGGTAAAGTTATCATCAAATCGTAAGTTTTATATTGTTAGAGAAAACGGAAAGGGGCAATGTTCAGAAATATTTGATATAATACAAAAAGAATTTATAAAAAGGGGAGAAATTATAATTAGTATTGAATTATTAGCAGGAGAAGATGCTGATTCCTGTATTGTTTCACCTTACAATAAATTAATTATAGTATAAAATGACAGGATTAACTTAAAAAGGGAGTTGAACCATGAAGATTGAAAACGTTTACAAGTGTTTACGCTGCGGGAAACTGGTAATGGGATCTGCCGAGGAAGATATTAACGTGTTAGAAGATATTATACCAACAGCAAAAAATAGATTTTCCTTAATCCCGGAAAACCATCATTGCGACCCGACAAACAATAAGCAGATTGGTATATTACAAAGGGTCGGATTTAATGTTATTTCGGATCTGCAAACATTGTCATGGTACCGGTAAAATTAAAGAAAATCCAATTCCGATCTTTTTAATATAATATGAAGTATTTAGAGAAATGGCAGAGGATGATAGAATAAAAATGGCAGCACGTGATTTTATTTATAAAGATGATAAAGGGAACATCCTAAACTTCTGAAACGGCGAGGATTCCAACTGCAAATCCAGTCGGTAGTATTCACAATCGCAATGTGGGGTGAATGATGATTAAATACTACATAGCAGTAATACTCGACCGTATCCAGTGGTATATGTATCGGCTGGCAAAGTGGATAGACCCTGATGAAAATATTCATTGACTTTGTATCCGAACCTGTTATACTATTAACAGTTTTCTTTTTAACGGTTGCTTTATTCCTGTTTGGTATTATATTGAGTGTATTGTATATGTTTCGAGAATAGGAGGAGAGTATGGAATATTTATTAATTTTTTTCTGTCTTATATTATCTGTATGTTTTATATATGTTTATTGGGTAGAAAATCCAAAGAATAAGGTTATACGAAAATTATTGGGTTTCGATAGAAAGAAAAAAGGGAGAATGTGATAAAAGTACAATATGGACTATAAATCCATAAGGCTTCCAGAATAAGCTGGACAATGGTCTCTTCTGGTATTGTTTCACATTCTCCTCAAAAAAAGGGGATAGAAAATGCACGGAAATGAATTAAAAGAAAAGATTATGGGGTTTATATATGATTATGGTCTTGATGTTATCGATGCTGAAATAGCTTCTGAAGAGATAATAAAGTTATTTGAAAAGGAATTCGACATAGTCATTGAAAAGGGGGTGAACTGATGCAACATGAAATTGGCCATGTAAGATTGATAATACCCAAATCTGGTCTTGGATATTGTGAAGAAGGAAGAGAATTTTGTTTAATCAGAGATGAAGATGACGGAATTACAATATTTAAAACAGATAGCAAAATTGGGATAGGTATGTTTGAACAGTTTATTAATGATTTAATAAGCAAGGCTACAAAGGGGATAGGTAAATGAGCGCAGATAATTTTCTTGGCATAATGAAATGTAAAGATGGCAAATGGAGAGGTTTTAATTTATCCGCTTCGGCGAATTATAGGGAAAAGGGAAATAAAAATAATGGCATTATGTCATTTAAGCAAGTTGAGGAAAGCTTTAAACCACAGTTCACAGCCAAGACTAAAAAAAAGCAGTATTAAAGGGAATGAAGAAATGCGAAAAAGATTATTATGAATATGGAATGAGTTTTTTATAATAATAGCAAATAAAAAAGGGAAATGAAAATGGATGAAGAAATAATAGCGAAAATAATATTATCTATAATCCTTATTTTAATGGCACTTTGCGCTGCAATAGGTGGTTATATATGCAATAAACATACGATAGCACAGGAAGAACAAATTATAAAAGATATGAGAAGGGCAAGAAGGGCAATTGATGAAATGACAGAGATTATCAATAAAAATTCATTGATTAAGCATGAAAAATGACAAAATATAAGAATAACTATTTAAAGCAGGTAACTGGGGAAGCAAGGATAGGCAATAAATGAATATACAAGAGATATTAGCACAAGAGGATTTTAAGAAGGTAATACTGGAATTAACGAAAGACCCTAAAGACAAAGATAAGGATATACCCGCGAACAGAGAGATATTCGATGGCAAACATGATATTCTAACAGACCCCAAAAAAGCTCCTAAGACAATCGGCGAAGGCACAAGTGCCCGTACGGTAACATTTACCAAACAAGTCGTAAACTATCAGAAACGTATCGTAAACAGCGCAGTTACTTTCCTGTTTGGCGAACCCCTTACGCTCAAATTAAACAATCAAGACGAATCCACAAAAGACTCCGAAGAGAAAGCCTTTGAAGAAATCAATAATGTCTGGAAAAAGAATAAGCTCGGTTATTTCAACAAGGGGCTTGCAAGGGAACTGTTTATTGAGACTAAAGTTGCTGAAATATGGCATATACCTGAAAAAGAGGTGGACAAAGACGCTCGCATAAGAGTTACGCTATTAACCGAGAAAAATGGTTATAAGATATATCCTCATTTCGACGAAACAGGCGATATGGATGCTTTTACAATTAAAAATGAGATAATGGGTGAAGATAATAAGCCTATTGAGCAAGTTAGAATATATACAGCCGAAACTATTACTGTAGCTCTTAAAATAAAGAGTAAATGGGAAGTCACCTCAAGAGAAAACATCATTCATAAAATACCAATAGTCTATTATGAGCAAGATAAACCGGAATGGGAAGAAGTTGAAACACAAATTACTCGCATGGAATATTTACTTAGCAACTTCTCAGATACGGTAGATTATAACGGCGCACCGATGGCACAAGCTAAAGGTATTATCACAGATATGCCAGAAAAAGACGCTACTGGTAAGTTGATAGTGGTAAAAGCAGAGCAAGGTGAAGATGGGAAAGTATACTATCCAGGGGGTCTTGAATATATCACATGGGATCAAGCTCCTGAAGCCATTAAACTTGAATATGGCATATTGAAAGATTTAATATACGGGTTATCCCAGACGCCGGACTTATCATTCGAGAGTGTAAAAGGAATGACGGCTATTTCTGGCATAGCCTTACGCCTTATGTTCTCGGATGCTATGTTCAAGGCAAAGGACAAGCAAGAGATATTCGGGCCGGCTATGGAAAGACGCTTGAGTATAATGAAGTCTCTTATAGCGATAACAAATTCCGGAATGAGTGAACAGCTTGAGAAGCTCGACATCGATATTATATTCAACAGTGTATTGCCTGCTGATGTGGAAGCTCTTATAACAAGCTTGTCAACAGCACGGGCAGGCGAGCCGATCATGAGTCAGGAGACAGCTGTCAGGACGAATCCACTGGTGACTGACCCGGAAAAGGATATTGAGTTATTGGAGGCTGAAAAGACAACTAACCAATCATTTGCAGAATCATTTGAGTAAAAGAGGGAGAAGGATGAATATTAACAGTAATGAAATTGGAATATGGGAACATCAATATCCAGAACAAGTTGCTATTATTAGAGGAATAGCATCGCCAGGAGAAGCAATACCGCAATATGCTATTTGGGCAGCCTTTAAGGGAATGATAACAGAAGATGATATTACCTGGGCAAGAGACTTTATAAAGGGGAATAAAGGCATAAATAATGCTGACTGACAAACAAAAAGAATCAATAATCGCCGAAGTGTTGCAGAACGCAACAGTGAAAACATATACACAGGCTGAATTAAAGCGTATTATCAAATACATAGAACCCGTTCTTGATTCGGCACTTGTCTGGATAAATGATATTATGGTGATGGAAACGAGTTATTTCATAGAGGATGAAGAGCGCAAGAAACTCGGAATCGAATTATTGGATATGATTATTAAGAAGAGGATGAAATGCCAGAAACCTTAAAGTATGATGAAAATTACGAGACTCCTGAACAACAAACTGCATTTGCTTACCGGGCGCAACAGGTTTTGCAGGATAATCATAATATTATTGGCAAGTGGAAAAGGGAAGGTATTACGCAGGCTGAATATGATACATTACCAACATCTTGGAAAGCACTCTTTAAATATACTGATAAGCTATTGTCTAAAGAGGATTGGGATAAATTCAAGACTGATATATTCAAACCTTTGCAGGCTGCGGTTATGCAAGGTGTTCTTGAGAACCGTGAATCATTGCCTCAATACACTAATAAATTATCATTTGAAAAAGATTGGGGTGAGTTTAAGGAATCACTTAAAAATTCAACTACTTATAATATTGATTTAGATAATATAATGGGAACTGAATAATGGCATTCCAAGATATTAAGAATGACTGGACAGAACTTGATCCCGGTACTTTTATCAATACCGATACTGCTGATACAAGAGCCGATTACGTTAATATGTCGCTTCAAATCGATGCTTATTTTAGCAGGGATTTTGGTGCAGGTCATTTTACAAATTTTACACATTTAATTACCGCTTATGTAAGTGCAGTCGCCTCGTCTTTTGCAGTCAGCGGTTATTCTATTGGAACAACTACCGATGATATTTATGGGCAATCTGATGCCCTACAAGTGTATTGGTATGCTTATATAGGGATATTAAGACTATATATAAGGGATGCGTCTGATGATGATAGGGATTATTGGGGTCTTGGTTCATTAAGTACACCTTACTATTTAAAACCCATAAGGACTGGGACTACATGGTCAATGGAAATTTATGACGATGGGGACGCCAGAACTAATCTCGTTGATACTGTAGGGGTAACAGGGACGAACACAGCATTTCAATTTGGATTAATAGCACAGTCTGGCAATTTAGCAAGTGGGGATAGGAGTATAACAGGGTATTGGAAGGATTTAGATATACAGGAAGCGGCGGTCGCAACCTTATTAATGATGCACGCTAATCAACTCGGCAATATAGGACATAGATTAACAGGCGGGATGCAATTATGAGAGAAATAAAAAAAGGCTCGACAGATGTAACGTTATATTTTAAGATGGTCGATTCGGCTGATGGCACGCCGGAAACAGGATTAACGATTACTGATATTGACATAACCTATGTGCGCAATAGAGCAACGGCATCTAAAAATGATTTAACGGAATTGGGTGCTGTTGACGGTTCCCATGAAGATAACAAGGGAAAAGAAGTTGACGGCACAAATGCACCGGGACTTTATAGGATTGATGTTGAGAACGCTGCCTTCGCCGCTGGTGTTGATGATGTTACTCTAATAGCCACTTGTGCCGGTTGCGATCCTGCTATGATAGAAATAGACCTTGTTGATAATATTGCAAAAGATTCTTATGACATTGTAAATAACGGGTCGTATGGTAATGCTAAATTGGTTCGCTCAACAACTCCGGCAAACACTCTTGATGTCTCTAATACCGGCGAGGCAGGACTTGATTTTAATAATATAAAGAATGCGGGTTCGGGACATACATTGACTAATATCACAGTGCCAACGGTAACCACAACAGGAACGGCTTCCACGGTAACAGATGGCGCAAAATCCGCTGAATTGGCAAAAGTTCCTAAATCAGACAGTAATGTTGTTTGGAATGCCACTGCTCAGACAACTATTCAAACAAAAGCTGCTGCTGCTTTGACAGCTTATGATCCGCCTACTGATACTCAAATGCTTGCCGCACACAGCACGACTGATGCATTGATAGGGGGTTTAAATAATATCTCCACTGCTCAAGTAAATGCCGAAGTTGACACAGCTCTCAATACGGCTATTCCGGGTGCGCCAGCGAATAACTCTATTAATCAGCGTATTGCAGCTATGGATGATCTTACACAAGCCAGCGGAGGTGGTGATTTAGCAGCGGTTAAGGCCAAGACCACTAATATCCCAGCTTTACCTGCTACAGAAGCTAAACAGGATGATTTAAAGACTCAAATCGGAACAGCGGGAGCGGGCTTGACGAATGTTGGTATGTTCTCACAAGCTAATACTGAGCTTGCGGCTATACCTGACACAACAGGCTCACTTGTCAAGATGATTCAATTCTTATTTGAGTATTGGAGAAATAAGAAGACGGTTACGGATACCACAGAAACATTATTAAAAGAGGATGCTTCGACAACTCTGGGTACGGCAACTGTTAGTGATGACGGAACTACTTTCACAAAAGGTGAAATGTCATAATGGCGATAGATTCTGAAAACAAACGCCGTTTAATAACGTATATTTTACCAGAACCGAGTGGAGCGGTAACTGTAAATGACAGAAGCCATATCGCATGGCATTACTTTGGACTTATCGCTACTACTGACGGTGCTGTTCATTATATTACAAAATCATTAAAACACTTTTTCCAAACTATTAGCTTGGATCATCGTTTCACAAGCGAAGCCAGAAAACATCACTATATAACAGAGGACGCCGAAGATGTCTAATGTAAAAATGGCAAAAAATATATTTAAAGATTTCTTGTATCGTAGGGGTTTGTACTATGATAATTCTGAAGATTATAAGAAATTAAAACCCATTTGGTGTTCAAATGATAAATGGAATAAATGTGAAAAGCTATGCAAAAAATGCTGTGTTAAAACTATAATTAAATATTATTCTTAAATATAAAGGATGCCAAAGATGTCACGTGATACTGATTTTATAGGAACAACTGATATTATATTAAGACCGAGTGCTGCGAGCCTGACCCGCACCTTTCAAATAACGGTATGCAGCTCGGCAACGGCTAATGACGGTCATATACCGAACGGGCGCACAATAAGCTCATATACAGCAAAGATATATACAGTCGGCGATACTGAGGTAACTTCTGATGTTAAGTCAGCTGATTCACGGTCTAATTTTGTTATAACGGTAAAATTCAAGTATTCGGCAACATATGAGGGAACAAACTGTTATATGGTATTGGTTTTAACGCTTGATGATAGCTCGGTTGTACCGGTGAGATTTGAATTAATACGATTAAAGGGGAATTGAATGCCAGAAGAAGAGCAAGAAAATACCAATAAGAAAGTAGAATCAGTTGATGAATGGGGAAAATGGTATAAAATATGCCCGATATATTTAATTGAATGTCCAAAATTAGATCAATGTGAAGATGCAAAAAACTTTTAAAGGGGAATTAAAATGATTGTTAAAAAGGGACAGATTATAGTTTTAACAAGTGGTGAATATTCTGATTATCATATTGACAGTGTATATGTTGCCAAACAAGACTTTGACGAAAATGCAATATATGATGAAATATTAAAACATTTTAATGTGAGTAGTGGGCTGGCTAACGCATATCTTAATATTGACGAAACAATAGAATGGTTAATTGAGAAAAACTATATAGAGAAAAAACAAAATTATTGTGACTTGTGGCTGGGATTATAAATGCCATTAAATCCTTTTGAAAGGGAACATGTCCGGAATATAGCATTCCACAATCAACAGATAAGCCGTCTTATTGACGGGGCTATGAATGACATAGCTTTTCGATTCAGGACAGCTAAAGGGAAGCGATTCGCAAGTATAATGAAAGAACGGCTCGCCGATTTACAAGACCAGATATTAAACAATGGGAAAGACGCCATAAGAAGCCAATGGTTATTATCAAATCGGAAAAACAATAAGGAAATTGACGGGTATTTACAGAGTAACCTTGTAACCGAAGAAATGTATAAATCTTTCAGGTCGCCGAACCTGACGGCGTTAAATGCTTTTTTAGACCGTACTCATAATGGGAAAACACTTAACGGGCGAGTCTGGAAAATAACCAGAACAGCCGGAAAAGAAATAAACGATTTAATAGGGCAAGGGGTACTCGAAGGCAAATCTGCTATTTTAATAGCAAGAGATTTGAAGAAATATGTAAAAGGGAAACCGATATTGTATAAGGGAAAACTCATAAAGGGGTCTAATATAAACTTCCAGGCAATTCGTTTGGCAGCAACAGAGATGAATCTCGCCTTTAGAACCTCAGATTATCTGCAAAATTCAAGACTTCCATTTGTAACAGGCGTAACAGTTCATTTGTCGCCGGCGCATCCACGACCGGACATTTGTTTTGTTGCGTGGAATTATAAATTATTAACACCTCATGGATGGAAAACACTCAATAAAATAAATATCGGCGACCTTGTTTTAACCCATAAGGGACGTTATAGAAAAGTAAATAAAATCTATAAATCAACTACCTATGAAGTTGACAAAACAGAAATGCAATTTAAAAATGTCTATGACAGCAGAGCAAAAACTTATAAAATAAGCGCAACAGATAATCATCCTTTTATGATAAATGGTAAATGGAAAGCTATTTCAGAAATACAAAAAGGCGATAAAATAAAATTACTTGCCAATAAATGCAAGTGGTGTGATAAGTTAATACCCTTTGATAGAAATTATTGTTCAAAATCATGTGCAAGTAAAGAGATAACAAAAAAGCAATGGTCAGATGATAAACATAGAAAGAATGTATCCCTGAAAGCAAAAATAAGATGCAAGGGTGGAATACCTTATTTTAAAGAATGGGTAGAATCGGGCGAGAACATAAAGAACTTGACAAATCCAGAAACTCAAGCAAAATTGCGTATTATTACAAAGAAAAGATTAGCAGAACAAATTAAGAAGGGAACACATCCATTTCAGCAGATAGAAACAAAAAGAAAGGGCAATCAAGCCCTTGCAAGGAATAAGAATAATTCTTTTATAGAAAGAAAAATAGAATGGTTACTTAAGGAAAAGGGAATATCGCATGAACATTCATATATATTTATGCGGAATGAAACCAGAAGCAATGGGAACGGGCAACAAAGACGATATTATGTTATTGATTTTGTAATACCGGAACACAAAATAGCAATTGAATGTGATGGTGAATATTGGCACAAAGACAAAGATGCTGACAAAAAAAGACAAATAGAAATAGAGAAAGAAGGATTTACTTTTTTAAGATTCCCGGGCAATCAGATACGCAATGATTTAAAGTCATGTTCAGAAGCTATTGATAGATTAATGATGAATCATGAGGGCGAATATGAATTTATGGAAATAAAAGTTGAATCGGTTAGACATTATACACAGAAGCAAAAAACGCCAATAACAAAATGGAACTTCGGAATTGAAGAGGATAATAGTTATGTCATAAACGGATTTTTTGTTCATAACTGTGATGAAATGGAAGGTGGCTATCCTAAAGGCTTTCACTTTGGGGGATGGCATCCACTTTGCTATTCATATGATACCGAAGTGTATACAAATCAAGGCTGGAAATGATTTAAAGATTTATCTGGTAAAGAATTAATAATGAGTTTAAATCCAGATACAAGAGAAGAGG
>SDBV01011761.1_pt1 | contig 11294 bp, 14 predicted proteins | sample 2277081 | NCBI WGS metagenome assembly SDBV01 (sample SAMN10402039, study PRJNA504765) | marine sediment metagenome | isolation source: marine sediment core GS10_PC15, 223 cmbsf | place: Arctic Ocean: Southern Knipovich Ridge | collected 2010
CTCGATATCAAGACATGACGTTCACAGAAGAGATCACAGTCCTTGAACTTCTTATCGAGATACTAAGCCAACATGAAAAGAAACTAGACGCCCTCGTGGAGCGCCTTGAGAAGATTAATGAAGCCCCTGCTCCCGAATCCGCTCCCCCTTACCATTTAGTGGTAGATTCATATGAAAGGTATAAATACTCTCACTAACTAACCTGTTTAATGAACAACCTTGAGCAAACCTCAGCCTAGCGAATATGTAAGCATCAACATATCCATAAAACGCAAACACCGGGGATATATGCACGACAACTCTATTTCGCCGTCAAGGTACATGCAAGCTCATTTGGACAGGGATATGGAAAGGAAATGAGCCAGCCGAACTATTTAGTCGATTATGATCTCCCGGCTGATAATCGACGCCATGGATTCTACAAGCGGGTGTCCGATTATCGCAAGCGGTATGATCTGGAAAATGAATCACGATCAACAAGCTCGGTAGTCATTACCAAGGATAGAGCTTTCGCGTGGTTCATTCATTCCACCGCCCTGGACGTTGGCGGACGGTGTCATGTTTACTTAGCTGAAAGGCTAGACGATGGATAATGTGAGGGAAAAACTTGAAGTCAAAAAGTGTGGGCGGGTGCTCAAACCCAGCCCTAAGTTCAAAACTCCAGAACTCAAAGATTCTTAGTGCTTCAGAGTTAAAAAAGCTACCCTCTACCGTTCAACGGCAATTAATGGGGGTCACGCCGTGATTTACAAGCCCCTTACTCAGACGATGTATGACCATGGGGCGAGATCGCACCCCTCATGTCTTGGCTCTAAGATGTGGCTGAGTACTAAGAATAGCGGTGGTATCACGCTAGGACCTTGCGCTACCTGTCTTGATTGGCGGGAGTGCCAGCGAGTGCGAACAGGCGTCGCTAATGTGCCTGAAACCGCCATGGTTGCAGTTAACAAGTTAGGAGGCGTTGGCCATGCCTAGGACACACCCAAACACGGGGAGGCGGGCTTTACGGCTTTTAGCTCAGAATGTCGTCGCGGATAATGATGGTGAGATGCACATTGATGATCTCCGCTATGTTTTGAGGTTCAAAGGGTACGACATAAAATCAAACATTAAATTGAAATCCATGCTTAACACGCTCGGTCTCGGTGTCAAAGAGAACGGTTTTACGGTATTTAGCCGGGGGACCCGTAAATGAAGTCGTCTGAAATTGAGTTTAACGACTCGGATGCGCCCGAACAAGTACGGGAGTCTCGTACTAATATGATATATGATATATTGATACGAATTGAACAAGTCGTCTTCTCCCGTACTACTTGTTCAACTGAGCCTGTAGACGTTCAAACCCTACTAGTACGGGCGGCTCGTACTTGTTTAAGGGAAAATAATTGGCGAGTCATTGAATACTTTGCTAAACATGGGTGTGCCTCTGGTTATATCTTAATCAGAAAGCTAGGTATGGCCAGAAACTCGGTTTATGACGCCCTTGGTGTTCTTCACGATTACGGGTTAATTAACGCGGTAACTAAGCTACCGCCGACCACGAAAAGGAAAAAACGTGCTGTTTTGTGGGGTTGGTTTGATAGCACCGAGAAACAGGCATTAACCGCTGTTTCACTTTACAACCGCCTAACCGATCCTCTTTACATGAAAGCCGAGAAATTGGCCATGGATTATATGGAAAAAGTAGTAATTAAGGAGGGGTTAAGCGAGGTTCGTTACCCCCAAATCTTACAGTATCTAAGAGAAAACCGCGTTAGCTCCATGGATATACGGGTTTTCGGTGAGGTAGCCATAAAAACGCTGAAAGAAAACGGGGTTAAGGTGTGGCAGTAAAAAAATGAGCGCGCGACCCCTCACTCACCCAGCTTCAGAGTGTAGTAGCTAACCTGCCACTGGTGATCAAACAGTATAACTAACCATCAACCCATCTTACAATTAGATGGAAATGTTTTTTTCATTCAGTTATGCGTAGAATGCGAATGCCAATTCCTTAAACGTCTGTCTGTACATGATGAAGAATACTAAGTAGATCAAACCATAGAAGCTAAAAAACAGCGATGCTAACAGGGCTCTAATTCCCGGTATTATATCTCCCATTAAATATGACATATTTGAAGTCCAAATGAATCCAATTGATAATAATAAAAAGATCATTGATGGAAGTAAGTTTTTTCCATCATCGCCATCTATAGAAATTAATTCATTTGAAATGGAAATGGTTAGTATAGTCCCATAGAATCCAATCAACCAAACGATTACGTTGTTAAGATTTCTCATATAATTAACAACATACTCAGTTTCAATAACTATTGGAAGGTTCCAGACGCCATAATATGCCACACAAGTTATTAAAATTACAATTCCTAAAATTAATTTCAAGAACGATTTGAGATTTGATTCCATGCTATACCTTCTATATAATGTTTCATTACTGGACAAGGGCTTTTAATTTTTGTTATGAAATATAACCATTAATAGTTTATCTCATCCTGATACTTTTTGCGTTTATCGGCTCGTTTCAAGGATTCCGCTTAAGAAAGAAATTGAGAAACCAGAACCGATGTGGGTCGCTACCGTGGTGGCGCTTAACGAGAAATACCAAACCCAGTTGCCGGGGGCTGGTGAAAGTCCGTATATGATGAAGGTCAGGGGTGAGATGGTGCCTGATAAATTTGCACGGCGTAAGGCGATCAGTTTCGCCACCAGAAACGCGATAAGAGCCGTGATCCCCGAGGCTATGATACTCAAGTTTCTTGAGGACGTTAAGGCTGGCAAGATCACACCAAACAAACCACTGACGCCTAGGCGTCGGGCAGAATCAAATCAATCGAATTCGCTTAAAGGCCCCTCTAAATTACCTCCATACAAGTCTTAGAGAGTAATAATGAAGCCATGTCCACGGCTTCACCTCATCCTTGGTTTTATATTATTCAAGAATCAGTAATACTTAATGTCTAAGCTAATCAACACTATCGGTGTTGGAATTGTTATTGTATTATTAGTATTCGCTGTTGCTGAGAACAGAACAAAGCAAGAATTTGAAAGGGAAGTTGAGTATTATGAAAACATCGCGTTTCTTCGATCGGACATAGTTGACTTGGTGTATAAAGAGGATGCTTTTGACAATTTTAGAGGGATTACTCGAAATATTTGGAAAGAAAATCGAACTGCTTTAAGAAATAAATTTGCAAAACAAGTAAACAACCCTTTTCTCTATATTCGAGTGCAAATTGATATAAAAAATAGAATAATTGTCGTTAATCACTATATTGGCGAAGATCATTACATAATCGGTTGGTACAAAGCCGAAATCATTCCAACCTCGAAATATTTAACGACGTGGTAACGTGCGCTGACAAGTTGAGTTGATTTATCATGCTGATTAGGCATGATCATGGTTCACCTCAAAAACATAGAATAATGAACAGAAAAACGTGCTAATTGAATAGAATAAAAGCTCCTCGCTTAGTATCATTGCGCGCGCTGGGAGATTCTTAGGAGTGAGTCAACGATTTGAGTCCTAGCCTTCTTCTATGCCTATTCACTATAATTCTCGATGATCCTAGCTTTTCACCTATCTCTCTGTCATTGAGTCCCTGTTCATGGAGGTCAATAAGTTGCTGGTCAGTAAAACGGCGAATATTACCATTGGCTTTGAGTCCTAGCCTTCTTCTACCTTTCCACACTGTAGAAAAGTGTACTCCTAGCTTCTCGCCTATCTCTCTGTCCTTGAGTCCCTGATTATAAAGCTCCATCAACTGCTCGTCAGTGAAAAGGCGTTTAGAATGTTTCAAACCCAGTCACCGTTTACTGATAACGGTGCCGCTTAAGTGCTTCGCCTACGCACGCACACGCTTAGCAGTCAATCGCTAGGATAAACTGAACCAAAAACGTAAATACCAATACTGCTAGACCCAAACCCAGATACAACTCCATGGATTTCCACACCTTGTCTTTATTATTAAAAAACTCTCTATTTTCATTGACTGAATCAGCCCACGTAGAAGCAGTCTTCATTACTACAACACTCGGTGACTCTTTCGCATATGTTTGAATCATGTACAAAGGGTCCTGTGAATAAAATTCAATATTCCATAGAATTTGTCCTCCCTTAAAAGCAGAAACACAGAATAATAATAAGCTGATTCCAAAGGGTATCAATAACTTAGTATCATAGGAATTTAGTAAAATAAAATTACCAGCCCCAATAATTAATGCCATAAGAGACACGATTATAGTTATGGTATCTTTTACTTTTGTATAGAGTCTGTCATTGCTTTTTTGAATGAGCATATCTAACTTCTCTACATAAGTAAAAAAAAATTGAGCCTTCAGTAATTCTTCGTCCTTTGTTGACATTATCTAGTTATGGCTCCTCTGTATCCTTAGCAACTTTTCTTTCTGGTTTCCATTTCTCTAGCAGTATTCTACGTGCCAAAGGGTCAGGAGTTATAGGATCGACTCGTATAGGGCTTACTTGTGGAGACCCTTCTGTCGATTCGGGTGGAGTTGCTTTTGTAGAGGACTTTTCCTTAGATTTCTGTTTATCCTCAGACATCTCTTCTACCTGCCGTTTAGTGGTAACTTCGCCGCTTAAGTGCTTCGCCTACGCACGCGCGCACGGCAGAATTAATACTAAAGAGACCAAATAAACTGATTTTTTCGAACACATTTCTTAGGTTAAATTTTCATTTGAAACAAGATTTCATATACTATTTCCGATAGAATAATCAGAGGTATTCAGATATGGAAAAGAAAGATGCACGTTTAAGAATAATGGAATTACGTGACCGTTATAACTCAAACAGAGAGGAATACGAATCTAGTGAATACCTAGAACAACAATTACGAACAGATTTTTTAGACGAATTTTTCGAAATTCTTGGATGGGATATTGGAAACAAAGCTGGGTTACCTTTACGAGATCGCGAAGTATTAGTTGAGAAAGGAAAAACGATAGGTAGGCCTGATTATACTTTCAGACGAGAAGGAGAAGACGTTTTTTTTATTGAAGCAAAATCCCCACGTAATGGAACTGATAAACCAGACGATATTTTTCAAACTAAGAGATATGGATGGAGCTCAAGTAGGGTTTTATTATCAATTCTCACCGATTTTAAAACATTCAAGGTATTTGATACAAGAATTAAACCGATCAATAACAGGCCAAGACGTGGGCTGATATTTGAAACGTCTTTAGATAATTATCCAGAATCAGATTTTGATTCTATTTGGCGCTTTTCAAAAAATGAAGTATTTCGTGGGTCTATTGAGGATTTATTACTCGATAATCCAGAATCAAAAAGGCAACGAATTCCAGTTGACATAGAATTGGTTGAACAATTATCTAAATGGCGTGAATCATTGGCAAAGAGTTATTATAAAAATGAGCCTGACCTTGAAGTCTCGTTATTAAACGATGTTGTACAAAAATTATTAGATAGACTAATTTTCATCCGTATTCTCGAAGACCGGAAGATTATAGAATCGCATAGACTGGAAGATTTAATTAAAAATTGGCGAAGGTCTCAACATAAAAATCTCCAAATCCAGTTAAATATGGTATTCAAATCTCTAAATAGAGACTTCAATGGAGAAATATTCAAACCTCATCCATGTGAATACCACGATTATGACTCAGACGTGGTTGCAGATATAATTGAAGAACTTTATCCACCTAAAAGTCCATTCGATTTTTCAATAATAGACGTGGAATTACTTGGAACTATTTATGAAAGATATCTTGGCAAAACACTCAGACTTACTCCAAAAAGGGTTAAAATTGAAGATAAACCAGAGGTACGGAAAGCAGGTGGAGTTTATTACACTCCAAAGGGGATTGTCGATAAGATAATAGACGATACTATTGGAGAATTAATAAAGAATAAAACCCCGGAAGAAATCTCACAAATACGAATTCTTGATCCCGCTTGTGGAAGTGGAAGCTTCCTTATTGGGACATTAGCTGAATTGTTTGAATATCATTTAAGTTACTATTTAGATAACCTGAAAGAAGCAAATGAGGGAACATTATTTCCTCGGATTAGACGTGTAAATGAGGAACCGCAATTAAGCATTTATACAAAATCGGAAATTCTGAAAAACAACATTTTTGGAGTTGATATTGACCCCCAAGCGGTCGAAATCACGATGATGAGTTTGTATATCAAAGTATTAGAAGGTGAAAGAGCCCTACCTCATAACAAAGAACTTCTTCCTTCATTAGCAAATAATATTAGATCGGGTAATTCGCTAATTGGACCTGATTTCTATGAACAAACCAAGCTCGATAATAAAAAGTCAATTGAAAAAATAAATGCTTTTGATTGGAAATCAGAAAAAACTGGGTTTGGAGAAATATTCAACACAAGCAAGGGGTTCGATGTAATTATTGGTAATCCTCCTTACGTGCGTTCTATACTATTAAAAAAGGAAAAAAGAACGTGGGAGTATTATCGGAATAAATTCACAACTGCATTCAAAGAGTTTGACTTATATCTGTGTTTCTTAGAAAAATCCTACAGTTTATTAGCGCCAGATGGACGACTCGGATTTATCATGCCTAATAAATGGCTTCATGCACAAATGGGTGAATCGGCGCGCAAGTTTTTCTCAGAGGCTAGAGCAATTGAATCGATTATAAACTTCAATTCATATCAGATTTTTTCAGGTGCAACTACATATACTATGTTGATTTATTTAAGAAAAAACAGTAAAGAAAAATTTAAGGTGTTAAATTATATCGGTGACGTTGAAGCAAAAAAAATAGCCTTACAAAATGACATTGGTAAGAATTGGGAAAGAGGTTTTGTTGAGTACAAGGGTCTAGGGCATGGGCCTTGGAATCTAATAACCGGAGATGCTCAACGGATATTCAAAAAAATATCGCAATTTCCAGAATTCGGACAATTATTTACTCTATCACAAGGGACTGGAACAAGAGCGGATAAAGTCTTTTTTGTTACTAAAATCCTAGAGACCCAAACAAACTACAAAATATACTCAAAAGAGACTGAAAAAGAGCATATCATTGAGAAAAAATATGTAAAACCATCAGCAAAGGGAAAAGATGTTGGCAGTTATAAACTAATCAATGAAAGTCAACTTCTGATATATCCTTATGAAAATAGAACTCTAATTAAAAAAGAAATATTACAAAAGGAAAGCCCAAAACTATGGAAATATTTAGAACAGACAAAAGAAGCGCTTGAAAAAAGAGAAAACGGTCGTTTTAAGGGACCCAATTACTATTGTTATGGCCGACCTCAAAATCATGATAAATTAGCAGATGAAAAAATAATTGTTCCTGTAATAGTAAATCACGCAAAAGCTGCTTGGGACTCAAATGGGATTCACATAATAGATTCAGTATATTTTGTTAGGAGGAAAAAACCTAGCGAAGTCGCATTGGAATATATTCTTGGTATATTAAATAGCCAACTTTTGACATATTATCTTATTAAAACGTCATCTAATTTGCGTGGAGGCTACTTTACTATGAAACCCGGATATGTGAACAAGTTTCCGTTGAAAACAATTTTTACTACAAAACAAGACAAAAACCACTACGAGAATATAATTAGAATGGTGAAACGAATCAATTCTATTTCCACTTTAAACTCTAATGTAGTTGAAAGAGAAATAATAGCTTTGAAAGAAAAAATTGATGAAACAATATTTGAGCTCTATGAGTTAAAAGACACTGAGAAAAAAATCATTAAACAATTAGTGGAATCAAGGTAATTTCCTTTTTTCATGCCTGCGCGCTCGTTCTTTTTCTTTTAATTCTTTTTCGTTTCTTGTGAATCGCCTATCTCCTAGTTTTATCCCTTCATCCCTCAGTAATACTCTGAGCCCGTGCGATCGCGCCGTTATCTAGGGAAACCCGTGATTGTTTTCAGTTTCCCATTACAGACTCGGCAAGGTTTTAGCTTCACGGTTTTATGTAAACCATGGTAGAAAACAGTGAGCGGTTATAATGTGGCGAAAACCGAGATTCTTTATACAATTCTTGAGCTGGGCGAGGCTACGAGCGGGGATATCTCGGAAATGACGGATCGCACCTCGGAAAACTGTAGTGTCTTGATGCTTAGGTATCACCGCTGGGGGCTTTTGAGCCGTTATCGAGGCTCAGAGGGTTTTATTTACGAGATCACGAGGCGAGGGGTTGAGCGTCTAGCGTGGCTTCAAAGCTAAGTTGCTTTTTCGTTCGTGCTTTTACCAACATAATAAGCCACCCCCGCCAACCCTAGACCAGCTAAACCGATACCAACCCAATGTTCTCTTAGAAACAAAGGTACTTCGCTATTTCCCACTTTTTGACCATGGTTCGGGTTGTGTTGACGGCGTTCACCTCTGACAATCTGACCAGAACTGTAAACGGTATAAGTGGCCTCGCTGTCCATTTCCGCGTTGATCACCAGCTGGTCAAATTTCACTGGGATAGGTGCAAAATCACTAGCCTCAACAAACCCATTTCCAGAAACTATAACCTCGTGGTTTCCTCGTTTCAGGTTTAGAATAACTCGTCCCGTTCTATCAGTGAAACCTTTGTTCGTCCCGGTTTTTACCTCTACGCCTCGTATTGGCTGGCGTCTTTCCGCGTCGTAGATGTTGAGTTCAAGATCGAAATCGTCCCCCAGCCCTGTAGAATAGCGGTTTTCCCGTGGAATATCCCACTTTACACCTCTTTCTCGGTGCTTTCCCATTACCGCCTCGGCCTCGGCGTCCACACTGTAAAGACGCCCCCCCGTGGGTGCTGGGGCTAGGTCGGCGTTTGGCTCGGTTGCTGGGGTCGCCACGTATAGCTTTGTCACATAAAAATAGGCGATATTCGAGGTAAAAAAACGTATTCACCAAAACACCGTAAAATGGTAGGAAACGGTAATTAAGCCATTTTTAGGGGTCTATTAATGAAACCGTTAAAAACCTAGGTTTTTCAGGTTACATAACAATGAGCGACGAGGATTTTCAAATGGACGAGGCTATTAGGCTTTACAGCGAGGAATCTACCTTTGCGGAAATAGCAGACGAGCTTGAGGTTAGTAAGAGCTATGCCCAGAAATTAGTTCGTATGGGAATCGCGAAAACCCTCGATAAGCTAGGAAACGAAAAACTGATAGAAATGGCTGATAACGATAAAGAGCCAGAAAACGAGGCTCCTACATCCGCCGGCGGAAGCATTTCTGACCTGCCCATGGTGAGCCACAAGCCACAGTTTATTCCAGCACCGCCCATGGTTATGCCTCAGCCGCAACGACAGCCGTTGAGCTACCAGAATCCCGCCCAGCCGTTGCCCGTGGACCCCTACGAGCTACACCACTATGAGCTAGAAATGACGGCGATTGATAAAAAACTCACAATGACGGGGTTTGAAATTCTAATCTTCGACAACTTTGTGAATAACGGCTACAAGGGTACGTTTTCCGATTTCTGCCGTGAGGCCATACAAGCCTTGTATTATCGGACAACGCCCAGGGGGAGGGCTATGTAATGGCTAAAGCGAAAGCACCGAGGACGCCGAAAAAGGTAATTCAGCACGTTCCCGCTTATGATCTGCCGTTTGTTGGCGGTTTAATGGGTACGGCTCAACAGCGTCAACCCGACCCGTTAAGGCAGTTAGAGGCTGAGGAAATCGCGGAACAAAGAAAAATGGTTAATAATTTGCGCCATGAGGAGTTGATTCTTCGGCGGGAGAACAGGATTGATAGGGAAATGCAAAAGCAGGATTTGCTCCGTGGTAAAAACAAAAACGATAGTTTGGACGGTCTCAAAAAAGTTCTTGAAATCCAAAAAATGATGGACGGGAAAAAAGAGGACTCGATAACCGAGCAAGTCGGCAAAGCCCTCGTTCCCGCAATCATAAATAGCTTAACTCAGCGACAGCCGGACCCACTTGAGCAAATAATGAGGTACCAACAAGCGGGGTTCATCCCCCAGCATGGCACATCAGGCGAGGATAACCAATTCACCGTTGAACGCCAGAAAATGCGCCATGAACACGAATACCGAATCCGAGAACTTGACCTTAAAGACAGGGAACGCGAGCTAAAATATATGCAACGAAACGATCTAATCACCACGATAACCAAAGCCCTTGCCCCCATGGTTGCGGGTGTGGGAGAGGAAGCCATGAAAAAAGCGGGTGAAAATATGGCTCGCAATGTCCTCCATGGCGACGCTGGGACGGTTCGCACGGTAATGGATCAAACCAACGTTGAGCCGAGTCGAATAATGATCAAGTGTTCGTGCGGGTTTTCTGACGACATGTACTTTAATGGACCGCCGCCCCAGCTTATTTCATGCCCTGAGTGTGGCCAAGAGCTACGAACCGGGACGCTGGACGAGTTTACCGTTGCTGACGCACGACGAGAACTTGGCGAGGGGGATCAAAAGTTTGTCTCGTAATCCCCTTGAGGGTTTTTTGAGACAGCTTTTATGGTTTTTAAGTGGTAAGGACGTGCGCGCGCGCGTTGAGGCAAAACTTAAGCCGAGTTAGCCACCAGTAAACGGTAGAGGGAGAATATGAAATGAGTGATCCACTTGACTCTGCAAATGCTAAAGGTCTGACTATTGAAGCAAGAGCTTTATTTGAGAAAAATATGGACAGTTTCATTAATAATGCTGAAGAGACTGAATTCTTTATATTACAGTCTCTTCAAGCTCAAGGGATAGAACCTAATTTGGAAACAGTTCTTAGTCACATAAGTGGATTTGTAAATGGGACAATATGGTCTTTTTACCATAATAAGTATCATAGATTTCCAAACCCCGGTGAAGTTACAGATTTAATTAAGTTGGTGAAAAGAAGATCAAATGAATTAAGGGCGGCTTTAATGTCAAGTCGAATATATCCACTTGAATCATAGCGCGCGCCTAATGGTAAATAAAAGTATCTTGCGCGTCATTTTTTCCTTGGCTTGCATCTTTTATGCGATTTAACCTTAACCGATTTTATTGAGCATGTTCCCAGTGTTGACCGCCTCGGCTGAGTCCCTATTTCTTGACACTTTTCAAGCGCCGACTCAGTCTTATCGAGTTTTCTGGCCTTGCGTTCAAGTTATTCTTAGATTTCTTTAAAAAAGTCCCTAGAGATTGTACTGTATGGCAAAAATTTTTATGTTACTTATAAGAAATTAATTTCTGAGATAAAGTGGACTGAACATATACTCATACTAAAAGAAAAATAATGGGGATATTGTGCTTATTAATAACCTTGGGATTGATCACAAGCATAGGTTATAACATAAACCTGTTTACCAAAAATGAACAGCTAACCGAAAAAGTTAGAACCC
>SDBV01011762.1_pt1 | contig 11293 bp, 10 predicted proteins | sample 2277081 | NCBI WGS metagenome assembly SDBV01 (sample SAMN10402039, study PRJNA504765) | marine sediment metagenome | isolation source: marine sediment core GS10_PC15, 223 cmbsf | place: Arctic Ocean: Southern Knipovich Ridge | collected 2010
GCTCCGCGCCTGAGACGGCGTGCTCAAGAAGAGGAACGGCACGATCATGACCGCAGTGGCCCCAAGGGCAAGGACCCCAGTCATCAGGTAAACGTAGACTTCCGAACCAAAGGCTGTCATCGTCAACCTCACTTCCTCAGGCAAAACTGAGGAACATCGTCTGGACGAGAGGCGGCACGAAGGTGATCGCCGCCCCCGAAATACTTAGCGTGAACGACAGGTAGTAGGACAGTTTGAAGACATGACCCCCAGCGGTGGCGAACACGGCGGTGGCGTTGGCAAAAGCAAGGACGATCACGACCAAGATTATCATGAAGTGGAGCAATTGCAGCGCCATCGAGTCGCTGGCGAGGAGACCGAACGACGGGAGACCGGCCGTAATCACCGAGCCGGAGTCGCCGCCGGGCATCACCTGTTCCAGCAGCCCGGTGAAGCTCAGCAGGATCTGGTAAACGAAGACGACCAGCACCGAGAGGACGAGGTGCATCACGATCGTCAGCCACATGATGCCGGAGTCGATCAACTGCCGCTTCGCCCGGAGCAGGGCGATCTGCATGGCGAAGGCGCTGGCGCTGTTGCCCACCGCCTGTGGCTGACCGCCGAGAATGGTAGCGTCGCGGAAGATGCGCACCGAACGATCCACCTGCTCCGAACCGGTCTCGCCGACGAAACGGTCCCAGCAGAGCTTGGGGTCGATGCCGGCCATCAACCGATTGTAGAGCAGGGTGACATCCTCGCGGAGGTAGCCGAGAGAACGAAAATCGAGCCGGCCCATCGCCTCGGTGGTGGTCGCTCCGATCGCCTGGCCAATGCCGCCCAGCGACCGGAGGAAGCCGGCGATGTCGCTGTCACGCTTGTCTATCTTCTTGTCGTCCAGCTTGCTGACCAGCCCCAACGGCAGCAGGAAGGCACCTGCGACCATCAACACAATCCCGATATCGACCCCGAGAACCAACAGGACGATAACGACAGCCAATGCCAACGGCATCACCAGGCGAACGATGTGTCGCGAATAGCCATACTCCTTGGAGCGGATCGGCAGCGAGTGGACCTTGACCTCGCGCGGTGCGGCGCGATAGATCATCCAGACCCCGACGATGGTAACGATGATCGTCACCGAGGCCATTCCCATTATGACCATCGTCGAGATGTTGCCGATGATCATTGAGACGACCGAGACGATAGTAATGATGGCAGTCGTCATGATGAGGGCAATGTAGGCGTCGGTCCACTTCCTTAGCGTCTCCAGGCGGCGTTCGTAGTGATTGCCATAGGAGTCCGCCGAGACCTCGGATTCGCGCAGCAGGAAGACGGCGATGTCCTCACCCGACGACAGGGCGCCGGAGAACCGGAGGAGAAACGCCTTTACCTCCGGTTCATTGGTCGCCTGGCCGACGATACGAGCGGCCTCGGCGTAATCGTGATTGAAGGCGCGCGCGACGAACACCGCCCGCTTGAAATAGCGCGCCGAGATGTAGGGCAGCCCCGCCGCGTAGTCAAACAACCCGCTGCGCGTAATGCCGGAGGTGGCGATCGCCGACATGTAGCTCAACTGGCAAAAGAAATCGACATCAAGCAACTGGGCATCAAACGCCTTCTCGCGTGTCTGTCCTGCTTTGAAGCGGCTCATGAAAGGCAGAAAGCTCAACCGTGACAGCAGCGACAGCATTAGAACAGCCCCTGCCGTTGCGCCTTGGAGAGGACGCGCAACACTTCGTAGAAATCGGTCACGCCCTGCTCCTTGTGCAGCTTGGTCAGTATCTTGGCGCGGCGGTCCAGTTCCGCGTAGACGCGCTGCCGTTTCCGTGAAGGTATCCCGATCCGCGGCGCCACCAGGTTCTCCAACACGTAGCTGGACATGTAGCCGGTGAATTCGAACTCGTCGTTCGTCTCGTTCCAGTGGAAGGTCTCAATGAAGGTGAAGGCATCGTACGACGGGTCGTAGCCGACAATCTCGTTGATGCCGGTGACGCGCCGGCCCAGCTTGCCGTTGGGCAGTTTGACCTGACTGGTGAGGACGACTACGTTAAGATTGTCGATGTAGCTCTTGGGAACGCTGATCGGGCTACCGGTGATCCGCTGGATGAGCTTCTCGGTCGATGCCGCGTGGAAAGTGGCCATCACCGAGTGTCCTGTCTGCATCGCCTGGAAGGCGACGTTACCCTCGGGACCGCGTATCTCACCAATGATTATCTCATCGGGTCGTTGCCGCAGCGCTGCCTTCAGCAGGTCGAACATATCGACGCCGGAACCTTCCTCACCGAGTTTCGTCGTCTGCACGACTTCCCTGATCCAGTTGGGGTGCGGCACCTGAAGCTCCGGGGTGTCCTCGATGCTGACGATCTTGGCCATCGGATGAATGAAGGCGGTCACCGCATTGAGCAGCGTCGTCTTGCCGGAGGCGGTTTCACCGGAAACGAACAGGTTCATGCCGTTGCCGATCACCATCGAGAGGTAGGCCAGCATCTGGTAGGTGAGGGTGCCGAAGTCGACCAGCTCGAAGACCGAGATCGGCGTACCGGCGAATTTCCGGATGGTAAAGTTGGAGCCGCGTCGCGACACCTCGCGCCCGAAGACAATGTTGATCCGCGAGCCGTCGGGAAGGGTGGCATCGACCACTGGATTGCGGAAGGTGACCGGCTTTCTGATGCGGTCGCCGAGCCACATTACGAAATCGTCAAGCTCCTTGGGGTCGGTGAAGACGACCATGCTCCGCAGCCCCTTGAAGATCTTGTGCTCGATGAAGATGTGCCCCGTCCCCGAACAACTGATGTCCTCGATGTAGGGGTCGGCGGCGAACGGTTCCAGCGTACCGAGGCCGATCTTGTCACGGACGAAGAGGTACTTGAGCGCCTCCTCCTCACGATGGGTTACCTTGATCTTGCTTATCCTGGCGCCGCCGCGGCGCAGGAAACCGAACTGCCTCTCCAGGAAACCGGCGCTATCACCTTCGACGGTTGTGGTGACCTGGTCAATATAGCGCAGCACCTGCTCCTCCTTCTCCTCATCCGTGCCGTCGAGAGGGACGAGTTGGTCGCGCAACTCCATGAGCTTGTATTCAACACGCGTCATCAACTCGCCGAATGCCTCACCCATCGTCGGCTCAAGCGGAATGTAGCTGTGTCGCTTTTCCTGGGGCTCTGCCCGCACATGAACGAAGATATTGTCCCGCTGAGTGGGATAGATCAAGTTCGGTAGTTTCTCATCACCCATTGTGCGATCGAGTTCGGGAACGAAGACAGGCAGACCGAGCTTTGAAGGAGGCAGCAACGCGAGGTATTCCCTGATGTACTCGTGCCGTTCGGCCACCTCCCGCAGTGGCGGCGACAGTTCTTCCATGACGCGTCCCACAAGTTCCGCCAGCTCATGGCTGTCTACCTTGTTCTCCCGAGAGAATGGCAGGACTATGGTAGCCAAGATTCGCCTCCGTCCCTCACTTCACAGAAGCCCTTCGCGCTGCGCCTTGGCGAGAATGTCCAGTACTTCGTAGAAATCGGTGACCTTCTTCTCCTTATGAAGTTTTTCAAAGATGTTGGCGCGTCGGTCGATTTCACCGTAGATCTTTGATCTCTTGCTGCTGGGAATACCAATGCGGGTGGCGATCTTGTGCTCGAGCAAGTAGCTGGTCATGCGTCCGGTGAAGTCGATCTTGTCCGTCTCCGAATCCCAGCGAAAGGTCTTTACGATGTCGAACGATTCGGACGGCGAGTCGTAACCGATGATCTCATCAATCGATATCACTCGCCGGCCGATCTTGCCGTTGGGGAGCTTGACCGCACTCATCATGACCGCCAGATTGAGATTGTCGATATATGTCCTCGGCACCAGTATCGGCGCCGCCGTGAGCCGTTGAATCAGCTTCTCGACGGTAGCCGCGTGAAAGGTAGCCATCACCATATGGCCGGTCTGCATCGCCTGAAAGGCGACGGCACCCTCGGCGCCGCGTATCTCGCCGATCAGTATCTGATCCGGCCGTTGCCGCAGTGCCGCCTTGAGTAGGTCGAAGGTAGTCACCTGGGCGCCGGTACCCTGAGCGCCGTCGCTCTGGACCACCTCCCTGATCCAGTTGTCGTGAGGCACCTGCAACTCCGGTGTGTCTTCGATGGTGATTACCTTGGAGGTCGGCCCGAAGAAGGTGGTCAGTGCATTCAGCATCGTTGTCTTCCCGGAAGCAGACTCACCGGCAACGAAGACGTTCATTCCGTTGCCGACTATCAGGGAGAAGTAGGCAAGCATCACGTAGTCGACCGTCCCGAAAGCCACCAGGTCGAAGATCGATGCCGGCACTTCGCCGAACTTACGGATGCTGAAGTTGGAGCCCCGCTTGGATACGTCGCGCCCGTAGACGATGTTTATTCGGGCGCCGCCGGGAAGAGTGGCGTCGGCAATCGGAGTACGGTAGGTGACCGGCTTCTTTATCTGCTCTGCCAGCCGGAGGACAAAACTGTCCAGTTCATCCAGCGTTTTGAAAGTTATCGTGCTCTTCAGGCCCTTGAAGATCTTGTGCTCGATGAACAACTGGCCCAGTCCCGAACAGCTGATGTCCTCGATATAATGGTCGAGCAACAGCGGTTGCAGCGGCCCCAGGCCGATCTTGTCACGGACGAAGAGGTACTTGATCCCTTCCAGTTCGCGCTCCGAAAGACCCACCCGACTGAATTCGGTACCGCCCTTACGGAGGAAGGGAATCCGCCGGCGTGGCGCCTCCGGCTGGACCGCCCCGCCGACAGTCGTCATCTCGTCGACGTAGCCGACAAGCTGGCTCTGCTGGTCACCATCGACATCGAACGCCGGCAATCGATCGGCGAAGTCGATGCACTTTTCTTCGATGGCCTCGGCCAGCTTGTCCAGGTCTTGCGTCAGTGTCGGTTCGATCAGGATGTAGTGGTTACGACTTTCCTTAAAGTCGACCAGGATGTGGACAAAGATGCCTTCGCCGATTGGGTAGATCAGATTCGGTTCCTTGAGATCGTCCATTTTCGGCGAAAGCTCGGTGTAGTAGCGAGGCACGCCGACCTGAGAGATCGGCACCATGTGGAGATATTCGAGCATGTGAACGTGCTCGTCGCAGACAGCGCGCATATCTTCCGGCAGCATCTCGTACAACTCGCAGCGCGACGCGGTGCCCTCGTGAGTATCGGCATTGTTCTCTCTGGAGAAGGGCAGGACCATCTCGACCATCCGATGAACCTCCTGCCGCCGGGACGAACCCGGCCATTTTCCAGTCTACGCTTTGGCCCGTGAAACGGGCATGATCTTCATCCCTATCTCCGGCTCGACGTCGAAGGAGAGGATGTTGCCGGTGGTCTGTGAGGCGCCCCTGATCTTGGCCACCTCCAGGCTCTTCACCAGCTTATCGCCGATCTTCTCGATCGTCAGCTTGAAATGAGCATCGCACACTGAACGGATGCGGATCAGGAAATCCTGGTCAAAGGCATAGGTATGGGTCACGTTGATGATAGTCTTGCCCTTGTCGCAGAGCGTCTTGCATTGTTCGAAGTAGGCCAGGGCCTCACCGCCTTTCGCCTCAGAGACCAGCGGCGTCAGTGAGTCGATAATTGCAAGGCCGAAGTCTTCGTTTTCAACGATGCCGTCCAGGATGGTATTGAAAGTATCCGCCGATGTTCCCTTCAACTCTGACGGCTTGATCTGGCAGACCTTCAGCCAACCGAGCAAGAGCTGATCGAGGATGTCCAGCCCGAGGCTGCTCATCTGTGGGACCAGACTCTTCAGGGTGCTCTCGGTGGTGTAGAGTATCACCTTGATGTCGTTCTTCAAGGAACCCCAGATCATCTGCTGGCAGAGGACCGACTTCCCGGCGTCGGACTCACCCTCGATCAGAATCAGCGAACCGATGGGAATACCGCCCCCGAGCTTCTTGTCGATCTCGGCGTGGCCGGTCGAAATGACGTCCTTTTTTTCTTCATCTTCGTCATCCACGAACGTCGGCGGCATCTTGGCCTCCTGTGACGGCTATTCCCTCGTTACCAGAGACTGCGAGGTGACTCCGTTGGGAGTCGACACGGTTATCCGCCCCGTCTCTCCGGGGCCAATCTCGGGGGAGAGACTGACCGACATCTTCATTGTCTCTCCCGGGTTGAGGACGTTGTTGTCGAAGACCTCGGAGACGGAGAGGTTGTCCGACAGGTAGAGGCCCTCGACCGCCCACTGGTCGCTGCCCGGCGGGTAGGATGGCGAGTAGACGAGGTAGGCCGCACCGCCGGTCTGGTACTGGGCGATGACGTCCCAGTCCGACATGATGCCGAGGTCGGTCTGACCGTCGTTGCTGACGGTGAGGTCAATCAGGCCACCGTTGTAGCTCGCCGGCGGCGAGGCGACGATCTCCGTCCGGCGCATATCGGCGGCGGCCAGTTCCATTTCCCTGACGGAGTCGGCGATCCTGGCGGCCGAGGTGAAGGCGTTGAGCGTCATCGTCACGGTGCCGACGATGACGAGGGCGATGGAGACCAGCGAAATCAGAACCGTTTCCATGTCTAGTCCACACCGAAAATGATCTGGTCATTGACCCCGTTTGGGGTTACCATCTTCAGCAGGTAGGTCCCGGCGGAAATTGCCGACGGGAGATAGATCGTCCCTTTGAGAGTAACCGCCTGCGCCCACTCGGTGGCGCTTCCCTCCAGAATGTAGTCCCAGTAAGGAGGGGTGCCCCCACCGTAGGTGATCCGCGTGAAGTTGGTCTCGGGGCCGTAGAAGATATCGCTGCGGTCGATACTGATAATTCGGACGGTGCCGGTGTTCTTCACCCAGAAATCGATCAGGGTCGAGTTGTCGCTGACCTGGATGATGTCGATCCGGGTCTCGATGCGGTCACTCACTTTGGCGGTGGCGCTGCGGACCGAGTTGCCGGACTGGACGATCGCCGGGTAGATGCCGTTGAAGATCGCAATGGAGGCAACGACGCCACCGATGATCAGGAGCACGGTGACGATGACCTTATCCACCGTCAGTCCCCTGGCACAGGATCGAGAGAACCGCCATCTCGAGCTTGGTAGCCTTGCCCTGAATGGCGTCGAGTTCCCTGAGCGCCGCCAGGTAGTCGCGGGTGGTCACTTTCCCCGAGTATTCGCCGGCGGAAGGGAAGACAAACTTGGAGAGGATGCCCCTGAGCTCGGAGTCGATGAAACCCATCATCTCTGACATATCGAGGATGGTCTCGGCGCGCTCGCTGCCGAAGCGCCGGGCGACATCCTCGACCCACTCGGCCAGAGCCGACATGGTCGTCAGGTCGACCGTTGGGGAGGAGCTCTCATCCCCATCCGCAGAAGCGGCTGCTTCCGTCTCCGATGCCGGTCGCCACTCCCTTGTCACCTCCTCTTGGGCTGTTTCTGCGGTGGCAACCGCATGGTATTCGTATTCCGGCTCGGTCTCGTCGAAGGATTCGGTCTCACGGGAGGGCGCCTCTTCCGACTTGGACTCGAGCAGCGGGTCGGGCGCGAGCGGCTCATCAGCCGCGAGCAGCTGGTCAAGCGGCTCCGGTGGCTCAACCGGCTTCGGCTCCGCGAGCGGCGCCGGCTCGGCGGCGGCCTGGGGCACCGGGTTGTTGATGATGATCGGTTGGGCGGCGGCGGCCATCGCGGCGAGATTAAACGGGTTTTCCAGGTTCGTGTAGCTCTCCCGCAGGTCGAGGAGCACTGCCTGGACCTCGTTCTTCAGGATCTTGATCTCGTCCTCGAGCTGGCTCACCCGGTCGTTCAGCTCCACCTGCCCGTCTCCCCATTCCAGTTCCGGTGCCCCCGGGGGCTACGCCCCGGAGGCACCGGACCGGCATTCTCTTCGGTTGCGTGTGGTGTTCGGCCTCTCATGCAGCCGCGCTTTCTTCTGACGGGCGCAAGACCGGCCACCGTAGCGGTAATCTGGTTGGAACCGGCGTGGGGCCAAGACCCCGGAAGGCTGGCGTGTCACCCGGACCGGCGGCGAGGTCGGCGCTAATGGTGTCTCTCCGGGCCAGCGTGAGAGTAACGGGGGCGAGGGCAATCTCAGTTGCCGTGTTCCCGCCGGTCATCCCTCTCCGCGTCCGGGGTCGCCTTGCCGGGGGTCTTGAAATCCGATCCCACATTGTATTGTTTCTGTCTCCGAGGCTAGTACAGGTCCATCACCGCTTCCAGGGCGCCGGGAGTGGTGCGTTTGATGGTGAGCGTGGCGCCGGTCGGCGGGATGACCTGGATGGTGAACTCCTCGTAGGTGCTGACGTTGGCCGTCGCCGGAACGGTTATCAGGATCTCGTGGACCTCGTCCGTCTCCAGCATGTTGACCTCGCCGCGCTCCGCGCTGCCGGTGGCGATTTGGGAATCCCAGTCAGTACCGTTGCCGGAGAGCATCACCTCCATGTTCTTGTCGAAGTAGTTGATGATGACGGCGTCCATGTCGACCGATTCATTCGCGATCGTCAGCGAAACGTTGAACTGGACTTCCTCCAGTACGGTCTTGTTGGGACTGAGGCCCAGCACAGAGCCGGTTACCTCCATGGTCGCCTGGGCTGACTCAAGGCCCTTGTAGACCGTCGCTTTACCTCTTTCTGCCGAAAAGATACCGGCCGACAGCACGCTGTAAGCCAGTACCGACGCCACCGTGACGAAGGCAATGAGGATGATGGCCGTTTCCAGCCCGCTCATACCCCTCTGACCACGGTGAAGGTTCTTCATCGCTTTGAAGAATCTCTGGTACATTTCCTTACTCCTTATTATTGGTAATCATTTGTCCCTCTGTGAATGCTGCTGTCTGCCTGTCTTTTCACATCCTCCCGTACCTCCTTTGCTGGCCTTTCAAGCTATCGTGGCTCCCCGGCCCTTGCGGGCCGCTACGCCAGAGCTACCGAGCGAGGGGACCACAGGTGTACTCTCCGTATCGTTTCGATCAAGTCACCGGCGGCGGCATCGGCCGGCAGCAGACCGGCGACACCTGCCTTGACCGCCGGCGCCAGATCGCGGACGACGTTGTCGGTGACGAGGACGACCCGCGCCCGTGGGGCGGCTTCAGCCAACCGCCGGGCGGTATCGAGGCCGGCTTCACCGGCAATGACGATCACGTCGGCTGATGCCGTGGCTACTGTCGGCATTTCTTCTACACCGGCGAATTCGCCGGCCAGCGAGATACCCTCCCGCCCTTCCAGTTCCTCATGCAGCTTCTCGGCCAGGGTCCGGTTCTCGCCGGCGGCAAGTATCACGCGGATCGTGTCTTCACTATCCATCCTGCATCCTTCCGGTCCGGCGCCCCGAGTGAGGAAACCGGTGCCCGCAACTTCTTCATCTTGGGAGCACGTTCATCACTTCGGGACGCCTTCACACCATCAGTCTCGCATGGGCTCAGGCGTACCGTAAGGCCTAACCGAATAGCAAGCCGGGGTCTAAACAGCCAAGCTTGAGGTACGCGAAAGGCCCGCCCGCTAGTCTCCAAAGGGTCACAGTTCTTAGCCGCAAGACCTAAAGGCGGCATGGCGCGCCCGCCCCGGGGAGCTTCGACGGCGCGCGATGGACCGTGGCTGACCCTGATAAGTCACCGGGCGCTGCCGGGCCACGCCGTCGAGTCATGCCAGTGAGGCTACTTCTATATGCGCATGCGAGCCGCCCGAAGGCGACCAGCCCCGACTGGCCCCATCCGCGGACTGCCCACCCGCCGGCGAGCGGCGGCAGCGTCCACTCCGCCGAACCCCACGCCGAGACCGCTCGGCAGGCTCTTTTGACCCTGCCGAACCGCCCGAGTCACCCAAATAGGCTCAGGGCGGTCTGCACTTTGGGAGCACCACCTTGGGCCAGTTATGCCTGTTGCCTGGCCAAGGCAGATGTCAGAATGAACTCATAGCGCCACGCGAGCGCCCAGAACGACTCGGGAGAGGCACCGCACCATGCAGGTCCAGGAGAAACTCAACATCGAGACAACCATCATCGTGCCCGCCTATAACGAGGAAGACGGTCTGCCGATAACACTGTCGAAGCTCTTCCAGCAACTGGACGACAGTTACGAGATCATCGTCGTCGACGACGGCTCGACCGACCGCACCTCTGAAGTCGCCAAGGATTATCCCTGCCGCTTCATCAGGCACGACTTCAACAGGGGCAAGGGCGAGGCACTCAAGACCGGGATAAGACACGCCCGCGGTGACAATGTCATCTGGATCGACGCCGACGACACCTACCCCGTGGAGACGATCCCCGAAATGGTCGAAGCCCTGAAAGAGTACGAAGTCGTCGTCGGCTCGAGGGTGTCCGGCAACGAGAACATCCCTGCCTTCAACCGCTTCGGTAACTGGATCTTCCGCACCATGATAAGGACGATCTACGGGTTCCGCGCCCACGACCCCTGCACCGGCCTTTACGGCGCCAAGAAGGCCCGACTGGAGCAGATGGGACTTTCCGCCAAGGGGTTCGCCATTGAACCCGAGATATCGATCAAGAGCAGCCGGATGAAGCTCAGAACGATGGACTTCCCCCTCCACTACCGGCCCCGGATCGGCGAGACGAAACTCAACGCTTTCCGGGTCGGCCTCGAGGACTTGGCAAAGATCCTGGGTCTGATACTGTGGCGAGGCGACCGCCGCCGGCAGCTGCCGCCAGTCAACGACGCCAGCGAATAGGGCTCCGTCGTCGGAGCAGGATGGACCAGGTGCAATCACAACTGCCCGGAAGCGGTTCCGGTAACCCGCCGCAGTCCACCGTCTCCGTCATCATCTGCGCCTACACGGAGCGCCGCCTGCCTTACATCTACGACGCGGTTCGCTCCGTTCTCGACCAGACAAGACCGGCCGACGAGATCCTGCTCGTCATCGACCACAACCCTGAACTATTCAACAGGCTCAAGGCCGAGCTTGCTGACAAAGTCCGCGTCGTCCACCACGACGAAGGCGAACGCGGCGCGATACCGGCCGACAACCTCGGCATCGACCTTGCCGGCGGCGACATCGTTGCTTTCATGGACGATGACGCCTGCGCCGACCGAGACTGGCTCGACCGGCTGCTGCGCCACTACGACGACGCGAACGTCGCCGCCTGCGGCGGGCGGCTGATCTCCACCTGGGACAACGGCCGCCCGGGCTGGTTCGCCGAGGAACTCGATTGGCTGGTCGGCGGCACCTACAAGGGACACCCGGAGACGCGCCGCCGTGTAGACAAGCTGATCCTGTGCAATATGTCCGTCCGCCGCGATGTCTTCCGGACGACCGGCCTCTTCGATATCTCCTTCGGGCGGCGCAAGGACTGTGGCACCGGTACCGAGTCCGAGTTCTTCCTCCGGATGAAACAGCAACTGCCGGACGCCACCGTCATCTATGACCCGGAGC
>SDBV01011763.1_pt1 | contig 11292 bp, 6 predicted proteins | sample 2277081 | NCBI WGS metagenome assembly SDBV01 (sample SAMN10402039, study PRJNA504765) | marine sediment metagenome | isolation source: marine sediment core GS10_PC15, 223 cmbsf | place: Arctic Ocean: Southern Knipovich Ridge | collected 2010
GTTGTAACAGGTTATCTTGTATCTAAAAATTTTCAAAATCCAAACTATGATCGGGCTTTAAGGTTTTTAAAACAGAGTATAGGATTACTCGATGAATTCCCTATTGAAGACCTTATACTTGTTACAACTGCGCACAGGCACTCCTGGGCTCAGGTTTATATACCGGATTACGGCTGGATAGATATAGAAGCAACTTCTTATGCTATACCGCCGCCGCCTGGTTCAGATCCGAGTGCAATGGACCTTGTTATTCCGATTATCAGGGATAAGGAAAGAACAGTAAGGCCCGGTTTTGAATTCCCGTGGGCATTTGCACTATTTACACTTTTATTCCTGATTTTAGGAATTACTATTTGCCTCTATTTGTACAGATATTCAAAAGAAGCTTTTCTTTTTATCCGTTTTAAAAGTAAAAATGATCTGCGGGCATTAAAATCAATATACCTTTCTATGTTAATGAAACTTGCAGCATCCGGTTTTATAATAAAACTTCACGCAAAAACTGTATTAGAGTATTCGGAAATTTATCCTGAATTAAGTGCATTTGCCGGTCATTATACAAGACTGCGGTATAATGAAAATCTTGAGTCTGATGAAAAAAATCTTATTTGGGAAGATCTGCGCTCAGAATATCAAAATATAATTGAAAACTCAAAACAGCCCGGATTCTGGAATGTAATAAAAAGGACTGTAAGCCTTCGCGGCTTGTTATATTGATAAGTTATATTGATAAGTTGTATTGATAAGTTGTATTGATAAGTTGTATTGATATAAGGATTATTATGATAAAAGGTAAATATTTAACAACTGTAATATTTATAGTTTTCACTTTATTTGTTTCCTGTAAAATTGAGACAAACTGGATTGAGTTTAGAGGAAATATGGGGCAGGGAGCAACGGAAAATACACTGTCTGTTCCACTCGCTGTAAAATGGAAGCTCAAACTGCAGGAATCAGAAGAACGTGCAACATCTTTTAATCCTCCTGTTATTATTGGAAATACTATCTATTTTGGTTCAACAGACGGTAATTTTTACGCGCTCGATATAGAAAGCGGATATATGAACTGGGTATTTAAAACAAGTGGCCAGATTAACTCAATTCCATATGGTGATGAGGAAAATGTATATTTTGGTTCTAATGATGGTTATGTTTATGCCGTTTCGCAGAAAGAGGGAACAGAGCAGTGGAGATTTCCTGCAAACAGTACTGTTCAGTCTATAGTAACAAAGTATAACGGCATGATAGCATTTACAAGTGATGCTATTTACAATTATCCGGGTGCCACTTATTTTCTTTCGGAAGACGGCATAGAACAGCATAAAATACCTAATCCTGTATGGTCATATCATACCTTCCAGATTTATGATGATTATATGTACTTTGCACCGGGGCCAATGGATATACCACACAGCTTCGGTGTTTACAATATGATATCAAATTCTTATGAGTGGATAATTGAAACCTGGACTATTGGTGCTTCATGGTATTCTTTCCCTGCAGTTAAAGATGAATTCCTTTATTACTCCACATGTGAAAGAAGCGGGACTGTCTTTATTTTAAAGTACTTTGCTGTAGATAGAATAACAGGAAGCACAGTTTGGGAGTATACAACAGAGTCCGATTTTGGACAGAATGTTTATGAGCCAGCTAACGTGCTTTTAAGAAGAAATATAGAATCATTAGATTATCTGGCCCCTGCTATATGGAATAATCTTGTGATATATACAAGCGGAGATACAATAGTGAGGGCTTTTCATTTAAACAGTGAAAACTATTTTGGCGATATTGCCTGGGAGAATAAATTTGAATATATTACAAGCAGCGCTCCGACAGTGGCGGGAGACCGTATATATTTCGGTTTAAGAGGCGATGATTTTCCGGAAGGAGATCCTCCAAAGCTGATATGTCTCTCCGCGCATAATGGTAATGAGCTATGGCAGATAGATCTGGAGGGAGCAGTGTTAAGTGCTCCTGTAATTTCCGGTAAATGGATAGTATTCGGTACAGATGAAAATTATTTTTATGTTCTTGAGGAAGTGTATTAAGAAAAAAGTTTTAAAACAAGGATAGTAATTGTTAATCATATTTAAGTTTTTATTTAATAATCTAAAAGAAAGGAAATTAAGAACAATTCTAATAATTCTTTCAATTGCAGTATCCTCTGCTCTTTACTTTGGCTCTAATGCTTTAGCCACTACACTGGAAACGATGTTTGAAGAGCGTATAAAACAATGGGTTGGCAGCGCGGATATAATTATACATGCAGGACACAATTCATCCTCTAACTTTTTTAATACAACAAAATTGAATCCTTTTGAAGATAAGTTTGAATATATAATAGGCGCGGTCTGGGGCAGCGCTGAATACACTGGTGAAAATGAAGAATTAAATCTCGAATTAAGAGGTATGGATTATGATGATATGCAGCTAATGAATCCGGTTGTTTTAAAGGAACAGGACAATTTATTTCCGTTTAAAGGAAAAAAAATTATAATAGGAGAATATACTTCCAAAAAATACGGCCTTGAAATCGGTGAAAGTATTGAGCTTATTATAAATGAGGCACGTATGCGTTTTTTTGTTTCCGGAATTGCATATTCATCCGGTTTCTTTTTAAATGATGTAGAAGATCCTTTAGCAGTTATGCCTGTAGATACTCTTGCATCCATTTACGACGCAAGGGGCAGGATTGCTGTTGCTTACCTAAAAGCAAAAGATCCGTCTTTAATACCTTCACTTATTCAGCAACTGTCCGGAGAATATAACAGATATATTGTGAGAGAGCCGATATCTCAGAGAATGCTTAATCAGCAGATAGGTAATATGACTATGCCGTTTAAAATATCTCTGATACTTGTAATGCTTACAAGCATTTTTATAATTTATACATCCTTTCAGGTATTAACAAGGGAACGCCTTCCTGTTATTGGGACATTCCGGAGCGTTGGGGCAACTAAGGCAACAACAAGTACTGTTTTATTTATAGAAAGCGCAATGTATGGTGTTATGGGGGGGGTAATAGGAGGTTTTCTTGGTATTGGTATTCTTTATGTCATGGCAAAATTATCGATTCCTGAATGGCTGCTCGCGGCAGGATTCCGAATAGAGTTTTCTAATATGGAATTAGTTGTGGCATTTCTTTTAGGGCTTGTTATCTGCCTTATAAGCTCTGCAATACCGATATTAAAAATATCAAAAATACCTATTAAAGACATTATATTAAATCTTTATCATGGTCATTTTACATTACACTTAAGAAGAGAAATATCCGGAATCCTGCTCTTTATTTCAGGAATAATTCTACCTCATATAATTCCACCAGATTTAGGAATGCTTGTTAGTATTCTGTCTATAATTTCTATTATTACAGGTGTTGTAATGTTAATTCCTGTTATTACCAGGAAAATTGTAAAAATACTGGAAAATATTTATTTATATATTTTCGGGAACATAGGTATTTTAGCCGTAAAAAATATAAGAGACGATAAAAGTATTTTTAATAATATCAGTTTACTGGCAATAGCATTATGTGGTGTATTTATTATAAATATTATGAGTGAAAGTGTTATTGCCGGGATAATTCAGATTCATAGAGATAAAGACTATGAAATTGAATTAAGGATCTGGAATTCTGACCGTATAACAGAAAGCCGTATACGAGCGATTGATGGTGTGGATGATACCCTCGGCATTTATCGGGAACATCGGGTAGATCTGCCGGAATATGAACATGAAATCAGTATTATTTATGGTATTAATAAAAGAAAGTTTTTGGATTTTTGGCAATTTACTATGTCTTCCGATCCGGAATACCTTGTAGAAAAACTTGATACTGGAAGAAATATTCTGCTTTCTTATACATTAAAGTATAGCTTGGATCTTGAAAATGGAGATATTATTGAGCTTGTGTTTAATGATGAAATAAACAGGAATTACAAAGTGATTGGATTCTTTAACAGCCTCGATTATTATGGTAGTATTGCATTTGTATCTGAGCGAAATTTAAAGTTAGATGCAGAAATAAATAATTACAGCAGAATATTAATTAAAGCATCTGAAAATATAGATGAAGTTGTGGAGAAACTTGAGAGTGCATTTGAAGAGAGGCGGCCATCTGTTCGGACAATCAAAGAGATAGAGGAACAGTCCGTAAAATCGCAGGAACCTATGTTCAATATAATGAAAGGATTTTCTATTATTGCTTTAGCAATAAGTTTTATTGGAATTATAAATAATTTATTAATAAGCTTTATAGAGCGTAAACGCTCTATCGCGCTTTTAAGGGCTGTTGGAATGAACAGAGTGATGAGTATGAAAATGGTTTTTATCGAGGCAATATCTATAGGAACTATAGGATCTGTTATTGGGATTATAATTGGATGGTTTGTTCTTACCTTTATACTGCCTGCGTTAATGACATCAATGGGTATGCCTCAAATTATAATGATATATTCTGCATGGCAGATATTTTCTTTAATTGGAATAGGGATAATAATAACTTTAATCGCGTCCATATCTCCTGCCATGAGATCTTCCAGATTGAATTTAATACAGGAAATAAGATATGAATGATAATCATAATATAATTAAAACAAGCCGGCTCTGTAAGAATTATATTTTAGGAGAAGTGGAAATAAAGGTTTTAAAAGATATAAATCTAAATATAAGCAGAGGAGAGTTTATTTCTATTATGGGGCCTTCCGGTTCCGGAAAGAGCACTCTTTTGTATCTGCTTGGCGGATTAGATAAACCTACATCAGGTAAAATAATTATAAACGGAAAAGAACTTTCCGGGATGAAGGACAAGCAATCAAGTGTTATGCGCAGAAGGGAGATCGGATTTGTTTTTCAATTCTATAATCTTATACCTAATCTTAATGTGGAGGAAAATATTCTGCTTCCAGTATTATTGGACAATAAAAAGTTAAAAGAATATAAAAAAAAGATAGATGACCTACTTAGGATTGTTGGACTTTCGGAAAGAAGGCTGCATACACCAAGGGAGCTATCCGGGGGAGAACAACAGAGAGTAGCAATTGCCCGTGCAATAATTAATGAACCGGAAATTATCCTGGCAGATGAGCCCACCGGAAATCTGGACAGTAAAACAAGCGATGAAATAATGAGGCTTTTAAAAAAAATAAATACGAAACAGAAAAAAACAATAGTAATGGTAACGCATTCTGAAAAAGATGCTTCGTTCGCACAGAGGGTTGTGCATGTTAAAGACGGGTATATTGAAAAATGGTAATAGTTTATTATTACGTATGATTTTTGATATATTTCATGGAAAGGAAAGAAAATGAAAAAATTTATTATTCTGGCAGCTGTGTTTATAATATTAGCATGCGGACAAGAAAAGCCGCAAAGAGATAATCCTTCAAATCAGATGCCAGAGCAGCAGGAAACATCAGAACAGAGTGTAAACACAATAGAAGTATTCGGAAATGTAAAAGTTTTAAATTATAAAAATATAGAGCTCGGCTTTCCGGTAAGCATAGATAAGATTCATGTTGTTGAAGGGCAGTATATATCTGCTGGTGATATTCTAATATCTTTAAATATAGATGAATTTTATAATGAGATAAAAATAAAAGAACACGAACTTATAATAGAAAAATTAAAACTCTTAAACCTTGAACAGGAATATGAACAGAATAATGAGGAATTAAATGCAAATTATATGACCTTGGAAAATTCCATAGATATTGCAAGGCAAGAGATGGAACAGCTTGTAGATGAATATTCAGAAAAAAATGAGCTGCTCGAAAGCAGAACAGATCCCGAGATCCAGAGACTAAAAAATGAAATAGATGCGGCCTATCAGGAGCTTAATAAAGCGGAAAATGAGTATAATCAGAAAACTATCCTTTTTGAGGAATCTGTAATTACTGAGCAGGAGTATAAGGATTATTTGTTTGCTTATCAGCAAAAAGAACTTGGTGCAAAGAATCTTGAATTTCAGTTAGATTCTACCGTGCTTAATAAAACAAGAGAACTTGAACAGATACAGCTGGAAATAATACAGAAAAAAGCAAATCTTGATGAATTGCGTTTGCAATTAGAAAACTTAGATGCACCGGAAATTACTCAAATTGAAATTCAGAAGGAAACATGCAATCTAATGGAAGATGAGATTGACTATTTATATGATAAGCTTGGTCGTTATTATTTAAATAATAATAAGATTCATGCTGAATTAGACAATGGAATAGTGTATGAAATATTATGTACAGAAGGAGACAGTGTACCTTCCGAAAATAGGTTGTTGAGTATTATAGATCTGGACAGTTTATATGTGGAAGCAAATGTTCCGGAAGAGTTTATAAAGGATATTGAACTGGGTAATGAGGCTTTTGTTATTCCACTGGCAGATGATGATAGAAAATATTCCGGAAGTGTTACATATATAGGCAAGATGGCTGTAGAGCTTCATGGTGAGACAATTGTTCCTGTTCATATAAAAGTTAATGATAATGACGGATTTCTACTGCCGAACTTTAATGTTGATATAGAAATTATACCTGATGAGAATTAATTATTTTATAAACTTTTCCGGTAATGCTTTAACTTTTATTTCATCTTTAATAAGATGTTTTATTCCTTCTAACGCGGCGGCAGCTGCAGATGTTGTTGTAGTATAAGGTATTTTTCTTTGAACAGTAGCTATGCGGAGTGCTTCATCACCGTACTGAGCATATCTGCCTAAAGGAGTATTTATCATCAGGCTAATCCGTCCACTGTACATGTGGTCAATTACATTTGGATTGCCTTCATGTACTTTAAGTATGACTTCCGGAAACAGACCATTGTCAAATAAGAATTGTGCGGTACCCCGTGTTGCGCAAATATCAAAACCAAGGCTTGCGAGTTCTTTAACAATGGGAAGAATAGTTTCTCTATCATTTTTATTTACAGAGATAAAAACCCGGCCCTTAACTGGAAGCTTTGTACCGCTGGATGCCTGTGCTTTTGCAAATGCTTCTCCGAAGTCTTCCCCTGTTCCCATTACTTCGCCGGTAGATTTCATTTCCGGGCCAAGTATAGGATCCAGCTGGCCAAGCCTTTCAAATGAAAAAACTGCTTCTTTAACTGCCCAGTTTATTATGCATTTTCCTGTTCCGGACAACCCTTGAGATTTAAGGTCTTTTCCTTCCCAAATATTTACAACAGCCTGCACAAGGTCTATACCTGATGCTTTTGAAAGAAATGGAATTGTTCTGGATGCTCTTGGATTAACTTCTAATATATAAAGTGTATTATCTTTTACCGCGAATTGAATATTTAGGAAACCTGAAATACCTATTTCTAATGCAATTTTTCTTGTTGCATCTTCCATTTCTGCAAGGATTGCCGGATTGGATTTAAACGGCGGGAATACGCATGCAGAATCACCTGAGTGAATTCCTGCAGCTTCTATATGCTGCATAATTCCAGCGATATAAACTGTTTTCCCGTCGGAAAGCGCGTCAAGGTCATATTCAAACGCGTCTTCTAAAAATCTGTCCACTAATACTGGTTCCTGTTTACTAATAGTTATATCACTGGAAAGAAAGTTATTTAAATCTCTGGTATCATAGGCAATATACATTTTTCTTCCGCCAATTACAAAAGACGGTCTGACTAAAACCGGATATCCTATTTCTTCTGAATATTTTACAGCCTCTTTTTCTGAATATGCTGTTCTGTTGTTTGGATGTTTGAGCTTAAGTTTTGCAAGAAGTTCGGAAAACAGTTTTCTGTCTTCCGCGTCAAAAATACTTTTTACAGATGTGCCTATAATATTTGCACCCGCGTTCAAAAGTTCTTTCGACATATTTAACGGTGTCTGGCCGCCTAATTGAACAATAATGTCTTTTACCTGCTCCTTGCGCATAACCTCTTTTACTGTTTCTGTAACTAATGGTTCCATATAGAGCCTGTCTGAAGTATTAAAGTCTGTGGAAACAGTTTCCGGATTAGAATTGATAATAATTGTTTTTATATTCATTTTTCTGTACGCAAAAGACGTAAGAGTACAGCAGGTATCAAACTCAAGCCCCTGGCCGATTCGGTTAGGCCCGCTTGCAAGTATTATTACTGTTTTCCCTTCGAATTTTTCACCTTCATCAATTTCTCCAAAAGTTGAATAAAAATAGGGTGTCTTAGCTTCAAATTCTCCCGCGCAAGTATCTACAAAATGATATGTTGCAAGTATTCCGTATTTATTCCTTATATCATAAACTTCTTCTTCCTTTAATTTTGAAAGCTTTGCAATTCTTTTATCTGAAAGGCCGTTGGATTTTGCTTCTAATAATAATTTGGGAGTAAGCTTGTTGTTTTCTACACGATGCTCGAGTTTAGAGAGGTTAAGCATATGGTGTAAAAACCAGGGATTAAAATTCGTTGTTTCATTTAAATAGTTAAAAGCAGATTCTCCTTTCTGCCTGAAAGTCTGATAAATGGCAAAAATACGCATAGGGTGCTGGGTTTCAAGCATGATTTTAAGTTTTTCTTCTGTGACACCGTCTATTTCCTCGAGTCCCTGGAATCCTGTTTCTAAAGCTCGAATTGCCTTGTTTAATGCTTCATTAAAAGTCCTGCCGATTGCAAGAGTTTCGCCGACTGATTTCATCTGTGTTCCGAGGGTTTCATAACTTAAAGGGAATTTTTCAAGTTCGAACCTCGGTACTTTTACAACACAATAATCTAAGGCTGGTTCAAACGCGGAAAGAGTGCATCCTGTTATTTCATTTACAATTTCATCTAAAGTAAAGCCTACCGCAAGTCTCGCGGAGCACCTTGCAATGGGAAAACCTGTTGCCTTACTTGCTAGTGCAGAAGACCTGGATACACGCGGATTCATTTCTATAATTATCATTCTTCCTGTTTTGGGTTCTATCGCAAACTGTACATTAGAGCCTCCGCAGTCTACACCAACCGCGCGAAGTACTTCTAAAGAAGCTGTCCGCATTTTCTGGTATTCATCATCTGATAGAGTCTGAACAGGCGCGACAGTAATACTGTCACCTGTATGAATACCCATAGGATCTATATTCTCAATTGAACATACGACTACTGCATTGTCCATTTTATCTCTCATCACTTCCAGCTCGAATTCCTTCCAGCCTATTAATGATTCTTCTATTAAAGCTTCACCTACAGGGCTTTCCATCAGTGCTTTTTCTGTAAAAACATGAAGCTCTTTTTCTGTGTATGCGATGCTTCCTCCCTGGCCTCCGAGTGTAAAGCTGGGCCGTATAATAATAGGTAGGCCTACTTCTTCATAAAGGTTTAAAGCTCCCTGCAGATTTTTAGTTACTGTGGAACGAGGCACATCTAGGCCGATATCAATTGCCATCTGCTTAAATTTGCCTCGGTCCTCTGCTTTTCTTATTGCGTCTATATTGGCACCAATTATCTCTACATTATATGTTTCCAAAATACCCAGATCATGGAGTAGAATGGTAAGGTTAAGTCCGGTCTGTCCGCCCATAGTTGGGAGTACTGCATCCGGTTTTTCTATTTTTATTATTTCCTCGACATATTCCGGAAGCAGCGGTTCTAGATATATTTTATCTGCCATACCCGGTGTAGTCATAACTGTAGCAGGATTCGGATTAATGAGGATTACATAGTAACCTTCCTCTTTTAGTGTCCTTACAGCCTGCGTGCCGGAATAGTCAAATTCACAGGCCTGGCCTATTACAATTGGGCCGGACCCAATAATCAATATTCTGTTTATATCTTTACGTGCAGGCAAATTACACTCCTATCATTTTTATATAAGTTATCATATTCATCTATATTAGTTCTAAAAAGCTTTTAAAAATCCAGAGAGAATCTCTTGGCCCAGGTGCTGCTTCCGGATGAAACTGAGCAGTTAGTAATTTATAAGATGGCGCTGAGATTCCTTCTACTGTATTGTCATTAATATTTCTGAACCGGACTTTACAGGACTTTGGAAGTGTAGTTTCGTCTACGGCAAATCCGTGATTCTGGGATGTGACCTGTACAATTTTAGTTTCTTCGTCTCGTACAGGATTATTAACTCCATGATGCCCGAACTTCATTTTAAAGGTTTTAGCGCCAAGCGCGAGAGAAAGAATCTGATGTCCGAGGCATATACCAAACAGCGGTTTCATACCTATTAAATCTTTTGTAAGGCTGATAAGATCTGTAAGTACTGCAGGATCACCAGGTCCGTTTGAAAACAATATTCCGTCCTGGTTTAATGAAAGAAGTTCTTTGGAGGATATATTATTTGAGACCAGGGACACCTGGCACCCGAGTTTTGTTAATTCGTTAATTATATTTGCTTTAACTCCGCAGTCGACTAAACTTATATGAGGTGACCCTCCCTTATTAATGATAAATGTTTTATCGGAGCTTAATTCCGAAACAAGGTTTTTTCCTTCCATTTTTGGAAAATTATAGAGGTAGTTAAGAGCGCTTTCTAAATCTTCCTTGTCCAGGTTATTCTCTGTTCCCTGAAATGGATATTCTGGGTATTCTTTAAATATCTCTTTATTTTCCGGTTTGGAAGGACTTACTATGATTCCCCTTAAACTACCGCTGCTTCTGATATGAAGGGTGAGCCTTCTGGTATCTACACCTGTTATGCCGCTTGTTTTATAGTCTTTCATGAAATTATCGAGAGTTTTTCTTTTTTCCGGAATAGGCCCTTTGTATAGAGACTTTACAACAAGGCCGCGGGCTTTTAGCTTTTTATGCTCATCACCATCACCTGGCCCATATTCTGTCCAATCTTCGCTTGTACCGTAATTTCCAATATGAGGGTAGGTCATTACTACGATTTGTCCGCTGTATGAAGGATCTGTAACTATTTCATGGTATCCGGTCATACCTGTATTAAAAACAACTTCTCCTACAGCCAATTTGCCGGATGTTTTTTCTTTGCTTGCAAGTTCGCTGGCTTTTAATGCTGTATGTCCAAAAGCTTTTCCCGGGAAAATGCTCCCGTCTTCTAAAATTAAATAACAAGGTTCCATATATCTTCCATATGTAAAAGGAATTTGATTTTGCATGCCTATTTTGCACTACTTTTAGTAAGTAATACTTAAAAACAGTATAAGTATAAATCAATGACCATATTCTTATAATTAAATTATCACTTATAATGCAAATTTAATATAAAAAACCGGCTTTAAAATTTAGCCCCTAGGGGAATTGAACCCCTCTCTGAAGAATGAGAATCTCCTGTCCTGGCCGATAGACGAAGGGGCCGGAAATTAATATTTTTCTTCCCGGGGAGGACTTGAACCCCCACAACAAGAACCAGAATCTTGC
>SDBV01011764.1_pt1 | contig 11292 bp, 8 predicted proteins | sample 2277081 | NCBI WGS metagenome assembly SDBV01 (sample SAMN10402039, study PRJNA504765) | marine sediment metagenome | isolation source: marine sediment core GS10_PC15, 223 cmbsf | place: Arctic Ocean: Southern Knipovich Ridge | collected 2010
CCGGCCTATGCCAAGTTGTACGGCGACGGTTTCTACAACTACGCCAGCGACTTCGACCGCGTCTATGCCTACGCCAGGGAGGGTGGAAACGACCGGGCGTTTCTTTACGACTCGGCAGGAAATGACACCTTCGTCGCCGCGTCGTCCTACGCCAAGTTCTACGGCGGCGGTTTCTATAACTACGCCACCGGGTTTGACCTGGTCAGAGCCTATGCCACCAGGGGCGGTAGCGACGCCAAGTACGTTAGCGCCGTCGACTACGTGCTGGCAACGTATGGTAGCCATTGGCGGAGTGGTTGACGCTCCTTGCCGTACGGCACACCGGCGGCCTTGGTCCTGGATTGCGACGCCAGCCGGCTGCTCCCCCCCGCCCGACCCTCGCAACCACCCGCGAAAAGAGCCGTTTGGCGGGAATTTCCCTCTCGAGTCTCGCCAATTCGCCGCTTAAGACTCGCCAAGGGGCACCTGGCGAACCGCCGAATGGCTTGGTACGATGGTGGCGGTCGACAGATATGCAGCGATCTCGTCGGTGTCACACGGGCCAGTAACCGAAGGAGGGTGGTCGATGTCTGAAAGTCCTATCTACCGGCGTCGTTTCCTGGAGACGCTTGGCATCGGTTCGTTCGGCGCGATCACCGCCGGCGACTTTGCCGCGCGGACGCTCGCGGCCCAGCAGGCGAACCCCGACAACAAGTGGAAACCCGTCTCCGATCGCAAGATTCGATTCGGGATCGTGGGCTACGGCGTATGTCGTTTTGGCGCGGCGTTCGGGTTCCAGAACCATCCCAACGTGGAGATCGTGGCGGTCAGCGATCTGTTTGCCGAGCGGCGCAACGGCCTGATGGAAGCATGCCGGTGCGACAAGTCGTACGAATCGCTGGAATCGCTGGTGAAAGATCCCGGCATCGAGGCCGTATTCGTCGCCACGGATGCTCCCAGCCACGCACGACACTGCATCCAGGTCCTCAAACACCGCAAGCACGTGATGACGGCCGTGCCCGCTACCTGGGGGTCGATCGAGGAGGGCGAACAACTGCTCGAGACCGTGCAAAAAACCGGTCTGAAGTACATGATGGCCGAGACGAGCTGCTACCGGGCAGACTGCCACGCGATGCGGCAGATCTATCGGGCGGGAGGATTCGGGCGTCTGGTCTACTCGGAAGGCGAGTATTTTCACTATGGCACCAAGCCGATCGGGTCGTTTCGGGGCTGGCGGGTAGGCAGCCCGCCGCTCTGGTATCCCACGCATTCGACGGCCTATTACGTGGGAGTCACCGGCAAGCGGTTCACCTCGGTTTCCGGTCTCGGTTTCCGCGGCGGGTTTTCGGCCTATCAGCCGGGCGCCAACAAGTACGGCAACCAGTTCACCGACGAAATCGCTCTGTTCCAGACCAGCGAGGGCGGCTCCTCCCGAATGTGCATGTGCAAAGCCGTCCACGGACGGGTCGTGGAGACCGGCCGCGTGTTCGGCCAGCGCGGATGGATGGACGGCACCGAATACCACGGCGCAGAGAAGAAGCTGCCCGACGTCACGCGCCCGCCGCTCCCCCCGGGCATGCCGGCCGGCGGACACGGAGGCTCTCACGGTCTGCTGGGTGATGAATTCATCACCGCCATCCTCGAAGATCGCCGGCCGCTGGTCAGCATCTACGAGGCCCTGGCCATGACCATACCGGGCATTATCGCCCATCAGTCGGCCCAAAAGGACGGCGAGACACTCAAGGTTCCGCAGTACGAGCCGCCAGGGGCCTGACGGCCCGTTGAAAACAGAGAGACTCGATTGGGTGGCTGGGGGTCGACGGGCACCGACCGGGCACCAACGCGGAGCGTTGGTCGGCGTTGGTCGGCGAGCCCCCAGAAAACGTGGAGACAGTTCCGATTATACGTCGGCCCGATTATATGGAGACACGTGCCATGGTCTATCGCGTTGCCGCACTTCTGATGAATCTGCTGCTGGCCTTGGCCGCCTGGACTTCGGCAGGCCGCGCCGCCGACCCATCGGTAGGACATGAAAATGCCCTACCGAATGAGCGGGCCGTCCAGACGGCGCTGGATCGCTACGTCCAGAGACCCGATCCGAGCTACCGCTGGAAACTACTGAAAACCTTCAACCAGGACGGTTTCACCACGTACGTGGTCGACGTGACGTCGCAGACCTGGCGCACCACCGCCGACGTGGACCGAACCGAGTGGAAACACTGGCTGGTGATCGTCAAGCCCCACGGCGTCAAGCTCAGCACCGCTATGCTGTTTATCGGGGGAGGGAGCAATCGGGATCGGGTACCCGGGCGGGCCAGCGACCAGGTCAAGACGTTGGCACTGGCCACCAGGTCGGTGGTGGCCGAACTGCGGATGGTTCCCAATCAGCCACTGGTCTTCCGCGGCGACGGCAAGCCTCGATATGAAGATGATCTGATCGCCTACACCTGGGACAAGTTCATGACCACCGGTGACGAGACCTGGGTGGCCCGATTGCCGATGGTCAAAAGCGCCGTGCGGGCCATGGATACGGTTCAGGCGTTGCTTGCCGGTCCTGCCGGGGGAAAGTTGAACGTCGAGAAGTTCGTGGTTGCAGGTGCGTCGAAACGCGGCTGGACCACCTGGCTCACGGCCGCCGTCGACCGGCGCGTGGTGGCGATCATCCCGATCGTGATCGACGCGCTGAACGTGCGCGCCTCTTTCAAGCACCATTACGCCGCCTACGGATTCTGGGCTCCGGCGGTGGGAGATTACGTCCGCCTGGGGATTCCCCAACGGGAAGACTCGCCGCAGTACGCCGCCCTGCTGAAGATCGCAGATCCGTACGAATATCGCCACCGCCTGGCCCTGCCAAAGTACCTTGTCAACTCGACCGGAGACGAGTTCTTCTTGCCCGACTCCTCTCGGTTCTACTTTGGCGATCTGCCGGGCGAGAAGTACCTTCGCTACGTCCCCAACACGAATCACTCCCTGGGCGGTTCCGACGCACTTCAGGGTATACTGGCCTTCTATCGTGCGATCCTCAACGACACTCCTCGCCCAAGGTTCTCCTGGACCTTCAAGCCCGAGAACTCGATCACAGTCGTGACCCGGGATCGGCCCCGAGAAGTGCGCCTTTGGCGGGCCACGTCTGAGAAGGCCCGAGACTTTCGTCTCGACACGATCGGTAGAGCATACCAGAGTTCTCCGCTGGCCGAGCAAGATGCCGGCCGTTACGTAGCCAAGATCGCTCGGCCGGCAACGGGCTGGACCGCATTCTTCGTCGAGCTGGTCTACGACAGCGGCGGCACAGCGTCCCCCGCTGCCGGCGGCACAGCGTCCCCCGCTGCCGGCGGCACTGTGCCCTTCAGGTTCACAACGGAGGTGCGTATCGTCCCCGACGTCTTGCCGCACAAGGACAAGCCGATCGGAGGTAAAAAATAGCGGCCCGAAACGGCCTTGTCGAACAATTGCGATCAATCGGTTCAATTAGACAGGATGGACAGGATTAACGGGATGATCTTGTAATATCCTGTTCAGCCGATGAAGATCTGGTCGCTCCCCAAACAGTTGACTGGGCAGAAACGTATTGAAATCGAGCGATCACGGAAACTGGTGGTCGAGAATCCAAGGCCAGAAATCGATTGACGATGGTATTCCTGCGTTCTGTTGGTGCTCACCGTCTCCATTGTCATCACCTGCCAGCTCCGAATTCTCCCTTGGGCACACTCCCGGTATTCTTGGGGCCGGGTCTTGGGGTCCTCCGACGGCGTGTTGGAGGCTGAATAACACCTTCTTCGGTAGTTGCTCGAATCGTCGTTGCGTTTCCGCTGCCGGTTCACGAAAGTCTCTGTTGCCAAAACGATCGACGGGATTTCGCCTGGATTCAACGAACGACGGTCACTCGCCCCGGTCCTTATCCTGAACATCCTGTTCATCCTGTCAAATACGCTTTTCCAAGGAAGGGTTGGTCAACAAGGCCGTTTGAGCAGGGAACTCATTCACACGTTGCTCGGCTTGCCGGTGACCGAGAATTTCGCCTTCGGCCGGCGTTTTCCTTCGAGTGGCTTCGAGAGGGTCCACCAGCACGCCCCAACCTGAAGGAAGTCCAAGGACCGTCGCCCGACGGGGTTACCTGCCAGCGTCACGTCGAAAGTTTTGCAGAGGGCCACGCGTCGATTGTCCAGCCCGCCGAAATAGCGCCGGCGGTTCCGATCGTTCTGATCGCCGAGGGAGGGATCGACGGGGATCCACTCGCCGGTGGGCAACATGAATTCCGCCCAGCAGTGCCAGCCGTCGGTGCGGTCTGCCCAAAAGCCGGCAACCGGGCGGGCGGGAATCCCTGCTGCCCGGCACAGCGCCACGAACAGTGCGCTGTAGTCGCCGCATTCCCCATGCCCGCGGCGCAGACAATAGGCGGCGCCGCCCAGCCCGTCGATCAGCTTGTACTCGGTCCGCTGCAGCACCCAGTCGTAGGCCGCCCGGGCCACCTCCAGCGGGGTGCGCCGGCGGCCGCGGAGCTTCTCGGCCGCGGCGACGATCCCGGGCAACGTGGTTTCGATCTTCTTTTCCGGCCGGGTAAAGTGGCGGTACGTGCGGTCGTTGCGGTAGGGTTGAAATCGATATTTCTGCACGGCCTCCGAATCCAGCACTGTCTCTCGACAGGTAGCCTGGTAGGAAACCTGCAGCCGGCGACTTTCGCCGATGCCCGGCACCAGCCCGCCGGCAAGGTAGAGCTTGGCCACCGCGGCCTGACCGCCGGTGTCGCGGAGGATCGGCACCTGCGGTTCGATCTTCAGCGAGCGGATCTGCTGCTCGGGTTGATCGGTGGGAATCGGAACCCAGATTTCCAGTGACTTCAGCGCCGCATCGCCGTTTTCGACCACCGCCGAATGGGTGACCGTGTACCGGCGCTCGTTGCGGTGGCGGACGACACCGCCGCTGCGGGTCGCCGCCATGGCCCGAGAGTGCCACGGCAGACCGATCAGCGCGCCAAGTGAGACGGCCAGTGTCTCCCGTCGAGTAAAACCAGGCATGACTACATCCGTTCCTATGTCGGTTATTGGGCTCCGCGGAAACAGACGACCTTGCCGTCCACGGTCGCCAGGTAGAGGCGGCCGGCCGCGGCCGCCATGCCGTCGTGGACCGGCGGGCTATCGAGCGGGTATTCGGAGAGTTTCTTGCCGTCGACGGTCGCCAGGATCCACAGCTTGGCGCCCTTGCGACCCTCAAACGCGGCCAAGGGGTCTCGCGGATCGACGACGTCCGGCGACCCGGCGGCAAGCAGCCTGGGGCCCGCCAGAGTCATGGCGGTGACGCGCACGGGCACGCGCGTGGCCCAGCGCCGCTGAGATCCCCTTCTCTTCTTCGATTCTCCCCTGCGGTCGGCAGCAGGCCTGCCGGGTGACGGCGGTTTCCTCCGGGCGGCGAAGAGCGTGTATCCTCCGCCGCGGGGCTGATACGAGTGGGCTCCGGCGCCGCCCGGGTAGGCAGCGACTCCGTAGACCATTTGGTCATCGAACACGAGAAGTTGGGCCCTGCCCGCGGTGCCTATCGACCAGTGGGTACGGTTGAACCAGTTGTCGTCCCGAAATCCGGCCGTGGCGAGAAGGTGGTCCTCGGCGGCGAGGTCGTCGCCGAACACCTTCTGTTGGCGCATGTAGATTGAAGAACCGTCGCTGAGGAGTATGTCGGCCAGTGCCCCGGGTATGGTTCGGGCATCGCCCGGCGGCTGCTGGCCCGTCTCGGGATCCGGGCTGTAGAGGACCTGCTGCTCGAGGATCTCGCCGGTGGTCGGGTCGAGGGCGTAGAGGAGGATCCCCCCGTCCAGGTATGAAGATCGTCCGGCGGCGACGTAGGCCACGTCGTTGTTTATCAGCACGCTGCCGTGGACGGGCCAGGCCGACTCCAACTGGCCGAAGGCGCCCACCAGGCGCTGATGCGGGGCCGCTCGGCGCCGCCATGCAAGTTGTCCATCCGATTCTCGCAGACAGTAAACCCAGCCGTCGCCGCAACCGAAGAGGACCAGGCCTCGGTAGATCGTGGGCGGTGTGTCGATACGCCCGCCGGCAGTGAAGCTCCAGATCGTTCTGCCGTCGGTCGCGTCGAGCGCGGCCACTCGGTGCCGGTCGATCGAGGCCACGAAGACCTTTGCGGCGGCCACGACCGGTGGGCTGAGCCGGCCACCCACCGCGACGCTCCATGAGCGCTTGAGGTTTGCCGGGACCGGCGCCGGCGTGGAGCCGCTGCGCAGCGGATCGTGGCGAAAGGTGGGCCAGTCGGAGGAGGGTTGAGTGAGTGATGATGAATCATCAATGGGCCGTTGTCCGAAGGCGGGGCCTCGCTGCAAGGGGGATTGCGCGGGCCGGTTCGGCGGTACGATCGGGCCCGCTTTGCCGGGGGCCAGGGCACAGTAGCCGTTGAGCTGCGTGGCGATGTAGCACTCGCAGGGGTGAGGAGAGAGGTAGAGCAGCCCGTTGCAGGGCACGATGCCGTGCAGGCACGCCCCGCGGGCCCAATGGTGCAGGTGATTTTCCTCGCTGGCCAGGTCCAGGAACTCCACTCCGCGGCGAGAGGCCAAGAGAAACCGCTCGGTCGCCTTGCCCCGGTAGCAGCGGTGGTGGTGGCCGACGTTACAGGCCTGCCGTGTCGAGAATCTCCGCTTCAACTTACCGGTGATCAGGTCCAGCCCGATCACGGCGTAGTCGATCTCGTCCTTGTCGGCGGGCTGGTGGCCGGGGAACGGAACGTCCAGGTGCTCGTGGACCCACACCAGGGAGTCGATCACGAACACGTCGGGCTGCCAGTTGTGGGACCATCCGCCGTAGGCGTGTTTCCAGATCGGCGTACCGTCTTCTGCCCGGTAGGCGTGCAGGGTGCCGGGAAGCGTGTGCCACGACCTCTTTCTTTTCATTTCCGGTTGGGCGAACAGCAGCACGCCGTCCTGGTAGACCAGCACGCACTGGTCGCTCATCCTGATGTTGTACATCACCAGGTGCTCTTCGATGTCCGGCCGAGCGGCGCGCCACCGCCGCCGGCCCGACTTCAGGTCGAGGCTCACGATCGCATCGTGATCGACGAGGAAGACCTGGTCGCCGCCGACGGCCATTTCCAGGCGTCCGAAGGGCTCGGCCGCGTCGTATTTTGCCCGGAGCCCAAGGTAACCGTCCTTCTTCCAGAGCATTTTTCCGGAATCCGCTTCGATCGCGCAGACGCTCTTGGTCAAGGGTGCCTTGTTGTTTTCCGCGGGCGTGCGGGCCTCGCTGTTTAGCGAGAGTATGAGCAGGCCGTCTCGATACAGGATTTCATCCGTGTTGTCGGTGCCCTCGTAGACCCGCAGGACCTTGCCCGTGGCTGCGTCCAGCGCCGTCAGGGGCGCGTTAAAGCCCAAGGTTGCGAAGAGGCGATCTCCGGCGGCGACGAGTCGTTTGGGCAGGTGCGGTGGAACGTTGAAACGGCCCTTCCACTGCGTGTTCCATTGGCGCCAGCCCCAGTGGCGAATCGGCCGCTTCCATAGCAACACGCCGTTGAACGCGTCGCGAGCCACCAGAAACCACTTGTCCGGCAGGCTGCCGTCGAGACACGCCGGGGCCTCGTCCGATATGTAGAACAGCCGTCCGCCGGACGAGACCATGGCGCTGGTGCTGGGCACCGTGTCGTGATGTCGCGACCAAAGCGGCTCGGCTACCCACTGAAACAGCCGGGGCGGCCCCACGACCCGATCCCGGGCCACCGCGTTTCCGTCGGCGGCGTGCAACCAGTGGGTCCATTCGTCGATCTCGCTGGGGCGGGGCTTGACCGACTTACTCCAGCGGCCGCCCTGCTTGATGTAGGCCACCCCGCCCGGCGCGAGGACCCGCCGCACTTCACTCGGCGGAACTGGGAGCGGTTGCTCGGCCACGACCAGGTTGGCCAGGTTGTCGGCGTACGGCAGCCGCTGGTCTCCGTCGGCCGCGTGCAAGAGGAGCCGATCGATCGACACGGGCCCGTACAATCCGAGCGAGCGGATATGCTCACGCGCCTTGCGGACGTTTTGCGGGTCGGAATCCAGGCCGTGTACCAGGTAGCGGTCGGCTACGCGAAACGCAGCCGTGAGCCGGCCGTCTCCGCAGCCGATATGAACGACCAATCCTCCCTTGACGGCGGTGGATTGCAGAATCCGCCCGGCCAGGTCGGATTCGGCACTCCTCTGGGGCGCGTCCGATGCCTCAATGGCTGCCGTCGGCACCAACGCCAATACCAACGGAAGAACTCCCCCGCGTAGAAGGCCGCGAAACCGCGATGCTGAAACCATGAGTCAGTCTCCTGGGTTCGGGAAAGCCTGCTTGGTCACGCCTCCATTATCGCGAACCGCATACATGTCGCAACCGTTTGGCAAGCAGAGTGGCGGGGTTGCCGAAATGGTAATCCGATTGGCCAGGATGATGCCGTCGGAAGACGTTCCCCGCCAGAGCGTCATAAATCGCCCGTCAGAATACGGTGGGCCAGGCAGAATCAGTGGAATATCGGCGAACTCGTGAGTGCACGGGTCGATGTGACCGAAGCGTCTTGGTCGCAACTCCTTGGACGCATCGGTGGGGGCGACCTGTGCAGATTAGCAACCAACGCTTCGACGCTCCGGTCGATGCCACCGCCGCACTTTGACGAGCACGGCAAAACGGTTCGGGCGATGGGACCACCCCGCGCAAGAACCGAGCTCTAGCCCTGGCCGCTCGCTCCGAGAAATCGGTCGGTTCTCGACACGTCTCATCTCGGCCATACGTTTGTTAAGACTCCTTCGGATCGACGTGATCGCCAGTCCGAAAACTGCGTTTCGTACTTGGGTGGGGGCGACCGAGGCAGGTTAGGGAGCGCCGCTTGAACGTCTAGGACGATGCCCGCCTCGCGCGCACGGGGAACATCAGGCCGTCCGACAAATCGGTGGGGCCTGTCGAAAAAGTCTGGCCTTCGGACGTTTGGTGTGGTGATGGTGTTCGGGTTCTGTGAGCGCGTGACCACCGGGATATCAGCCACCAGTAGAATAGGAAGATGAAGCGCTTCAGGTTCTGCGCCGTCGCGCTCAAATAGGCCTGGATTTGCACTTTCTGTTTTCCACGGTATCTTGCGCATGACAGTCCATGATTCTGTTTCGCCTCGGCGAACAGCCCCTCGCACTTCCACATCCGTTCGGACATCTTCCGCCTGAACAGCGGATCGCGCATGTGGGCCTGGACTTCGTCAAATAGGTCTTGGTCATTCAGACGAAGGACGAACCTTGTGTGAGGAGTTTTCCTTCGATTCTTGGAGGGGCACGCCGACGCGCGACGGCATGCTCGGCAATCTGCCGATGAAGAGACATACTGCTTTCGGTTATCGTAATCACCTGAACTGGGATAGAGGTACTTGTGGGCAGGGCAGCGAATACAGTCCTTCTCGCGTTTGTACTCCAGCCCCACGGCATTCCCGGATTCTCTTCCGGTCCGCGTGTTCTAGAGCGGAATGTGAGTCTTCGTTCCTTCTGCTTGCAGTGCTTCGATAAGCCGCCAGTTCTAAGAGCCGATGGCCTCTGTCTCCCCGAAGACTCGACACACTAGGGCCTGCTGAGGATCAAGGAAATGGGTGCGGCTAGTTCTACTATTTGAACACCTTGATCCGCAAGTCTTTGAATTGCACTTTCATCGGTGGGCCAGGGTGCATTTGTAGGACGATTGCCGTGCCCCAAACCGTTGCGAGCAGACTCATCGAAATCGAAAGGATCGTCCTTCTCATGGTTTCTCTCCGTATCATCAGGTGTTTTGATTACGTATTACTACGCTGCATCAATGATACCAGCCGTGGCGGGTGATCACCAAATGGTGAGCGAATTCCTTATACTGACGGCTGATTCACGAAACAGCATGCGTCTTATCTTTGCGCACTCCTGGGTTGATCAAATGACCGGAAGCTCATAGCCGCGTCGGCGAGGTCGCGTGATGAGTGTGTTGGCGTCGTCGTCGCCAAGAAACTTCTCCTTTTTCGGGTCCCAACGAAGTGTTCGTCCTAACTTGCGGCAGATGTTGATCAAGTGGCAGACGGTCGTGGCGCGGTGGCCCACCTCGGCATCGGCGGCCGGCTTCTCGCGCGTGCGGACACAGTCGATGAAGTTGGCAATGTGCGGGACCGATTCTTTGGGGCCGCCCGGCGTGTCGGCCGGTGCGTCGCGAAGCAGTTCGGCCGGGTTCGCTCGCGCATGCCCGCGGAGGATTTCGATGTTCCCCTCCTCCCCGCGAAAAATCGCGCCGAGGTCTTCCATCGTGTGACGTAAGCCAACGAGTTTCAGCAGGGTACCGTTGGCGTAGCGCAGCGTCGCGGGCCGCCATCCACTCTTGTCCTTCTCTCCGAGCCCGATCTCTACCGGGCCGGTGTCGTCGGTGCCCAGCGCACACTGCACCTGATCGAGCGCGTGCGTTCCCCAGGCGGTGACGCCCCACGACTGTCCGCCTCCGTCGTAGGCCTCGTAGTTCGACCAACCGAACTGGAGCGACGAGTGGTAGGGCCGCAACTCAGTCTGGTTGCACCACAGGTCCCAATTGAGACCTTCGGGAATCGGTTGCGCCGGCTTGGAGTCCCATTGAGCCGGGCCTTCAAAGTTATAGGCGATCACTTCCTTGACTTTCCCGATCGCCCCTTCGCGGACCAACTTGCTGGCATGAGCGTTTATCGGCATCGACCGCTGCTGGGTACCGGTTTGAAGAATGCGCCCAAGTCGCTTCGCAGTATTGGCCAAAACCCGCCCCTCGCCGATATGCAGCGTCAGCGGCTTTTCGCCGTAGACATCGCAACCGGCGGCCATAGCGTGCATGATACACCACACCCGGGCATGACACGTCGTCTCGACAAAGACGGCGTCCAGCTTCTCCTGGTCGAGCATTTGGCGAATGTCGGGATATTTTTTCCATGTCTCGGGCCTCAGGTCGGGGCGGTCCTTCGCCACTACGGCGGCCATCTGCTCGCAACGCGGTTGAAAACAATCGGAGATAGCCTCGATCCGCGCGCCGGGAAGGTCCTCATTTAACAAGATCCAACGTGCCCGACCGCCGAGCCCCGCGAATCCTACCCGAATCCGCTCGTTCGAGCCCGGCTGATTTTCGGAGGCAAAGACGGTGGAAGGGACAAACACGGGCACGGACAAGGCCGCGGCGGCCTTAAGGAAATTGCGTCGTTTCATCGGTAACGTCTCCTGGGCGAACGGGCATTGGAAGGCGAAGGATATTCGATCGGCGGCATCACAACACGGGATGGGGGGTGGGGTCTTATTGCCGAATGCTCAATTGTTGCCTGCTTTCTTGGAGCTTCCTTCTTGGGCCGAACTTGTTT
>SDBV01011765.1_pt1 | contig 11292 bp, 10 predicted proteins | sample 2277081 | NCBI WGS metagenome assembly SDBV01 (sample SAMN10402039, study PRJNA504765) | marine sediment metagenome | isolation source: marine sediment core GS10_PC15, 223 cmbsf | place: Arctic Ocean: Southern Knipovich Ridge | collected 2010
GCAGCCACGCCGGCCAGCAGAATGACCGCGCCCGCGAGGGTGGTCAGTCCGTGCGAAAAGTTTCTGCGCGAAAGCATCTGCAGCTTGAAAAACGGCAGCGGGTGAAACCACTCGTTGGTGAAGAACGTCAACAGCAGCAGGCCGCCGCCAATGAACATCACGCGGATGAACCCGGAATTGAGCCAGTCGAGACGATCACCTTGCAGCAGTCCGATCACGAGCATCGCGACGGCGGGAAATCCCGTCACAAAGCCGGTCCAGTTGAAGGCCTTGAGCCGTTCGAGTTTGGGCTGATCTGCCGGAAGCCCCTGCTGGATTGCCAGGCAACTCAGGATGCCAAGCGGCACGATTTGCCAGAACGCCATTTGCCAGCCGACATACTCCGTCCACAACGCGGCGAGCGGTGTGCCGAGCGCCGGTCCAAAGGTGGCGGTGAGCGCATATCCGGCGAGCCCGTATAGCTTCACTTTGGGCGGAAGATAGCGCAGCGCCACGATGATCAACATCGGGGGAAGACATCCGCCGGCAATCCCCTGCAGGACGCGCAACATATAGAGTGCAGCCAGGTTCGGTGCGAACGGGCAAAGGAGCCCGAACAACATGGTTGCAATCACGGCGCCGATCGTAAATCGCTTGAGCGTGAACGTGATCCCGAACCACGGGGCAAACACCATCGAGGCGACATTCGCTCCCTCGAACAGCGTGGTCAGCCAGGTGCCGTCGTCATGTCCAATCGAGAGGGCGCCTTGAATATCCGCCAGCGACTGTGCCGTGACCTGTTCGTTGAGAATCGCGAGCAGCGACGCCAGCAGCATTCCGACAAGGCCGATCGCGAGACGAAGCGAAAGCGCCTGCGCGGCTGCGGCTTGCGGCGGAGCACTGGGCGCCGGGGCTTGCGCCGACGCCGGTGCCGGCACGGGCACGGGCAACGGCGACTCTACGACGGTCGGCGTGTCCGCTCCAGTGGTTAAATAGTTGCCTGTTGTCATAAGAGTCTCGTTGCAAGTGATATTGAATAGGTAACCTAAATATTGGCGTTGGAATCCGAAGGAAAAAAGCGAGTGCTCCAACGCCAATTAAGGAGTCTGGCCGTTTCAGGCCTTCTGTTCTGCCTCTTTAAAGTATTGCGGTGCTTCCCGGCGATCGAACATTCCATATTCCCTGATAATGCGGACGTTGCGCAGGCGCAAGCCATCAGCGGTTGCCACGTTGAGGTTAAATGCTTCAGTTGCCGCCTGGTCGCGCCACGTCACCACTGCGATGACATCGCCAGGCGCCATCAATGCATCGAACACGTCCCACGAAACGAGGCCGGGGGCGTCTGGATCGATTCCCAGTGATTTCGCCAGCGCTTCTGCGCTAGTTTGCTTGACCCACTCCGGCGGGAATTTCCCGTCATGCAGTGTCACCGCCGTGCCTTGTCCCACTTCGGTGACATCCAGGCGCTGCTCGAGCAGAACCTGTCCCGCGGGGACATGGGTATCGCTGACGGTCTGCCCAATGCGCAGGCGATAGTCGGAAAAGACGCGATCGCGCGCGGCTTGCATGATCTTGTGGTGCTTCTCCTGACTGCGCCAGCGGATCAGCGACTTCTCGTCGCGCCAGCTCGACAGCGAAAGCAGCCATCCTTCGCGAGTGAGACTGGCATAGCGGTTGTTGTCGATAAACCCGTCGATTTTCTCGAGTTCGGGGCGCAGCATTTTGGCCATGCCGAGATAAGCATCGAACTGTTCAGGAATCGGGTGGACTTCGAGCATTGCGGTGAACATGTGTACCTCTATGGTTGGGTTAGCCTTGCGGCGTGTAGTAATTGTCGTGGAAAGCCTTAATTTTTCGTGGCCCGTGCGAGTTGATATTGGGCCAATGAGTGAACGATTTTTGCCAACTGGCGATTTGATGTCCTGATAACCTGCACCGGGTGAAAGAGTCTTTTTCGAAGCGGTTAAGCGAGGACTCGAATCATCACCGTGCGGACCGCAGCGCATAAAATGGCGTCTTGCAGATGAGTCAATCGGGATGGGAGGTGGAATGGACAAATTGCGTGAGATGGAGATTTTTGTGGCCATCGTCGAGCGGGGTAGCTTTACGGGCGCGGCCGAAAAAGTTGGCATGTCGGCGGCGGCGGTTTCGCGGGCGGTCAATTCGCTGGAGTCCCGTCTCGGCACGCATCTGCTCGCGCGGACAACCCGAAGCGTTCGTCCGACGGATGCAGGCATGACCTACCTCGAAGCCTGCCGCAAGGTGCTGGACGCCATCACGGATGCAGAAGCAAACATTGCGGCCGACCAGCTCAATCCGGTCGGTACGTTGACTGTTTCCGCGCCGGTCCTGTTTGGCCAGCGCTATGTGGCTCCGTTGGTCAACGCCTTTGCGCTACGTTATCCGGACGTGAATATCAATGCGGTGTATGTCGATCGAACCACGCGGCTTCTGGAGGAGGGCGTGGATATCGCTATCCGTATCGGCCATCTCGGAGACTCATCGACATTCGCGATGCCGTTGGGTTTTGTGCGGCGTAAAACATACGCGGCGCCTTCTTATATCGCGGCACATGGCGAACCGCTTCACCCCAGGGACCTGGCGCAGCATCAATGCGTATCCTTCACCGGGGTTTCCTCTCCGCTCGAGTGGGTGTTCAACGAGAACGGTTCGAGATTACCGGTCAGGCTCCAGCCTCGAATGATTGTCGATCTGGGGCCGGCTGCCGTTCTCGCCGCCGTCGACGGAGTGGGGATCATCCAGTTGCTGTCGTACCAGGCGGCGCCTGAGGTCGAGGCAGGCCGGCTTCAAGCTGTCCTGACATCATTCGAGCCCGAATCGACGCCGGTGAACCTGCTTCATGTGGAGCGGCGCAGCACCAGCGGGAAGATTCGCGCTTTCGTGGAATTCGCTACTGAGACGTTGCGCAAAAATGCGCACCTTCAGGACGCGGACGCTACGGCAACGCGGACTTCGCGGTAAGCGGACACGAGCGCATCGAGGTCGAAAGCCCTGTTCAGTCCACTTGGGTTGGGCAAGACCCACGCGCAAGCGCCGCCGAATGGTTCGGCTTGCAAGCCCCAGTGGATATCACGCGTGCCGGAGATTGCGGAGAGCGCCATCTTGCCAAGAAAGGCAATGTGCCGCGGCGCGTAGTGCTCTATCTTCTGCCGGAATGCATCCCCGGCCAGTTCAATCTCGGAGCGCGATAGCTCGGCGGCCTGCGCGGTGGCGCGCGGGACCACCGTAGTGAGGCCGCAGCCGTAGCGAAGCAGCGTGCGGTCGTCTTCGGGACGAATCTGTTCGGGCGTAAAACCGGCCAGATGCATGACTCGCCAGAACCGGTTGCCTCTGCCATCGAAGTGATGACCGCTCGACGCTGCACGCAGACCTGGATTGATTCCGCAAAATATCAGCGACAAACCCGGCTCGATGAGATCGGGGAGAGCCGGAAGGGAGTCAACCTCAGTCACAGAGAAAATACCCCTTGAAAATGGACCTGTTTGCTGCCGGCGTGGTGATTCGTTCAGGCCTGCTGGACCACGTCGCCACGGAATCGTTGGCGGTATTGTTTCGGCGTTACCTCTAGCCGCCGCGAGAAAGTCGTGCGCATATGCGTAGCGCTGCGAAAGCCGCATTTGAATGCGACGGTCTTTAACGGGGCGTCCGAGTCTTCGAGCAGCTTCCTCGCGGTGTCGACGCGAACCTGCTCGACAAACGCCGAAGGCGTCACCTTTGCATGCTTCGCAAATACGCGCGAAAAAGTCCGCCGGCTGACCGAAACGGCGCCGGCAAGCTCTTCGATTGAGAGCGCGTCGGTTATATGCTCGGTCACATAACGGTGCACCTTGCCGATAATCGGATCTTCGTCCCGCCCTGTTCCCATATACGGGCTGTACTGGGACTGGCCGCCTTCGCGCTGGATATAAACGACGAGACGTTTGGCGACACGCACCGCCAGTTCGTGCCCCCAGTCTTCCGCGACAAGCGAGAGGCACAGATCGATGCCGGCCGTCACGCCTGCCGAGGTAAAGAGCTGGCCGTCGCGAACGAAGATCTTGTCGGGCTGCACACGCGCCTGCGGAAACTCGTTGGCAAGTCGGCTCGCGTCCGCCCAGTGAGTCGTTACGTCCTTGCCGTCGAGCAGTCCCGCACGGGCAAGCACGAATGCACCCGTGCAGACAGAGCCGAATCGTGTTGCGTTTCTTGTCTGGTTTTGCAGCCACCCCAGAAACTCGTCGGGCTGTTGCACGTCGGGCAATTGCGGTCCGCCCGCGATCAGCAGCAGGTCCCATTTCGTGTCGATATCCGCATAGGCAAACGGCACGGAAAGCCCCATTCCGTTCGAGCAGATGACGTTGCCGGCTCGAAGCCCCACCAGAGAGACTTCATATTTCTGCTCAGCGGAAAGGAGCGTGTTTGCTTCCGCGAACACGTCGAGAGGGCCCGCAACATCGAGCGCCTGCACACCATCGAATATGACAATCGCGACTTTCATGCCGTGACCCTGGTGGAGTGAATGGGCCCGTTTCCGATGCCGGCGCTCCGCCTGGCTTGGCCCGAGCGACTCGGCCAGGCCCGCTAACCGGTATTCACGAGCGGTATCGCAGCTTACCGCAATGGCCCGAAAACAGGGACGCACTAGCCGGTAATTGTCTTTTGCGTCCGTGTAATGAGCCGCCTAGCGTCGCCCTCTGGCCCAAATTACACCTTATTTGGCCGGACATGGCGCCAACCACCGGTTTCCTCGCCCGGGCCGGCTGATTAGACTGGCTTGCATGAATGCGGCGAGGCGCACGGCCCTCGTTCGCAACCTGTTCACGGAGTAAAGGCACATGCATGTTGCGATGATGTTGTACGCGGGATTTCGGCTGCTCGAAGTGACCGGACCGATGGATGTTTTCCACGAAGCGAACCGCCTGTCCGGCGCAAGGTTCTATGAGCAGCATCTGGTGGGGCCGTTCCCGGGGCCGGTTCTCTGCTCGAACGGTGTGGCGGTGGATACGACCGAGTGTCTGCTGGATTTGAGTGCTTCACTCGATATCGTCGTCGTCCCAGGCTCTCCGCTCGCCAGTTCGGGGTCTGAGCATGGCGAACTGGTGGACTGGCTCAGCAATGCCGGACGCAGCGTGCGAAGGCTCGCGTCGGTGTCCAACGGCGCGTTTTTGCTCGCCCGTGCCGGTCTTGCCGACCATCGCGCGTTAGCCACGCATTGGCGCGACGCGCAGCGTCTTTCGGCTGAGCATCCGTTGGTACGCGTGACAGGCAAACAAGGCTACGTGAGGGATGGCAACCTGTACTCGTCGAGCGGCGTAAGTGATGGGATCCGGGTGGCTCTCGCTCTCGTCAGCGAGGATCTTGGCGCAGAGTTGGCAAGCCGCATTACGAAGTCATTGCAGAGCTGGTCATGACGCAAGGCTATCTGCTCCATGGCTGCCTCTCGCCCGATTGTTCAGCTTCTATCGGGGTACTTGACGAAAGCCATGGTTGACGAGAATTCAATTCATAAGGCGCTCGCAAACCCATTCCGGCGTGAGATCCTGCGCTGGCTGAAGACGCCAAACGATTACTTTGCGCGCGAACGCATCGATCTCGGTTGCGGAGTGCCGTCAAACGCTATTGTGGCGCGCAGCGGGCTGTCGCAATCTACCGTGTCGGCACACGTCGCGGCATTGGTCGAGGCGGGGCTGCTTGTTCCGACCCGCGTGGGCCAGTGGATGTTTCTGGCGCGAAACGAAGACGTGATTCGCGCCTTCGCGGAACAGATCAGGTCGAATCTGTAGCCGCTGGCCTCGCGATTCAAACGCAGTTCACTCCCCGCATTGCACATCCTTCTTGGGCACCACAATGATCACGGGGTAGGTGCCGTGCTCGAGTTCCACGCGTGCGACCACGGTCGTGGTCGTGCTGTCGCTGTCGTCGTACACGCTGACTTTGTCGTGGCTAAGCGTTGTGATGCCCGTACAGGCCGATGCACGACCCTCGTCCGAGATCTGGCATTGAATCGGGTTGTCGGCAATGTAGCGGTATTTGTCCCGGTCCGGGATGGAAAGGTATTCGCGAATGCTCTGCGCCGATCCACCCACGCCGGTGACATACCCCATGTCGCAATCCTGCCTGGGCGTATTGCCGCTCCCGGATGTCTGGGCGTACACGGTCGTGCCGGCGGTCGCGATGACCGCCACGAGTATGGATGCAAGAAGAGTTTTCATAGCGCAATTCATGGCTGCCGGATCGAAGTTCTGGATTGTAGCGGCATCTTGCCGATGTGGTCGGAGAGCGCACCGTGCCGGCGAGTGCAAGCGTGCGGGCGTGGCTTTCCCCAGCTCCCAGGAACATTACAGATTCGTCATGGACGCGTAACCGCAGCGCAAGCGACTGCGGCCCAGAATGGTTTCGTAGCCTCACTGCTACGTGGAGCCGGTGCCAGGCGTTGCAAGCGCGAGACCGGCACAACCTTTCTCAGGAGCCTCTCATGAAATCCATTCGTTATGCCGTGCTCGCCACCGTCGTTGGTGCAATGTTCTCGTTCGGTCAGGCAGCGTTCGCGCAGAGCGCGTATTCCGATGCCACCGCGACCACTCCCGCCGTTTCGCAGAATGCCGGCAAGACGCGTGCCGAGGTCCGCGCCGAGCTGGTCCAGGCCGAAGCACAAGGACTGGTGCCGATCTCGAAGAACGACTATCCGCCGACGCCGCTGACCATTGCCCGCAACCGCGCGGAATATCAGTCCAGCCATATGGATGATCACGTCATCAGCGCGTCGAACTAAAGGCATCTGCGGATGCTCAGCGGGCTGGAAAGTGCAGATGGAACTGCGTGGCGGTCGCGTCGCTCTCGACGCTGGCGCTGCCGCCGTGCAGTTCCATGATGGTCCGTACGATGGCGAGGCCGAGGCCGGTCGAATCGGAGGAATTGCTGCGCGATTCGTCTACGCGATAGAAGCGGTCGAAAAGCCGTGACAGATGTTCGGGCGCGATCGGATTGCCGGGATTGGCGACTGTAACGGTGACACCCTCCGGTGCCTCGTGTGCCGCAATGGAAACGGCCGCGCCGCGCGGCGTATAGCGTAGAGCGTTCGCCAGCAGGTTGCTGACGGCACGGCGAAACAGATCAATGTCGGCGTGTAACGTGCCGCTCGCATCGACCCGAATCGCAATGCCGGCGTCGTCGGCGATGCCTTCGAAGTATTCGGCCACACGCTGGAGCTCGTCCCGCACGGGAAAGTCGAGCGCGGTCATCATGTATTGCGGATTGTCGGCGCGAGCGAGAAATAGCACGTTCTCCACCATGCGCGACAAACGTTCGCATTCTTCGATATTCGACACCAGCACGGCCTCATATTCTTCGCTTGAGCGTGAGCGCGCGAGCGCTACCTCGCTCGCGCCACGCATGTTGCCAAGCGGCGTGCGCAGGTCGTGCGCGAGATCGGCGGTGTATTGCGAGAGCCGCTGGTAGCCAAGTTCGAGGCGCGCGAGCATCGAGTTCAGCGCTTCGGTCAGCGCTTCGAGTTCGAGTGGTGCGCGCCCGGACGGAATGCGGGTATCGAGTTTGCCTATGGTCACGTGAGCGGCGCTGCTGGCAATGTCGCGCAGCGGACGCAGCGATCTGCGCACGGCGAGATAGCCTAGTGCCGCTGCCGCAAGCAATGCGCAGAGTGTCGTGATGTAGAGCGTGTCGCGGTAGCCGGCGAGCAGGGCTTCGGGACCGCTCATCTCGCGTCCCACTACTGCGTCGACCACCGAGCCGTCGGTCAGCGCGATACCTGTGGCGACGCCGCGCATTGTCAGGCCGTCGGCGGTGCGCCACTCCTGCACGTCGTGTTCGACAATCCGGTTCGACGGCTTGACTTTCGGCAGCTCGCCAATGGCGAAGTGCGACGGATTACGCTCGAGCAGGACGCGCCCATTCGCATCCTGCATTCTCAGGAAGTAGGACTGGTTACCGAGCACGAGGCTATCGAGGCGGGACTCGTGAAGCGTAATGCCTTGCGGAGAGTCCAGCTCGCTGGCGAGGCGCCGCAGATGGCGGGCCGTCAGCACCAGTTCGAGGTCGGCCTGGGCGTGGATGCGCGCGGCCAGCGCCCGATACAGGATGCCGCCGCCGGCGCCGAACACCAGCACGGTGATGACGGCGAACCAGGCCGCGAGCCGTGCGGTCAGCGAGAGCCGCGGCATCATACGTCCTTCACTTCGAGCACGTAGCCGACGCCGCGCACGGTGTGCACCAGTTTGAGCGGATAGTTGTCGTCGATCTTCGAGCGCAAGCGGCGGATCGCCACGTCGACGACATTGGTGTCGCTATCGAAGTTCATGTCCCACACATAAGAGGCAATCTGCGTGCGGCTCAGGACTTCGCCGCTGCGCCGCGCCAGCAGATGCAGCAAGGCGAACTCACGCGGCGTGAGGTCGATGCGCTGGCCCGCACGCCGCACCTTGCGCTGGCTGGCGTTGATTTCGAGGTCGCCGATCGTCAGCGTGTCGCTCTCGCGGGCCTGGCCGCGGCGCGCCAGCGTGCGCACCCGGGCCAGCAACTCGACGAACGCGAACGGTTTGATCAGGTAGTCGTCGGCGCCGAGCTCCAGGCCGTGCACGCGGTCCTCGATCTCGTCGCGCGCTGTCAGAAACAACACCGGCGTATCCTTGCGGCCGCGCAATTGTTGCAGCACCTGCCAGCCGTCCATGCCGGGCAGCATCACGTCGAGCACGATCACGTCGTGCGATTCCTCGAGCGCCAGATGCAGGCCATCCACGCCATTGCGCGCCACGTCCACCACAAAGCCGGATTCCTCCAGGCCTTTCTTCAGGTAGTCGCCGGCCTTCGGTTCGTCTTCGATTACGAGGATCCTCATCGCAGTCGCCTTATTTCGGTTGGCATCGGTTTGCCGGAGGTTGCGGTTCGGCTTGTACTTCGCGGCTTGTACTTCGCGGCTTGCACTTCGTGGCCTGCACTTCGCCGATACGTTGATGATACCTGCGAGAAGCGCGCCAGTTCATTACGAGTTTGTCATCTGGACGCAATCCCGGCGCAAAGGCCGCCCTCATAGACTGCCGCCATTGTTCCCATTCAGGCGTGGTCTTCTCATGTGGATCGTCAAAGTCGCTCTTCGCCGTCCCTACACGTTTATCGTGCTGGCGCTGCTGCTCCTGATCATCGGGCCGCTGATGATCATGCGCACGCCCGTCGATATCTTTCCAAACATCGACATCCCCGTGATCAGCATCGTATGGAGCTACAACGGGATGACGTCTGAGGATATGGCGCATCGCATCATCGCGCCTTATGAGCGTGCCCTGACCTCGGATGTTGGCGATATCGAGCACATCGAATCACAGTCGCTCAACGGCGTGGCCGTCGTCAAGGTGTTCTTCCATCCCGGCGCGGACATCACGCGAGCCGAGACGGAAGCCTCGACGAGCGCCCAGTCGCTGCTGAAAGTCATGCCGCCCGGCACGCTGCCGCCCATGGTGCTGACGTTCAACGCGTCGACCGTGCCGATCATGGAACTGGCGCTGTCGAGCAAGACCCTGCCGGAACAGACGCTTTACGACCTCGGCAACAACTTCATTCGCACGCAACTGGCGACGGTGCAGGGCGCCGCGGTACCGATTCCGTACGGCGGCAAGGTACGCCAGATCATGGTCGATATCAACCCGCAGGCGATGCAGGCGAAGCACGTGACCCCTGCCGATGTGGTCAAGGCGGTCAATGCGCAGAACCTCGTGTTGCCGGGCGGCACGGCGAAGATCGGCACGTTCGAATACAACGTCGACATGAACGGTGCGGCGCTCTCGGTGGCGGAACTCAACAACCTGCCGGTGCGCACGCAACCGGACGGCACCGTGACGTATGTGCACGACGTCGCGACCGTGCGCGACGGCTATGCGCCGCAGACCAACATCGTGCGCCATGACGGCCAGCGGGCCGCGTTGCTCGAGGTGGAAAAGAGCGGCAGTGTCTCGACGCTCGATATCATTTCCAATATCAAGAGCCTGCTGCCGCGGATTCGCTCGCAGATGCCGACGGCCCTCAACATCCAGACCGTCACGGACGAGTCGGTCTTCGTCAAGGCGGCGGTGCAGGGCGTGATTCGCGAAGGCCTGATCGCCGCCGGCCTGACGGCGGTGATGATCCTGCTCTTTCTCGGCAGCTGGCGTGCGACGCTGATCATCGCGATCTCGATTCCGCTCGCCATGATTTCGTCGCTGATCATGTTGTCGGTGCTCGGCCAGACGATCAACATCATGACGCTCGGCGGTCTGGCGTTGGCGGTGGGGATTCTGGTCGACGACGCGACGGTTGCGATCGAGAACATGACCCATCACATCGAGCAGGGGCAGCCGTTATTACAGGCGATCCTTGAGGGTTCCGGCGAGATTGCCGTGCCTACCTTGATCTCGACGCTGTCGATCTGCATTGTCTTCGTACCGATGCTGCTGCTGTCCGGCGTCGCCCGCTATCTGTTCACGCCGCTCGCCGAAGCCGTGGTGTTCGCGATGCTCGCCTCGTATTTCCTGTCGCGCACGCTGGTGCCGACGCTGGCGATGTATCTGCTGCGCGGCGCTCACCCGACGGGTGAAGAGGGGGCTCACCCCGCACGGCCTGCGAACCGCCTGGTGCGCTTCCAGCAAGGCTTCGAGCGACGCTTCGAGGCGCTGCGCAGCCGCTACGAGCGGCTGTTGCAAGGGGCGCTCGCTGCACCGCGGCGTTTTATCGCGGTGTTCCTGATTGCGTGCATCGGCTCGCTTGCGCTGCTGCCGTTGCTTGGCCGCGATTTCTTTCCGCAAATCGACTCGGGGCAGATCCGCCTGCATATGCGGGCGAAGACCGGCACGCGTATCGAGCAGACGGCGCGCCTCGCGGATGAAATCGAGAACAGCATCCGCACGGTGATCCCAGCCAACGAACTGATGACCATCGTCGACAACATTGGCTTGCCGACCAGCGGCATCAACCTGTCGTATAGCAGTTCCGCGCCGATCGGCTCCGCTGATGCCGACATCCTGATCACGCTGAACGAGAAACACAAACCGACCGCGCAGTATGTGGTGAAGCTGCGGCAACTGCTTGGCGAGCGGTTCCCGGCGGTGACGTTCTCGTTCCTGCCGGCCGATATGGTCAGCCAGATTCTCAACTTTGGATTGCCGGCGCCAATCGACATCCAGGTGGTGGGTGTCAGTCTGGACGACAATCGCCGGTTCGCCGATGGGTTGATGGCGAAACTGCACAATGTCCCGGGACTCGTCGACCTGCGTATCCAGCAGCCCGCGGATGAGCCTGCGATCGCGGTCAACGTGGACCGCACCAGCATGA
>SDBV01011766.1_pt1 | contig 11289 bp, 12 predicted proteins | sample 2277081 | NCBI WGS metagenome assembly SDBV01 (sample SAMN10402039, study PRJNA504765) | marine sediment metagenome | isolation source: marine sediment core GS10_PC15, 223 cmbsf | place: Arctic Ocean: Southern Knipovich Ridge | collected 2010
AGACAACGCCGTGACCGAGGTTCGGCAGAAGCTTTCGCAGGCGCCGATCAACATGTTCGAGTACGAAGGCGACAAACCCCGAGCGTTGCCGCTTTCAGAAATCATCATTCGCAAAGGCGAGAACGCCATCAAGGTCTCGGCCGATCTGACTTGCCAAAAGTCTTGGTACGATCGCGACCTTCGTGTGCTGCACGAAGCCGTTCGCCCGCGGTTAGATATCGCACCCAAGGAATACCCCCAGATAGACGAGTGGTTTTCGATTATGTGCAACTCCACAAAGCACTACGAGAAGCTACGTCGCTGGTTGGCGTGCGTTCCCGATCTCAACAAATTGCTCTGCGCTCTGTTTCTTGGCGGCCCGCCCGGTACTGGCAAGTCACTTCTCGCCCAAGGCATCGCGGGCATATGGGCCGAGGGTGGTGTGCCGACCGACGTTGACGCAGTTCTTTCGAGTTTCAACGAAGACTTGACCCGATGCCCGGTCGTATTCGCCGATGAGACCATGCCCAAGAGCTGGAAGTGGGATTCGGTTACTGCGAAGTTGCGCGCCGAGATTGCTCAGCTGGTCAGAACAGTGACTCGCAAGTACCACGCCCCGGTTGACCTACACGGCTCATTGCGATTCGTGCTCGCGGCCAACAACCCGATGATTTTAGCTACCAAGATTTCGACAGCCGACGATCTCAAAGCCATCGCGCAACGATTTTTTCACATCGAGACGAGTCCCGCAGCCGAGAAGTTCTTGCTGTCCATTCCTACCGACACCAAAAACTTTTGGCGCACCGACGCCATCGCCCAGCACACACTTTGGCTTGAACGCGAGTTGACCGTCGAGCCCGAGGGTAGATTCTGGGTCATGGGTGAAGTCGATCGCATGATGCACTTGCTCGTCTCGAGTTCCGATTGGAATAGCAAGGTCGTTGAGTGGCTCGTCAATGGATTAGACGACGGATTTCGGAAGTGTGAGATGAAACCCGAGACCAGTCAACGCGTTCTAATCCGCGACGGCAAACTTTACGTCAACACGTATGCGATATCGATGGGGCTCACGGCCTACACAGGCTATTCGAAAGTCGATCCCGACCCTCGATTGATCGCGACCGCGCTCAAATCGATTGCTAAAAACCCCAAAGCCGCGCAGATGCGGCCGAGAATGCATCGGTATTTCGAGATCAACACCGAGCATTTGATCGCTTGGGCCGATGAGCACGCATGCGGGGACCGGGATTCAATTGAGAAAGCTCTTTCGGTCGGGATCAAAGAGCCGCCCAAGGTCGTCACCAGTATCAAAGGCGGTCCGGCGACGGTGACCCCGATAGGTGGCAGGGAACGCGAGCCCGGCGAAGATGACGACTTGGGCGACAGTGGCGAGCCCGGCGGGGACGTACCGTTTTGAAAACAGTCGGAGGGATATGAGCATGTTCGCCGCGGAGCAGAAACGAACAAGCAGCAGCCCGACTTTGTTGGGCCGAACGAAAAGGAACGCTCCATGATCTACGTCAGTGCGTCGCAGATTTCGACGAAGCGCGATTGCAAACGCAAATGGGGCTATCGCTACATCGACAAGATCAAGCATCCCCCCAAACCAGCGCAGAAGTTTGGTCTTGAAGGCCACGAACGCGCCGAGAATTGGCTGCGGGATGGCACCGACCCCGGCGACGACGACGTCGGTTTGACGTTCAAGCAAGGCATCAAGCCCGATTATCTGCCAGCGCCCGGCACCCCGGGCATTCTCGTCGAGCACAAGATCGAGATCCCGATCTTGGATGCGCTCGACGTCATGATGATCGGCTACATCGATCTCGTCGTTCCGCCGGTGCCGCTCCTAGATTTGGAAGTTGGGACGTACAGCCCGCCGATTGTGACCGATCACAAGTTCACCAAAGACTTGAGATGGGCGATGGAACCCGAAGATCTGGACGGCGACCCACAAGCGGCCATCTATTCCTATTGGGCGATGAATCACTTCAAAGTCAACGAAGTTCTGTGTCGCTGGATTTACTACTCCGGCCGACCGAACTCCAAAAGCGAAGACGGCCGCCCGCGGAAACCACGCGGCGCTCGCAAAGTCGAGTATCTCTTCACTCGAGCGCAGATCGAAATCAACTGGCAGCATTGTCTCGAAGACGCAGCAGAGATCGTCGAGATGAAATCTAGCCTTGAAAAAGCGGCCGAGGCCGAACCGAACGAATCTTCTTGCAGCGACTATGGTGGCTGTGAACATCGCGATTATTGTCCGCTCTCCGACGAATCAGGTCTAGGAGCGGCTTTGAAAGTTTATGACATGACGCACAAGCGTCGCTTGACACGGCGTGCCAGTAGCGGTACTGGGGCGCTCTCACTACTGGAGGAAAAGAAAATGGAAGGCACATCACTCATGGACGCATTGCGCGGCAAAGTAGCTGAGCAAGGAACTGCGCCGGCATCGCCGGCCGAGACACCCCCGCCGGTCAAAGAACCCGGTGAAGCACCCCCGCCGGTCGAGGAGCCCCCGGCTGCTGCCGAACCCGCTGCCGAACCGGCACCTTCTGGGTTTCTCGCCGAGATGAAGAACAAAGCCAAGAAGTTGGTCGGCGTCAACCCACCGAAAGATGAAACACCCAAAGCCGTGCCGGCGATGTTCGCCGACGCCGAGGTCAAGACGGAGCCTGCGGCGGCCGAGCCTGCGGCTGCGGCGCCCGAACCTGCGGCGGCCGAGCCTACGAAGACTGCCGAGGCCAAGCCGAAGACCAAGCGCAAAACAACGAAGCCCAAGAAAGCCGACTCACCGGGTTTCATCGTCGCGCTCGACGCTGCGGCGGTCAAATTTAACGGCGCCTACGGCGATGTCGTCAACCTGACCGACTTGGTCACGCCGATTACGGACGCCATCGCAAAAGAACATCGTTGCGACGAACACCCCAAGGGCGTCGCGCATTGGGGGCTCATCGAGTACGCAAACGGCAAGTCAATTCTTGCGCACCAGTTTGCTGCGTTCCTCGACTCAGACGGTTTTCAGGGTGTGCTCGTCGTAGACGGTTCGACCGAAGAAGCTAGGGCCGTCAAAGAAGTTTTGATGCGCCGGGCCGACCTGGTGATCCGAGGCACTCGATGAGTAGCGTCGAAAATTTCATTGTCCATCCTGTGAGAGACCGCTCACCATTTTCGCAGCAAGCGGAAGCGTTCGGTCCTATGTCAGCAACTCAATATTCCGCCAAGTGGTATGGCAATGGGAATAGCCACACGCTTGAGGTTCATGCTCAAGGTGGAAATTTTGATCCGCTGAATAAACTAACACCCGTTCTCAAAGTTGAGGGCGAATGGGAAATCGCTGAGTTGATCAGTTTCTTGCGCGCTCTTCAGAATGTTGCTCTTCCGAGTTTTACTGGCGAAGATAGAGGTCGTAGAGCTGCGGTGGGTTGGTGATGGCTCGTCGCCGCAAAGGTTTAACTGTTGAGCAGCATCGACAAGTGGAAGCACTACTTCAGGAAGCCAACAAAACGCTCGGACAGGTTTATAACATAATCTGCCAGGGCTACCCAAAGAAGCACCGCATTACCAACCAAGCATGGAATTTCCTTTGCGTCGGAAAGGGTATTGGAAAGCTACGGATGCTTCTCAGCAATGCAGCTTGGGACGAACATCGTGAGGATATCTACTTCAAGAAATCGCATGGGTCGCTGTTTTCGAAGAAAGCCTGTTACTACTGCGGCAAGGAACCATGGGATAATTTAGGTGGAACTATCGAAGCTGATGGAAAGTTTTGGTGTGCTACTGAACACAGGGAGCTAGGGTTTTGTTACAACATGAATCAAGAAGATGATGCCTGTGACGACTCTTTCTGAAAAACTGCTTGAACGGATGGGTGGCCGAGATGCCATCCATCCGTCGAGCAAGATCGCCCGCATTTTGCGTGCAGGTGGGCCATCCAAAAGTTCGGAGTTCCGGCGCATTCACAATCTGCCGCGACGGGACTGGGAAGAGGCCGACGATCTTCTTGAGTTGACCACACTGGCTACGGAAGCTTTCAGAAAACCCGATGGCGAGATGACTCTTTGGCCGGTTCAAGCTGCAGCACTTCGGGATGCTCATGACCAAGGCGGTTTGTTCGCTCCCATTGCAGTCGGAAAAGGCAAGGCATTGATCAGTATACTCGTCGCTGTCGTGATGAAAGCGAATAGACCGTTGCTCATAGTTCCGGCAGCATTGCGTGATCAGACCTTGAACCAAGTGCTACCCGAGATGAAACAACATTGGGTACTGCCATCTTTGGTAATTCGATCCTACTCCGAACTATCGCTCGCGAAGAACGCAACCTTCCTCGAAGACATGGAACCCGATTTGATTATTTGCGATGAAGTTCATAATTTCCGCAATCGATCTGCCGGCCGCACGCGACGAGTTGACCGCTACATGACCGCCAAGCCGGATACGGCCTTCGTCGCGCTCTCGGGAACGGTTACCAATCGTTCAATCAAAGACTACGCTCATATTCTTCGCTGGTGTTTGAAAGGAAATACGCCGTTGCCCGACACTTGGGCCGAAGTTTGCAGCTGGGCCGACGCACTCGACGGCGGTATCAAAGAAAAAGACCGCGCACCACCAGGCGCGCTAGCGATTTGGACCGACGACGGTCGAAACGTTCGGCAGGGTTTCCGCGATCGACTGACGCAAACTCCGGGTGTCATCGCAACAAAGGCGACTGAGCTTGGCGTCTCATTGCGGATTCTCAACCGCCGGCTCAGCGTGCCTAGCGAAATCGCGATGATGCTAGCGAAAATGTCGCTCACTTGGGAAACACCCAACGGCGATTGGATCACCGAGGCCGTAGATCTTTGGCGTCACGCCCGAGAACTGGCCTGTGGGTTCTGGTACAAATGGTCCCCTGCTCCGCCTCGAGTTTGGCTCGACGCTCGCAAAGAATGGAAGCGCTACGTCCGCGATACGCTGAAACACAATCGCCGCCGGCTCGACACCGAGCTTCAAGTTTGGAACGAATGCTTGGCGGTCTTCGAAGGCAAGAAAAAAGTTCCGTCGTGTAGATTGCCTGCATGGGAAGCGTGGGCAAGAGTCAAAGACAGCTTCAAACCCAACACCGTTGCGGTATGGGAGAGCGACTTCGCGATCAATGACGCTACTGCGTGGCTCAAAGAGCACCGCGGAATTGTTTGGACGGAACACTCTGCGTTTGGAGAGCGCCTTTCCAAGGTTTCGGGCGCTCCCTACTTCGGACCAGGGGACAAAGTGGCTGCTGCAATCCGCGTTTGCAAAGATCCCTGCATCGCAAGCATCCGTGCTCACGGCGAAGGCAAGAATTTGCAGCACAATCACTCCCGAAACTTGATTGCGTCGCCGCCGGCATCAGGGAAAACCTGGGAGCAGTTGCTCGGGCGCACGCATCGTGAAGGCCAAAAAGCCGATGAAGTTCTTGCTTGGGTGAATTTGCATGCCGACGAACTCGAGGCAGCGTTCCGTCAAGCGATGAAAGACGCGCAGTATTTGGAACACACACTTGGCTCGCGGCAAAAGCTGCTGTATGCCGATATGGATTTTGAGGTTTAGCAATGAGTTGGGACAGTAATTGCGTCGATTGCGGCAAAGCCATCAGCGACGACTACGAACGCTGCTACCCTTGCAATCAGGAATACCGCGGCGAGCTTCTACGCTTCGACTACCAGGAAGTCAAATGCGATTTCGATTTGTCCTGGGTCTTGGTGATGAACAAGTCAGAAGCCGTCTTGCCAAAAAGCCAATGCACCATTGACGAGCCCAACCAAAAGATTTGGATCCCTCGGTGGCTCGCCGAGACAAAAGAGTTGCTTTAAGTTTCTGGTTCGGCGTGGTGCTGAACCGGAGGTAACGCCCCGCAAGGGGACAACAAGGAGTTTGGAAATGGGTGATTTTGACGGCATCAAAGATGCCAAAGTAAATGCAGGTGGAAACTACGTTTTGCCTGGGCAGTATCCACTGCTTTTTATCAACGCGTGCAAGAAGATCACGTCTCAAGAAAATGGCGACAAGGTATTCATTGTCGAGTTGGACATTTTGGATTCCTTGGTCGAAGGCCGGCCGAAGGGAATGTCAATGTCTTGGATCGTCAAGCTGAAACATCAGCCGGCCCTCGGGAACATCAAGGGCTTTCTCGCGGAAGCGATGAACGTAAACGTGGACAACGTCGATAGTGCTGGTGCTGATTTTGCAGTGAGTGCTGAGAACCCACTGCACGGTCGTCTTATTCGGTGTGATGCCACAGACACCATCACCAAGAAGGCACGGAAACCGTTCACCAAGTGTAAATGGTCGGCAATCAGTGCCGAGACTCAAGAGAAGGCTGCAGAGCTTCACAAGGCTGCAGGTTTCTCACCAGCTGCGTAAGTTTACACCTAAGCGGTGGCCGGGTTGCTCGGCCGCCGCTTATTTGGAGAGAACCATGAAATACGTTGCCCTTGATATCGAAACCACAGGCTTAGATCCTCAAAAAGATCAAGTGCTGCAAATCGCATTCGTCATCGAAGATACCGAGAACACCGAATCCGAGGTTGAAGACCTGCCGTTTTTTGAAGCACTGATTTACCACGAGCGAATAAGCGGCCATCCCTTCGCGTTGAACATGAACGCCGAGATCATTGAGGCGTTGAGCAATAACGATGCACTACATACCGAACGAGGCACTATTGATTTTCGTGGTCGAGAAGCTGGGCTGTTTGGCAGTCTCCATTATGCCATCACCGAAGCGTTTGATTTTCTCTCAAAAAACCACCCTTATGCCACGCCTAAGATGGTCGCTGCCGGCAAGAATGCTGCCGGGTTTGATCTGCCCTTCTTAGGAAGACCCGTTCAAAACGCTTTCCACCATCGGGTAATCGACGTCGGCAATGTAGCTCTCGGCGCCAATCCGTTGCTCTGGAAAGAAGACCACCCACCTGGGCTTGCTGATCTCCACGACCGGCCGCCAACGCACGATGCACTCGAAGACGCCCGTGACGTAATTCGCATTCTGCGGAAAATCGGAGGCTACTGTTGAGGTAGCTCGGAAGTTGGCATGACGAAGACTATTGTCGGCATCGACACTGAGACATTTCTTTTTGGACCGGGGAACATGGCGCCTCGGGTTGTCTGTCTCTCATGGGCGTTCAACGACCGATGTGGTTTGATGCACAGGGATGATGTAGAAAACTGGCTGCGAGGTACCCTCAACGAAGCCATCTCAGGCAACGCACTCATCGTCGGCCACAACATCTGCTACGACATGGCTTGCGTTCTCGCGACTTTCCCCGAGCTAGGGGGTCACATTTGGGCTGCTTACGATGCAGGTGCGATTCTCTGCACGAAGATACGTGAAAAGCTGCTCGACATTGCCGAAGGTAATCACGGCGGCGAGATTGATCACAAGGGCAAGCGTATCAACAAAAAATACGGCTTGGCTGACATCGTGAAACGCTACTTCGACAAAGACCGTGACAAAGAAACTTGGAGGCTCCGCTATGGAGAACTGGACTCGATACCGATTGAAGAATGGCCAGAGGGCGCCAAGGATTACCCGATCGAAGATTCCACTGACGTGTTGGCGATCTACGATCAGCAGGAATCGCGTTCCCAGGCTTTACGGTACCCCTTTCCAGACCAAGTCGTTCAAGCTAGAGCAGACTTCTCGCTTCAGCTAATGTCCTGTTGGGGTCTCCGCACGGATGGAGACAAGGTCGTCAAGCTCAAGACGTATACCGATGAACGCATGGCTGAATTGAAAATCGAGCTTCAAGAGGCTGGGCTTGTTCGCCGAAAGACGACTCCCAAGAGCAAAGAATCAAAAGACACGGCCGCGATTCGAGCGATGATCGAGAGGTCTTTTTCTGGGGGCGCGGTTCCTCGCACCAAGACGGGCAAGATGAAAACTGACTCCGATACGTTGGAGATGTGCGATGACCCAATTTCGGGTGTGCTGAGCGAGTACAACAGTTTGCAGAAATCAAGCTCGTCGTTCATTGATAAACTCTCTGCAGGTATCAACCTCCCGATCCATCCGAGCTACAACATCTTGGTCAATACGGGTCGAACATCGAGTTACAACCCCAACATTCAGCAGCCACCCCGAGTTGGTGGGGTTCGAGAGTGCTACATCCCATCAGACGGGTGTGTGTTTGTTGCCTGCGATTACGACAACCAGGAATTGCGAGCATGGGCGCAAGTCTGTTTGGATTTGGTTGGAGAATCGACGCTTGCGAATAAATTTCAAGCAGATCCTAGTTTCGATGCCCACTTAGATTTCGCTTCGAACATGCTTGGAATCACCTACGAAGAAGGTAAGTTCCTCAAGAAAGAAAAAGACCCAAAAATGAAGGAATACCGGCAGCAAGCGAAGCCGGCCAACTTCGGATTCCCGGTCGGTATGGGGTTCAAGAAATTTCGAAAATATGCTCGCGGCTACAAATTGATCATCACCGAGGAACAGTCCGAGATTTTACGCACCAACTGGTACACACAGTGGCCCGAAGCGCAGCTCTACTTCGATGAGATAAACCGAATCGTTGGCGATGCTGGCTACGGTTCGGTCATTCAGATTCGTTCCAACCGGCGACGGGGCATGTGTCGCTACACGGTCGCAGCCAACACGCTCTTCCAAGGGCTCGCCGCTGACGCGAGCAAGGCGGCCCTTTGGTTGGTAGCGATGGCCTGCTACTACCTGACCGATTCGCCTTTGTATGGGTGTCGCCCGGTGATCTTTGCCCATGACGAGATCATCTTGAACGCCCCGGAGGCAATTGCTCACGAGGCCGCACTCGAGCTTCAACGACTCATGATCATGGCGATGGAAGCGTATACTCCTGACATACCTATTCGAGCTTCATCGGCGCTCATGCGTTGTTGGAAAAAAGATGTAGACCCGGTCTACAACGAGCACGGCCGATTGATTCCCTGGGAGGACGCAGCATGATTCTCGTTTCTATAGATCCCGGCAAGCACTCGAGCGGCTTCGCCGTATTCAAAGACGGCAAGCTAATTCAATGCGGCATGGCGAAGAGGGCAGCCGAGATTAATTCTGAATGGTCTCCTGACATCGTGATCATGGAGCACATGGTAATTTACGACCGCAAGCGGTGGAAGGGCGACCCAAACGATTTGATCGATGCCTCTATAGCTGGCGCATTCATCGCTGGCGATCTCCATCCCACCGTGTTCAAGACCGTAAAAGATTGGAAGGGCCAGACGCCGAAGGCTGTCAGCAAGGATCGAATACTCTCTTTGCTAGATGACGCTGAACGCTCTGTGATACCAAACTACGTCAAATCGTTGATGCACAACGTCATCGATGCGATCGGCATTGGTCTTTGGGAGTTGAAACGTGCCTGAATTTCGCGAGACCGCATGGAACCGCATGGTTCAACTGGTTCAAAAGAAGCCGAGGACCATCGAGCAACTCATGGCGAAGTTCCATCTCTCACGTCGAACAACTTTTCGCTGGATCAAATACGCCGAGGCTGAAGGGCATGATGTTGTCAAGCGAGGATCAGGCGAAGAAACAACGTACCAAATACTTGACTCCGATGGCACGGCGTGCCAGTAAACAGCGCATGCGATTCAAAGTAAAACCACAAGACGGCTACGACGATGCGATCTGCGCAGCGTCACGTTGTTCCGAACCTTCCGCGGTGAACTATCTCAGTAAGCCGCTTTGCAACCGACATTGGCAAACACTTTGCCAGGAGGATAACGATGAAGATAGATCTGCCGAACATGAAATCCGTCGCCAAAGAGGGCGCCGAGTTGAGCAAGGAAGCCCAAGAAAGTCTCGAGCTTGTGAAAAAGCTCGAGATCAAGAGCAACTCAGATTACCATTTTGCCTCTAAAGCAGTCGCCGAAATCAAAGACAAAGGGTCAAAAGCAGATGAGACGCGTCGCTTTTTGGTCGACCCATTCTCCGCCGTTGTCAAAGACGTCAATGCCGCATTTAAACCTGCTTTAGATTTGTTTGGTAAAGCGGAGAAAGTCCTCAAAGACAGCATCACAGGATTCGCTTTGAGACGGCAGAAAGAACGCGACGAAAAAATCACAGTGGCGGGGCAGGCGGAATCACCCGAAGAAGCCGAAGCGTTGATTGTTGAGGCTGAAGAGCTTGAAGTTCCTGAAATCCCCGGAGTTTCGTTACGGGAATCCTGGGTTGGCGAAGTGTATGACGCCGATGAGATCCCGAAGGGGTATATGATCCCAGATCTCAAAGCACTCGAGGCACTTACGAAAGCAAAGAAGTGCGACCCCAAGATCCCGGGTTGGAGTGCTTGGCCAGAACGATCAGCGACTATCACAGTGGATAAAATCCGTCGTGCAGGTTAACAGCAAGACGGTCAAAAAAGCCGGCGAGAGAGCACAAGCGGCTCTTCGATCTCTGAGGTCCAAGAATCACCCAGAAGGGTGCGCTTGCAATCTCTGCCATTCAGCCCGCTTGGTTCTTTCAGCTGTTGGCATGCTCAGCAAACCAATTCCGAAACCGAAACCGAAACCGAAACCAGACGGCACTGAACAGAAAGATCTGTTCACGGACGGGAATGACACCAAAGCGCAACAGAAAGGGTGAGACAATGAGCAAACCAACACAGGAACAAGTAGACAAGGCTCTCAACCACTGTGCGGATTTATCTGACGCAGGAGAAAATCCGTGGCCAGGGATGACATTTGCTGACGGAGTCGATGCAGCAATCCGATGGATGCAGGGTATCGGTGAATACCCACTGGAAGAATAGCGTAACTAGAACAGGAGTACACACATGTCAGATCTAAAACATCACGTTCAAAACCAAATGTACCCGGGAGACTGGTACAGGCCCAAAAAGAACGGTGGAGGCTTTGAGCGGTGCAGGTTGACCGACAAGGGCGCCGTCAATGTAGTGGTATCGGTTGAATCTGGTCCAACTGGCGTGATCCATAAGTGCGGTGGTAGGTTGATGAGGTTTACGGCGCGCCGCAGTGGTTGAATTGGTCAATGTGCGAGAAATGCTGCGCAACCGTTATCGTTGGAAGGTAGTAGCGTAAAAATCGTAACGGAGAATGAAATGAAATATGGTCCTATCATTTGGGTCGAAGGAATCATCGGCGCCGGGAAAACCACGCTGACGAAAATCCTCGCCGAAGAACTCCACCTACGGCCGCTCTTTGAGCCCGTCGATAGCAACCCATACCTTGATCGATTCTACAAAGATCCTGGTCGATGGGCATTCCCGATGCAAATCGAGTTGCTGCACCGTCGATACGCGATGCAAAAGCTTGCGGCTTTCGAGGCGACGAGCGTCGGCGGCTTCGTGAACTGGCTGGTGCCGC
>SDBV01011767.1_pt1 | contig 11289 bp, 10 predicted proteins | sample 2277081 | NCBI WGS metagenome assembly SDBV01 (sample SAMN10402039, study PRJNA504765) | marine sediment metagenome | isolation source: marine sediment core GS10_PC15, 223 cmbsf | place: Arctic Ocean: Southern Knipovich Ridge | collected 2010
GCTTGACCCCCCCGTGGTGTTCGCCTTCCATGCCCTCGTCGATACTGATGTATTCCCGTTCAACATAATAATGGGTTTTGGGGATGGGGGTTGTGTGGGTAAAGGCAGCCAGGGTTTGCTCTAGATATGCGCCGCTTTCCGCCATCTGTTTTTGTTCGGCCACCGACATGTTCTTGGTGACACTGCTAGCCACCAATACTTTTTTAATGCCGTATTTCTGACTGAAATCAATCAGACGAATGGCTTCCTGATTCGAAACATGACCGGTGTTTAAAAATACATGGGGATGGTCTGCGATCAGACCCAATATCTCGTCCAACTCCTTTGAGGGCTGGCCTTCGGGAATGCGGATACAACGTGACAACTCCTCCTCCTTGAACTTCGGGAATATATCTGCCAGGGATTTGAACTTGCCGTCCACTAAATGACCTTCCCGACTTGCCTGGTAGTAAGTTGAGTGTGCCCCAAAGCTCACGTATTTCGCACCGGCACCATGATAAAGCGCCGTTTTAACGGCCCTGGGATTCATTCCCCCGAATACAGTGTTTAAAATTATGCCGCCAAAGACCTCAATATCTTTGACGATGCGGTTTACTAGCCAGGCGGTTCCGTTTGACCAGTTGAATACGTCCATGTAAACGATGGCCCGCATACCGGCATCGCGTGCCTGAATAGCGGCCTCAAAGGGGTCCACCCGCCTGGGTGAGCTTGGCAAGTGGGGACCTGCATGGACGTGTATGTCGATGGCACCTTTTAACAGCTCAGTACTGAGCTCATAACTTCGACCTTCGGGCAGTATCATGAGTTTTCTCCTTCCGTCGGGAAATGACCCGCGCATTTCCAATGTAAGATTGTAAATTCAGGTAAACACAGGTATCAACCAACCCGCTCCACCCTTAATTTTTTTCTGCCTTCGCCCTGGCATCGGGCCGCCACCGCTGCGAACTCTTCCAGATTTTCTTCAATATGCCCGAAAAGGGTACTGGGGCGCCAGCCGACCGGCAATAGCAATCGGGCGTCACGGCCGTAAAAGATGCCGAAATCGTAGACAGGCGTGGGAACGCCTTGCCATTGATAGGGGTGATAGGCATTCCAGACCAGGTCACCGGGTATGGGGGAGACAATCTGGTATTCAGGCGGCAAATTCAAAGAAATTTCCGGATCCAACCGGGTATGCTCCACGGGGAACGACAATTCCCGACCGGTAAACATTGCGTGAATACACATCCCCTCAAAGGGACTCTCGCCTAAGGCTTCCCATAGCATCTGGCAGGTTTTTGGCGCTTTGTCAGGCCAGAAATCGGCCTGGCAACTCACCCCCTCATCAGCAAAACTGATTTTCACATGCATACTCATATTCAATTAACCTTTCCTGGGCGTCGGCCCGTCGCCGCGTTTCTGTTGACCCGACCGACGGCCTGTTCGGTCACGTAGGATTTTGCCGGGAAATCTCGTAGGTTCATCGATCCTTCACCGCATTACCTGAATATCTTTTTCGGTGGTGTTGCAAACAAACCGACCTTACTGTGGGAAAGTCCCAGGTCAGCCATGGTTTCAGCCGTTTTCAGCGCCACAGCGGATGGATCCAGGACCTTTATATTTAGGGTTTGTTCGATCTCTTGTGCATAGCCGGCCATACCGGCGCACCCCATGATGATGACTTCGGCGCCGTCTTCCTGGACGGCTCTTTTTGAGACTTCGATGAGCCGCTGTTTGGTTTTGCCGGGGTCTGCTTCGGTTTCCGCCACGGTTAGATCCAAACTGCGAACTGATGCTAAAAAATGGGACAACCCCCGTAGGTGAACATGCTCGACTTTCGACGGTATTCTCTGCCGGCGCGGTGTCATGATGGAAAATTTTGCTCCCAGCATGGCTGCCATGTGCAGGGTAGCCTCTTCTATACCGACAACCGGGATGACAGATATCTCCTTGGCCGCATCGAGACCCGGGTCGGAAAAACAGGCCAGAATTACCACGTCATATCCATCCTGGTTCGCCTTTTTTACCAGTTCAAGGGTAGGCGGAATGGCGTAAGCTTCATCATAGGCCGATTCGATGGTTTCGGGCCCTTTTTCCGGGCATGTCACCGTTAGATCGGTGTCGGACCGTTTTATCGCTTCCAAGGCGATACGAATCTGATTTGTCATGGGGATGGAAGTGTTGGGGTTGATAACCAAAATTTTCATCGGGGATCATTCCTTTCTGCAGTGAGCGTTTATCTTATTCTGTAATGGTCGATCGCTCTTGCCAGGCGGTTGATGCCCTCTTCGATCTCTTCCGGCGAAAAACCGCAAAATGGCAAGCGAACGAAATTGTCGCCTTTCCCATCGGTAAAAAAACCGTTGCCGTCGGAGAGCACGATCCCAAAATCTTCGGCGTTTTCCTGGAGCGCGCGCCCATTTATCTCCTCGGGGAGGTTGAGAGATAAAAAGAATCCCCCCTCCGGCCGGATGAAATCGATTCCCTGCAGGTGTTGGTCAAGCATTTGCAGCATGCACGCCATTCTTGGCGCGTACAGCGACTTAAGCGATTCGATGTTGGGTTCCAAGAGGCCGCGCCGGCAATACTCATATACAATGCCTTCGCTAACCAGGGCCGGGTGGATATAGGTGTCTTGGCTCCACTTATGCAATTTGGGCATGATATCCTTCGGGCCGATTAAAAATCCAACCCGCACCCCCGGACTCATGATTTTACTGAAAGAGGAGATGTGCAGTGTTTTCTCCGGAACCAGTTTCAGAAATGCCGGGGGATTTTCTCCATGATATCGCAAAAAGCGATAGGGAGCGTCTTCCACAATTAGAAACCCGTATTCCCGGGCCAGTTCCGCAATCCGTTTCCGTTTTTCAACCGATGTCGTGACACCGGCGGGATTCTGAAATTCAGGCACGATATAAAACAGCTTGGGGACATTTTTTTGAAGGGCGGCCTCGAATGCTTCCAGGTTGATTCCATCCGGCTCTAGTGGTATTCCCACAACATCGGCCCCGGCGCGTTTCATTGCCGTAATGGCGCGGTCATAGCTCGGGTTTTCCAAAAATACCGTATCGCCCTTTTCCACAAACAGGGAAGCGGCAAATGTGAGAAATTCCATGGAACTATTTCCCAGCAGTACCCGCTCGTATTCGACGTCAAACCAATCGGCAATCCACTGCCTTAACGGCCCGTATCCGGAATAGTGTCCGTATTGAAAGAGTACCTTACCCTGTTCTTTGAAAATTGTATCGGCGCACATCCGAAAGTCTTCGATGGGCAGCGCATCCGTGGCCGGGTTGCCACGTGTAAAATAGATGGGCTTGTTGTTATCCATAGATACCTCTTTTGTGGTAGAAATGTAATTAAAAATGAACACCCGCCTGCCATGTATAGTGCATTGGGTTGGTGGAATCATTGATTTATAAATCAAATGGTTAAATTTGCTCACACCGGTTTCAAGGCATTGCGGGCAGGTCGAACATCGAACATTGAACGTCCAACATCGAATGAATGTATTGTGTCTGTTTTAAAAAAGCTTGAGCGAAGCGATTCCATCCTTCGACATTCGACATTCTACATTCGATATTCGACATTCTGCGGTTCTGCTGTCTTTAGATCACGTCTTCAGCGTGATTCGCTTTTTAACTTCGTTAAGTTTCATATAAATACCGCAACCTGTCAAGGCATCGATTCAATCTATAAGTTCCCGTCCCTTTTCATAGGCGGTCAGGTTCAACGCCACGGCTTTTGGGGGCACCTTGTCTTTGATAACGGCCCGCCAGATATCGGGTTCGTTTCCCAAAATCTTGGACAAGCCACCTAAAACGACGATGTTGAAACACAACACATTACCCAGATCGAGCGCCGTTTGGGTCCCGGCGATGGTCCGGACATGCTCGGCCGCATTGTTAAGATCGGTCATTATGCGTTTTTTTTCCGGGTAATCGGCCTGCCCGGATGTGACCGTCATAGGATCGATCCGGCAGTCATTGGCAAGGATAAATCCATCGGCCTTGATATAAGAAATCCTTCTCACGGTTTCCAGCCATTCAAAGCCGATCAGATAATCCACATCATATTCGTCTATCACCGGTGAATGGACCTTGGGCGCCCATTGAATATGGCTCACAACACTGCCACCCCGCACCGCAAGCCCCAATATGTCGGACTTTTTGGTGTCATATCCCAACCGAATTCCTACTTCGGCGAGAATGTCACTGGCCAGAACCGTTCCCTGTCCCCCGACCCCGGCTATGAGAAATTTAGATGTATTTTCAGGCATGGGTTTTCCTCTTTATGCGGTATGAATTGTTATCAATAGATAGTCACCGGATCGTTTGTTATTCTATTCCGGTTTCTGAATCGCTCCGGTCGGACACACCTGTCGACAGATATCACACCCGATGCACAATACCGGGTCGATGCCGGCCTTTTTCATTTTCGTCTTCGGGTTGATTTCATCGATTTTAATGGTGGCCGGACAGCCGGCCCTGGCACATGTTCCGCAGGCTACGCACATATCCGCATCGACAGTATAAGCCGGCTGGGGATTTTTGGAGACAAATATGCAGGGGCCTTTGGCGATGAGTACGGCTGTACCTGCATAGGCGGTGCATTCTTTAAGGGCTTTGCCCATTGCTTTTAGGTTGAAGGCATCCACACTGATCACTTTTTCAACCCCTACCGCACGAACGAGGTTTTCGATATCCACTTCTCGGGTAGGTTCTCCCATCAGGGTAAAGTTGTTGCCCGGATGGTCCTGATGCCCGGTCATGGCGGTCGTGCGGTTGTCCATGATAATCACGGTACCTTTGCCATGGTTGTGCACCATGTTAAGGAGGGGCGGAATACCGGCATGAAAAAACGTTCCGTCGCCAATGGTGCATACCGCCGGTTCCGGAAGACCCGATTTGCCCATACCATGAAGTACACCGATACTGGCTCCCATGGAGCCCATCGTATGCTGAGCGTTAAAAGGCGGCAGGGCGCCGAGATTGTAGCACCCGATGTCTCCGGCCACCGGTAGTTTCATTTTGTTCAAAAGGAAAAAAGTGCTGCGATGGGGGCAGCCGGCACACAACACCGGGCTGCGGCCCGGCAAATCGCTGCTGTTAGTTACCGGTGGTGTTTTCTTTTTGGGAGGCAGGAGTGAGTGTTCTTCGCCAATTCTTTGGAGAGTTTGGGGCAACAGTTCATCGCATATGGGAAAAATCTCCTTGCCCACGGCGTCAATGCCCATGGTGCGGACCTGCTCTTCAATGAAGGGATCCAATTCCTCGATGACCAGAACCTTTTTTACGGCATCGGCAAATTGTTTGATTTTTTTTCTCGGAAGCGGATAAACCATGCCCAGTTTTAAGAAAGAGGCTTTCGGAAACACCTGCCGGGCATATTCATACACAACACCGCTGGCGATGATGCCCAGGTCCCGATCGCCCCAGTCGATGCGGTTGCCGGAAAAGGTTTCCGCAAACTCAGCCAGATCCAAAAGTCGCTGCTCCAGCACCGGATGCCTTTTTTTTGACCACAGACACATACAGTTGTATTTCTGCATATTGCGCGTAAAAGGCCCGACCTTATCTGGTGCAGCCGGATCACCGCCCAGCTCTACAACCGATTTGGAATGGGAGGTACGCATGGTCGTACGCACCACTACGGGTGTGTCAAACTGTTCGCTGATCTCTATCCCTTTAACAATAAAGTCTTTGCACTCCTGGCTGTCGGCAGGTTCCAGCATGGGGAATTTGCCCAATTTGGCATAATGGCGGTTATCCTGCTCGTTTTGAGAACTGAACATACCGGGGTCATCGGCGGTCACCACCACCAGACCTGCTTCCAGTCCGGTATAAGCCGTATAGAAAAGAGAATCAGACAGCACATTCATGCCCACCTGTTTGGTTGTCACCAATGAGCGTCTGCCGGAATATGCAGCGCCGGCGGCCGCATCCATGGCAACCTTTTCATTCACGGACCATTCCGAGTATATGTTTTTGTAAGTGGACACATTCTCGAGAATTTCAGAACTGGGCGTGCCGGGGTAGCCGGTAGCTATTTCGATCCCGGCTTCGTATGCACCCCGGGCGATGGCCTCGTTGCCTGAAAGCAAGGCTTTCATTCACGTCTCCTTTCACTAGTAAAGCCGAGCCCAGAAGACTCGGTTTTGATTTCACCCCAGAGGGGTGGAGCCTATCTATAGACTCCGAATGGAATGGTGGAATAATGGAATATTGGGTATAAAATTCGGAAAATATCTTGATTTTATCCCTGCTTTGCCAATTGTATCGTAATAAGACCCCATCCTTCTGACCCATTGTTCCAACATTCCTGTCTTCCATCATTCCACGACATTCGACTGCGACACAGCCAGTTTACTCTGACCTGGCCCAGAGAACCAGGTTTTCTATTTATGAATAAAGTGTCATACCTGCTTTTCATTCTTGGTTTGTACGATGAGCAGCCGGGGACATCTCTATAAGGATGTCTGCCGCAACCGCTCCCCGGCCCTCCGGCAATACTATCAGCGGGTTGACATCCAGCGATGTGATAAGGCCTGAAAAGTCCTCCGCCAGTTGTCCGATCTGGACAATTGCAGTAATGAGTGCATCCACATCGGCCCTTGGCTTTCCCCGGAAGCCCTCCAATAACCTGCAGCCTTTAAGGCCGGCGATCATCACACGGGCTTCACCCCGGCTAACGGGTGGAAGCTGAAGAGTGGAATCTTTCAGAAGTTCCACGAATATTCCACCTAGGCCGAATACGACGGCAGGACCGAAGACAGGGTCGGTAAAAATCCCGATAATAGTTTCAACGCCATCAGACGGAATCATCCTTTGAACCAGAATACCTTCCAGTTCGGCGCCGGGATCAAAGGCCTCGATGTTGCGCTCAATGGTGGCATAGGCCTCTTGTAATGCGGTTTCATGGCAGATATTCACATGAACCAGACCGGCTTCTGTTTTATGAGGTATTTGCGGAGATTGACCTTTCATTACAACGGGATACCCTATTCTCAATGCAACCGCTGCAGCCTCATTTTCGGAGTGTACCATCGCACCGTCAGGCACGCTGATACCATAGGCACCGATCAAAACGTGACTATCTTCGTAGCTCAGAACACCTCTTTTTTTTCTGTACACTTCTTTGAGCGAAGCCAGATTGTCCGGCATGATGCCATCTCTGGAACGCTTAGATTTTTGCTGTCGGCGGAGTTCGGCATAGGTGAACAGGTTGTCTATAGCGCCTAAGCTTTCGCGGGTTCCTTGTAAAAACGGCACCCCGCCATTGTCAAGGATTCCTTTTATGGTCTTGTCCAAACCGCCGGAAACATGGCTGAACACAACCACCGGTTTCTCTCCTTGGGCACATTTCACCGCCGCCTTGGCCACATCTGAATATTGTGCCACCTGCTTGCCGGACATGCCCGGAGGTGAATCTTGGCTGATTGCGATAAGATCAATGGCGTCTTCAGCGGCCAAGACCTCCAGACAGGCTGGGTACGTATTCTTCAAATCACCGTTGCCCCAGGCGTCAAGGGGGTTGGCAATTGTGGCATAGGCCGGCAGCCTTTGTTTCAGTTTTTTTTCAGCCTGCGCGGAAAGGGGCGGATATCCAAATGAGAACGCTTGGGAAGTATCGCCGATGAGCCCGATTTCTCCTCCCGATACCGTAACCATACCGATACGATTTCCTTGTGGCAGTCGATCCTTGCACCTTGAAAACAGGGCGGCTGTTTCCAGCAATTGGTCCAGATCATCTACCCGGATCACACCATATTTTTTGAAAAAAGCATCATGAATCTCATCGGGGCCGGCCAGAGCACCGGTATGGGAGGCAACCGTTTTCCTGGCCATTTCGCTGCGCCCAACTTTCACGACAATCACCGGTTTCCCGATTGCAGCGGCCCGAATACAGCATTCTTTAAACGCCTCTATTCGCCGAATGCCTTCTAAAAAGGAGGTGATTACATGGGTGTGCGGATCATCCAGAAAATGTTCCATGTAGTCCACCGCGTCCAGCACGGCTTCATTGCCGCTGGAAACGATAGTGGAAAAACCGATGCCCCTATTGCTGTTCGCCAGGGCCAGCACGACGGAACCGCTTTGAGCAACCACGCCAATGTTTCCTTTTCGCAGTGTCGGAGAGACCGGTGCACTGAAAGTCCCGACCTTATCGTGCAGGTTGATATAGCCAACGCAGTTGGGGCCGCAAAACAGTATCCTGTTCGCATCGCAAAACGTCTTCAGATCAGCTTGTAAGGCGGCGCCGGCTTCACCGGTTTCGGCAAATCCGCTGGCAAAGGCCCAGGCTCCGCGGATTCCCCGCCGGGCAGCCTGTTCCATTATGGGTAGAATCCGCCCACTGCCCAATACAACTGCAACGCTGTCAATGGTAATCTGGGCCGGAATATCAGCCAGCGAGGGGTAGCAGGGCATTCCCAACACTTCGGCATACCCTGGGTTGACCGGAATAATGGCGCCTTCAAATCCCAGGGTAAGGAGATTTTCGATGACCAATGACCCTGCTCCGAATTTTTCCGAGGCCCCAATAACCGCGATGGATTTCGGGCTGAGGAGCGGGCTGAGATCTTTTTTTGAACTCATACAGTATGAATTCCTTTCAACTACATTGTAATTTTAAAAAACTGGAATCGGTGTTTCATCGAAAGCAACACCGACTATTACAAATATTGCTTATGGCTCTATTTTTGGGGGAATTTTTTTTTATAACCGAGCTCTTGCGATATTTTCTCACTGATATCCGTCATGGTTTTTATAAATGTTTTCAGCCGCACCATATTTACCCGGGTGGTCGGACCCGAGAATGACAGCGCGGCAACAACTTTTCCGGATTCATCCCTTATGGGGCCCGATAGGCAACGGATGTTTTCGTCCAGTTCTCGGTTGTCGATGGCATATCCGTCTTTAGCGATCTTTTTGAGTTCCTCCCGCAGGGCTTGTTTCTGGGTTATTGTCTGTCCTGTAAGGGGTTTCAAGGTTACCGTTTTCAGATACCGGTCCAGTTCTTTTGCGGACATGGCAGCTAAAAAGATCTTGCCAAAGGCTGTGCAATACGCAGGTAGGTGCTGGCCCACAATGATGTTTGGGGGCTTTGGACCCTATCGATCACCACGACGTTGTTCTGTGTAAACACGGCAATGTTCACCGCTTCATTCAGCATCTCGCCAAGCTCCTCCATGTAGGAACGGGCGATACTAATCAGGCTTAGCTTGTTCCGCACGCTTACTCCTAATTGGAATATCTTTAGCGTGGCAAAGTACTTGCCGGTAGAGGCGTTTTTCTGGACATAGCCCAACTTTATAAGCACCGCAAGAAAACGGTGCATGGAACTCGGTTTGATATCGAGTTGGTTGCTGAGTTCGGTTACGCCGGCAGCCTTGCCCTCGCAAAGGGTTTCAAGCACCTGGAAAACCTTGATGGTCGATTTCATGAAAAACTCCCCCAACATCTCTTTGACCGCAGCCATGTAATTGACGGTGGCATGAGTAAAAAACAGCAGGACTTCTATCTGCGACAAGCAGCTCTAGTTATTATAGATGGGATGACTCCGCTTGTTTTGAACAAGAACATCCAACATATCAGTAGCCGCATCGAGCGGATCATTATAATCAGATATCAGATTGCCTTATGCTTTTGAAAGATAAAAAGATAAGACATTGAAAAGATAAGACATTGCTTTTTTAGCCCCAATACTGTTCACTTAATTACCATAATATTGATGATCACCTGAGTCACTGCTGAAGTATTTTTGTCTCTGGATTTTACAGGCCATTTGCTCATCTTTCGTTTGACCACCCTTGGATTACGCCGGCCGCGGCTTGATGTCACTCGTTCCTCCAGTATTTCATCAAGGGTGGCTTCATGAAAAGCTTTCCTGTCCTGAGGGGGGAACAGCGACAAAGCTTATCAGTTTTCGTCGAATCACCCTCACGCTATGCACATAAGACAAGCGGTCTGGATCTTCATTCGCTCTCAGTGCAGCTTCATGCATAATGCCGCGGATAGCAAAATAGGCCATCATGAAACCATAAAACTCTTGAACCACCAATTCCGGACGCTTACTTCGCAATACAATCTTTGCACCCCGCAGATGCGTTTTGAATTCATCAAAAGCGTTTTCAATCTCCCAGCGGTCGTGATAAAGTGCTGCCAGTTCCTTGGCCGGTGCCTCTTTTGGAATTAGAATGGTTGTAATAAGTCGGTATAAAGGTTCAGCATTTGGTATTCCTTCTATCGTGTATTCAATAACACGGATATCAATGCCGTCCTTGTCATGGCGCCTGTCTTTATCCGAAGCATAAATTCGGCTTATATAGGAACCGTCACGAAACCTACGTAGGCATGGCAGTTTTAGATTCTTTTTTACTCTCCAGAGAAGATCAGCGCCTGTCTCCTTTGTCTGTTTCCATAATTTGTAACCGAAAAAATTACGATCGGCCAGACACAACATTCCTTTGGATAAAAATCCAATCACCTCTCTTGTCAGTGTTGTTTCCCCTGTGTCGTATCCTGCCATTCTCGAGCCGAACAAAACATGGGTCCCGTTTTCCACGAGCGATACGAGTCGGATCTGAGGAAAACCGCTTTGACCACGACTGGCCTTGGGACGGCCAAATGCTAACTCATTCTCCTTTGTGTCTGCCACATCCAAAGTACTACCGTCTAGAGAGACCAGACGCCATGTGCGATACCATGCCCCTTTTGTCGTCCGTTTCCTCCCTCTCACAGCGACGGGAACAACCAGTTCATCGTGAAGCACCTGGAGAGGCTCACTCCCAACTCTTTTGCGGGCCTGTGAGATGCCTGACTTTCCGGTCACTTTAATATGACCATTCGGTCCTTGCAGCCATCGAATTCCTTCAAGCAGACACCGGAGCACTTCTCGGTACGAAACCTGCATATAAAGCGCCAACGCTATGACATAGTAAATAACAACATGCCCTGGTAGATCCCGTTGCCGTTTACTGGCCCTTCCTGTAGCTGCAAGAACGCTGTTAATTCTTTCAAGCGGGAAAAATTTTGCGATCACCCCCAGGCTAATATGATCGGTAATGCGGCTTCCCTTTGGTATTTCAGCAATTGTCCGTGCCATATGCATACCCTCCTTATCTCTGTGATAAGCCAAGCATATAGCATCTAAATTCAAAAAGCAACCATTAAGTGAACAGTATTGTTTTAGCGCGGATAAATCGAAAATGGTAAATTGTGTATCGGCTTCATATGCAGCCCAACATATTGAATCGCCCATTAACACAATCAATATCCATCTGAATAACCAAAGCAGGTTTTGTTGTCA
>SDBV01011768.1_pt1 | contig 11289 bp, 7 predicted proteins | sample 2277081 | NCBI WGS metagenome assembly SDBV01 (sample SAMN10402039, study PRJNA504765) | marine sediment metagenome | isolation source: marine sediment core GS10_PC15, 223 cmbsf | place: Arctic Ocean: Southern Knipovich Ridge | collected 2010
GAGTTTACGGAAGGCGCCCTGCCGTTGATCCTGAAGAGCCGCTGGTATCGCGCTTTCGATTACCGCGATCTCACCCTGGAACACGTCCGCAGGACTATTGCAGCCTACGAGCGACAAGAAAAATGGCTCGGCCAGTACGCGTTTACAGAAATAAACGTGCCTGCCATTCCGACCCTGAAGGAGTATCTCGAACGGGAGAGGCGTCTTGAAACGATGCTCTGGGTGTTGCAGCTCCCTATCCTGCTCATGTTGACGTTTTACATGTTCATGGTTTCCGGGCTCATCGCCCACCATGACCGCAACGAAATCGCAATCCTCAAGAGCCGCGGCGGTAGCGGTGGGCAGGTGTTGCTCAGCTATCTTGGGGAGAGTCTCCTGTTGAGCGGGGTCGCGATTCTGCTCGGCCCGCCTCTTGCGCTGGTACTTTGCCGTATTCTGGGCTTTTCCAATGGATTTCTCGAGTTCGTAATGAGAACGTCCCTGAGCTTGAGCCTGACCCCCGATGCCTATCTTTACGCCGCGGGTGTAATACTGCTCTTCATCGTCGCTGTTATCGTGCCTGCCAGGCTGTACTCCCGGCATACCATTGTCGGGCACAAACAGTCACTGGCTCGACGTCAAACCACACCGCTGTGGAAAAAAGCGTTTCTCGATCTGCTGCTGCTCGCACTGTCACTCTATGGACTCTATCGTTATCGAGCACGACAGGAGATACTCACCGCCACAGGCATCGAAGGCCTGGAACTGGCTATCGATCCTTTGCTGTATGTCATCTCCGTGCTCTTCGCTCTGGGCGCGGGCCTGTGCTTCCTGCGCATCTATCCGTTCGCAGTGAAGCTCGTGTTCCTGGCGGGCAAGAGGTTGTGGTCTCCCCTGCTCTACGCCGCTTTGATTGGCGTGAGCAGATCGGGTGAGCGGGGCGGGTTTCTGATGCTATTTTTGATACTGACGCTCTCGACGGGCATCTTCAATGCCGGCGCGGCGAGAACGCTGAACGTCAATACGGAAGAAAAAATAAAATACGCCATGGGAACCGATATCCGCCTGAAAGCCTACTGGGAGAGCAACCGCTTGCCCTTGACGGCCCAGGGCATTGCCGATGGCCAGTCCGCCGGCAGCTCGCCCGCCGGGGGCCCGTACCCCATGAGCCCGTACGCCGGAGAGGCCGTCATCTACCAGGAACCCCCCTTCTGGGTGTACGAGAATCTCGACGGTGTGGAAAAGGTTACCAAGGTTTTTCGCAGATACGATGCGGAAGTGCAGACTCCGCAGGCCGAGTGGGTGCGCAACGTATATTTAATGGGCATCACGCCCAGCGAGTTCGGCCGTGTGGCCTGGTTTCGTTCGGACCTGCTTCCTTATCACTGGTTCCAGTACCTCAACCTGCTGGCCATGCACCCGAAAGCCGTGCTGGTGTCGCGTTCTTTCGCCGAGAAGCACAAGATCCAGACAGGAGATGCATTGGGATTGACCTGGCAGGGCCAGGGATTTCTGGAGGTTTCCGTCTATGCGTTTCTCGATTATTGGCCGACCTACAATCCACGGGAAGATACGGAAGGCGCCGAAGGTCAGAGCCTGATAGTAGCCAACCTGTCCTACATCCAGGCCAAAATGGCGCTCGAACCCTACGAGGTATGGATCAAGAAGCGAAAGGGCGCCACCAGCGAACTGATCTATGCCCAGATTCAAGCCGCGGGGCTGGAAATCGAGAAACTGGAAGACTCGGCCCTCGCTATAGTATCGGCCAAGAACGATCCTCTTCTGCAGGGCACCAACGGCGCGCTGTCGCTGGGGTTCCTGGTCAGCATGACCATCAGCCTAATCGGTTTTCTTATCTATTGGACAATTTCCATTCGCGAGAGGGCATTGCAATTCGGGGTTTTCCGCGCCATCGGCTTGTCCCAGCCGAAAATCTTCAGGCTATTGCTCTACGAGCAGATCCTGGTTTCCGGCATGGCAATGGCGGCGGGCATCGCTATCGGAAGCGTCACGAGCCGTCTCTTCGTCCCGTTGCTGCAGATAGTCTACAGCGCCGCGCAGCAGGTGCCGCCCTTCAAGGTCGTGGCCTATGCCGGCGATTTTGCCAAGATTATTCTAGTAGCTGCTTTTATGCTGGGCGCGGGTTTGTCCGTTTTGGGCGCCATGACGGCGCGTATCAAAATCTACCAGGCTCTGAAACTGGGTGAGCAGTAGGCATTCTGCCCGCTCCGCAGCTCAGGACTCGCCGCTGCCGCGTCCCGCCGTTCTCATGTGCACCAGGGCAGCGCCCAGCCCGTAGAGCAACAGGCAAATAGAGAGCGCCGTGCCCACGAACTTCAAGAGCCCTCCTATGGCAAGGAGCACCTCACTGGACAACAGAGAGAGAAACCGCCCCAGAAGCGAGGGAATCCTTACGATAAAGAAGCCCAGCAAGCCCCCCAGGTAAACCTTCACCGGCGACTCCAGGCTTCCACCGATGAATAGCTGCCCCAACCGCGCAGAGGCGCCGGCGAAGCCGAAATAGGTCAGCACGATGACGGTGATCAGCAGAACGGGAACAAGGAAAATACCGACTACCGATGCAATAAGCAGCGCGACCAACAGGGGCAGAACGATGATCGCGAGAAACAAATACAGAAGCGACCCCTTCCAGTTTTCCGTGACGACACGACTGAGGGCCACTAAACTCGAGCGCTTGAAATGCACGAGCAGAAAGAGAACCAGGATGAACAGCAGTACACCGAAGATATCCATGACAAAAAGCAGCGTTTCTGCCGATTGGGGTGACGTGAGGAACCCGAGGAAGGGTATCGACAGCTGCGGCAGGGACTGCTTGTTCCCTCGGACGACGGCGCCATCCTGCACTTCGATCTCTCCGCCGATGGCAACGACGTCGCCCGTCACTTCGGCGTTGGGCATGATCGAGATATCGGCGCCAAAGGTCCACACGTTACCTTCCACCCTCTCGTGGATAACGACCGGCCCGCCAACGCTTATCACGTCGCCACGGTGGATTTGTTTGACTGACAGCTCTTTGCCGAAATTGATTCCGCTGCGGGTCAGGAAAGAAACTCCATTAAGGGCCAGGTAAAAACTCTCATCGCCCGAACGCAGCTCGAGACGCAGGGGAAAGACGTTCCAGACTTTCGTTCGCTCTCCGTCAGATTCAATCAGACCGAAACCAATACTCAGCCTGCTGTCCCGGCCGGTAAATTCCACGAGGCTGGGGTGCATCGTGAACCGGCTGTGCTCCCTTTCCTGCGCCCGGGCGCGTAGTATGGAAAACACGGCTAAAAGAGCGATGGTCAGGTAGATAAGCTTCCTCATAATCGTTTTCCTCGAGTCTAATGCAGGTATTTCAGCGGGTCTACCGGTGCGGAATTCTTGAAAACCGCAAAATGAAGATGAGGTCCCGTGCTGTAACCCGTATTGCCCATTTCCGCGATCTTCTGCCCCTGTCGAATCCTCTTGCCTTTAGAAACCAGTACTTTGCTGAGATGCCCGTACAGGGACTGGAAACCGTCGGCATGTGTCAAGATCATATACTTACCGAGCCAGGGATAGTATGCCACCCTGGCTACCGTGCCGTTCATGGTGGCGACGATAGGGGTGCCCACAATATTTCCAATATCCAGGGCGTTGTGGAACTCACGCACTCCGGAAAAGGGGTTTTTCCTATACCCAAATCGTGAGGTGATGCGGCCTCTCGTGGGATAGATAAAGAGCTTGCCGAGCACACGATTCAGCTCGTTGGTGGACATGCGCACGCCGGGTATGAAGAGCTCCTGGGCGGGTTGAATAACGGCGGATTCGAGATTATTCCAGTCTACAAGGGTTTCCAGCCGAATGCCGTACGCCCTGGCGATGCCTCCCAAAGAATCTCCCCTCTTGATCCTGTAGCGCAGTCCGTTGGTGTTGGGGATCTCCAGCTTCATGCCGGCGGGCAGAGCGCGTGCGTCACTGATGTCGTTCATGCTGATGATCGTATCGAGATTCAGGTTGAATCTGTTGGCGATCCCCGACAGCGTGTCCCCCGCCCTGATCTGATACGTCGAAATCTTCAACTTGCGCACAATTTCAGGATGGAGCTTTATCTCGTCGCCCACCGGAATCGGCTCGGAAATAAGATATCCGATCAGCGTGGATTCCATATTCGCATCCACGGGCAGATCGAAGAGCGACAGATGCCGTCTGGCCCCGACCCGGGTCACCATGTTGGGAACCAGCACAAGCAAAAGAAGCGGGAGCAGTAAAAGCAGATTCCGTCTATTTCTGAGCAGGGGACCCAGGGCGGGTCTCTTGCGAATACTCTGATTCCATAAAATCGAGCTCATCATTTTTCATATCGACAAATTCAGAACCTTCTATTAATATAAACACTTGCCTATGCTGACCAAACACAGAGAAACGTCTGAAACCCGAAATTCAAGCTACCCCAAACCCGCATCACCCATCAGGCTGATAATCCTTCTCAGCGCCGGCGTTTTTGTGCTGCGCCTGTTCCTTCTGGACGTCATGCGGGTCGAAGGGCATTCGATGACGCCCACCCTCTTGCCCGGCCGGGTGATCTTTGTCAACCGCGTCGCCTATGGTTTGATGATTCCCCTGGTCAATCGCTATATCACCAGATGGCATACACCGAAACCGGGTGACATCGTAGTGCTGCCCAGCCCAACGCAGCGAAAAATCCTGGTGAAGAGATGCATAGCCGTGGAAGGCGATCACATCACACACGTGTCCGGCGTCCTGCGCGTAAATCAGATCAGCATAAACCTGTCCGCCGAGTCCGCCTCCAGGCTCTCTGCTCTCTCGATGATACCGCCGGGGCAGATACTGGTCTTGGGCGATAATCTGCAAAATTCGGTGGACTCGAGAAACTTCGGCCTCATACCTGTCGATAAGATAATAGGTAAGGTCATCGGCGTAGCAAGCACGCTCGAAGCCGGCCGCCAACTCAGGTAGAAACCTTTTGATACGAACGAACGGAAAAGGGCGCTTAATCATCCTGCTGGTTGCAACTCTCATTGTCGTAGTGGTTGTAATCGGCCGCTACGCCTACCTCATGCTTTTCCTGCCTTCACGGGAAAAGCCCGAGACTGTCCAGTTTCCCAAGATCGAACGGGGACCGATCCTGGACAGAAACGGCAAATTGCTGGCTATAACGACGCGGCTCGATTCCGTCGCGACCTGGATTCCGGATCTGAAGGACCCGCAGGGCGCCGCCGCAATCTTATCGAATATCCTGAGCCTGAAGGGGGACGCGCTGCTGGAAAAACTCACCGTCGGCAAGCGCTTCGTGTGGATCAAACGTAAAATTACACCGACCGAATCGAGTCAGATCAAAGCCCACCAGGCACTGGGCGAGCTGGCGGGCATTACCTTGCAGCCCGAGTTCGGCAGGAACTACCCGGAGCGCTCAAACGCCGCCCATCTTATGGGATACGTCGGAATCGATAACACGGGGCTGGACGGCATAGAGTGGAGCTTTCAAAAGGAGCTCTTCCCCGTCGCCATGGGCGAGGGCATCAAGGACATCTACGGCAACCAGGTCTTCCTGACCATTGATACCCGCATGCAATATTTTCTCGAAAATATCGGCTTGCGGGCCATGACCACCAACAATGCCGACGCGGTCACGATCCTGGCCATGGATGCAACGAGCGGCGAGGTGCTCGCCTACATTTCACTGCCGAGCTTCGATCCCAACAGCTTCGGTGATTTCGGCGCCGACGCCATGATAAATCGGCCTATCCGCTCGGCCTACGAGCCAGGCTCGGTCTTCAAAATTTTCTCTATATCGTCTTTTTTACAGCTCGGCGGCATTACGCCCGATGATACGTTCTTCTGCGGGGGATATTACGAGGACGAACGCCACGGCTTCAAGATCAAAGATCTGGGGGCCCACGGTGACGTCAACGCGCAACTGATCCTCAAGTATTCCTGCAACGTCGGAGCCGCCAAAGCGTCGTCTACCGTCGACAATAAAGAGTTCTACAGCATCTTGAGGCGCTTCGGCTTCGGAGCGCCCACCGGCATACCCCTGTCGGGGGAGACTTCCGGAATCTTGAGAAAACCGGAGAAGTGGTCGGTGCGCACGAAGCCCACAATTGCGTTCGGTCAAGAAATCTCCCTCTCTGCCATGCAGATCGTAGCGGCGGCCACCGTGTTCGCCAATGACGGGCTGCGCCTCAAACCGTTGCTGGTCAAGAAGATCGTGTCTCCCGACGGCAAGCTCATAAAGGACTATGCCCGCGAGCCTATTGCCGAGGTAGTGTCCCCGACAGTGGCCAGAAACGTGCTGCGCATGATGGAGACAGCCACACAGCCGGGAGGAACGGCCAAGCGGGCCGCCATTGAAGGGATTCGCATTTCGGGCAAGACAGGCACAGCTCAGGTAACCGATCTCAAAACCGGAGGCTATTACAAGGACAGGTACATAGCGTCCTTTATCGGCATTTTGCCCACCGATAAACCCCGCCTCATCATTTACGTGGCGATAGACAACCCCAAAGGCGAGCATTACTACGGCAGCCGCATTGCTGCTCCAGTTTTCAGGGAGGCCGCGGAAGCGCTGATACCTCTGATGGGTATCACCGGGAGTAATTCGAACGTCGTGGCCCACTCCGGCCAGGTAATCATTACCAAACCAGAGCGGCTTGTCCTGGGAAGCCATGTACCGGACTTCCTGGGCAAACCCAAACGTCTGCTCATCCCTCTGTTCAGCCGCGACGACATCGATATCGTAGTCAAGGGCGAAGGATACGTAGTAAGGCAATCTCCGGCTCCGGGAACTCCCGTGCGCAAGGGCATGAGGCTCGTCCTGGAGCTGGAATGAGCTATTTCACCGATAACTCAGAAGCTCTCGCTATAAAGCATCCCGGTCTGGCAGCCAAACTGCGCGCGGGAGCACCTGAAGCGCTCGACATCATCGAGAGTCGGTCCGGCTTGCCAACCGCGCGGTACAACAACCGGTACATCCACAGCCGCATCGATCCCGTTTCCGAAGCCCGCCGGTTCGTCGAAGGCCAGTGTGGCGAGCAGACATCGGTGGGTTTATTCTACGGTTTCGGCCTGGGCTACCATGTCGAGGCGTTTCTGCAAATGCACCCGGCGGCTCCGGCGGTAGTAATAGAGCCCGACCGGACTTTTTTCGCCGGCGCTCTCTCAGCACGGGCTCTGCAGTCGCTGCTGTGTTCGCCGAACTTGCTGCTCTTCGTCGATGCGGAACCGGAATCGCTCATGCCTGTATTCGACGATCTCCCATTTTCACACTACAAAGTCATCAAACTCAGATCCGTATACGACAAAAACCGGGACTATTATGAGAAAATGGACAGGGTCATAGGCGCGTATCAGAGTAGGAAAAGCATAAACCTGAACACCCTCAAACGCTTCGGAAGGAGATGGGTCAGGAACCTTTTTACCAACGTGCCTCTGATCGCCCATGCGCCAGGAGTAGAAACCCTCGAGGAACTGTGCACGGGCCTGCCGGCCCTGGTGCTCGCCTCGGGCCCGGCGCTGGACGATTTGCTGCCGTTCCTTCCCGAGCTGTCGGAACGGTTCGTGCTCATAGCCGTCGATACATCTCTGAAGGCCTGCCTTCAACGAGGCATCGAACCGGATCTGATGGTTACCGTCGATCCTCAATACTGGAACACCCGCCATCTCGACTGGGCATGGCCGCGAACGCCTCTGCTGGTCTCAGAATCATCGGCCCACCCGCGCATCTTCCGCTGCTTGGATCTTCCCGTCTTCCTCGGCAGCTCTTTGTTTCCACTCGGCAGGTACTTTGAGTCGCTGGTCGGGGAAAAGGGAAAGCTCGGGGCCGGCGGGTCGGTTGCGACGACGGCGTGGGACCTGGCCAGGCTGCTGGGGGCCGATCCGATCGTGATGGCAGGCCTCGATCTCGGTTTTCCCGGTGGACGCACTCATTTCAAGGGAGCCTTTTTCGAGGAGCGCTTCCATGCCGATTCGAACCGGATGCTGCCCGCCGAGCAGTCTTCCTTTTCCTACATCAACCAAGCCCGCCCCTTTCCTGTAGCCTCCAACGGCGCGCATCCTGTGCTAACCGATCAGAGGATGATCGTCTACAAGTGGTGGTTCGAAAACCAGTTGAAAATATACCCCGATTGCCAAACACTCAACCTGGCGGCCGCCGGTGTCAAGATCGACGGCATGCCGACCGTGAATGTAGAGGCCCTGTCGCGCTATCCCTGTATACGAAGCGATATCAACGAGCGGCTGGCAAAGGTCCGCCAGAGCGCCTTCCGAACGGCCGATTACGCGGGCGGCGGAGCGTCCGAACGGGGCTCATCCGTCCCGCAGCGCGCGCCGGACGGGTCAAAGACCGTCGAGACCACGGACCGGCGCAAGCACGATTCACCCGTTCAGCATGCTGATGTGGAGAATCGCCTGATCGAAGCTCTGCGGAACCTGGGGGACGACCTGGCCCGCCTCGAGCAACTGGCGCATCAGGGTGTCGAGGAAATCGAGAGGTTGGGATCACGATCGAGCTCGAGCCGGGACGACCTCCGGAAGATCGACGCAATCGACAGTCACATTCTGAGCAGCGGGTCGAGGCAGGTCGCCGCCTTCCTGTTGCAGCCTTTGATTCATAAGATTATGGCTGAAAGCCCGAACCGCAATGGAGCCGACACCGACGGAGTCCTGGGCCTTTCAAAAACTTTGTATACCGAGCTCGAAGAATCCGCGCTGTTCCACCGCAAGCTGCTCGATCGATCGATCGAACGCCTGGCTGGATCGAGGTCTCAGGGCCGGGGCAGGCAACAACCCGGCTGACGATCCGGCCGACCTGGATATGCTTGACCGAAACCGACTGACACATTATATACCTAGCAGGTGACCTTCGAATTGCTTTGCGGCCGGGCCGGATAACAAGCCTGCGCGCGGTCGTAAAGGAGACCACTTCGAGGAAGAGCGGCAGTAAAACGGCGAATCTCCGGAGGTGAGCCGGCACAGGGGGTAGGGTTATGGAAGGTGGAAAGTCAGATTTTATCCGCACGATAATAGACGCGGACATCCGCGACGGCAAGCACGGCGGCAAGGTCCGGACCCGTTTTCCGCCCGAGCCTAACGGGTACCTCCACATCGGGCACGCGAAATCCATCTGCCTCAACTTCGGTATTGCCGCGGAATACTCGGGCAAATGCAACCTCCGCTTCGACGACACGAATCCGGTCAAAGAGGACGTGGAGTATGTAAACGCCATTAAGCAGGATATCCGGTGGCTGGGCTTCGATTGGGAAGACCGGGAACACTACGCTTCTGATTACTACGACAAGCTCTACGAATATGCCGTAATGCTGATTCGCGACGGCAGAGCCTACGTCGACGATCTGAGCGCAGATGAGATCAGGGAGTATCGCGGCACCCTGACAGAGCCCGGCCGGGACAGTCCCCATCGCGCGAGATCGGTCGAGGAAAACATTGCTTTGTTCGAGAGCATGCGGGACGGGGAATTCGAAGAGGGCGCACGGGTGCTGCGAGCCAGGATCGACATGGCTTCGCCAAACATCAACATGCGCGACCCCACGATTTACAGGATCAAGAAAGTCTCACACCATCGCACCGGCGATAAGTGGTGCATCTACCCCATGTACGATTTTACCCACTGCCTCTCCGATTCCATCGAGGGCATAACCCACTCCCTCTGTACCGTCGAGTTCGAGAACAACCGGCCTCTCTACGACTGGTTTCTCGACCGACTGCCCGTCAAACACCGCCCGCAGCAGATCGAGTTTGCGCCCCTCAATATCAATTACACCGTTCTGAGCAAGCGCAAGCTGCTCCAGCTTGTAACCGAGGGCTATGTGAAGGGCTGGAACGATCCGAGAATGCCCACTCTCTCCGGAATGCGGCGCCGGGGCTATACGCCGGAGGCATTGCGAAAATTCGTCGAGCGAGTCGGCGTGTCTAAATCAATCAGCACCGTCGACATCGCTCTCCTGGAGCATGTTTTGCGCGAAGATCTGAACAAGCGCGCTCCGAGGGTGATGGCGGTGCTCGAGCCACTAAAAGTTATTATCGACAACTATCCCGAAGACATGGTCGAAGAACTGGAAGCGGAGAACAACCCCGAAGACCCGGAAGCTGGAAGCCGTAAAATGCCATTTGCCAGAGAGATCTACATCGAACAGAAAGATTTCAAGGAAGAGCCTCCCAGGAAATGGTTTCGCCTGGCGCCTGGCAAAGAGATCAGGCTCAAGCATGCCTACTACGTGACTTGCACAAAAGTTATCAAAGACGAGAATACAGGCGAAATAATCGAGCTGCACTGCACCTACGATCCGCAAACACGCGGGGGGTGGTCTTCGGACGGCCGCAAGGTCCGCGGCACGTCACACTGGGTGTCTGTCCGACACGCACTCAAAGCGGAAGTTCGTCTCTACGACCACCTGTTTCTGAAAGAAAATCCGGAAGAGGTGGAAGGCGACGGCGATTTCAAGGCCAATCTCAACCCGCATTCTCTCGAGGTACTGAATTGCTGCATGATCGAGCCCAGCCTGAAGGATGCCCGGCCGGGGGTTTTTTATCAGTTTTTACGGCAGGGGTATTTCTGTGTCGACCTCGAGGATTCCACCGCTGCCAACCCGGTTTTCAACCGAACTGTGTCGCTGGTAGACACATGGGCAAAAATAGAGCGGGCCCAGAAGACGGATCGTAGATGAAAGAAAGCCAGGCATTGCGCATACTGAAGCAGGCGATCCTGCTCGAGCGACGCGGCTGGAATCTCTATCGGACAGTCGCCGGGCAGACCGCGAGTGACTCTGTGCGGCAAATTTGCCGCTTCCTGGCAGGCGAGGAGGAACAGCACATCGAGTTTCTGTCGCGTCAGTTTGCCGCCTATCAGCAAAACGGTGTGTTCACGGCCGTGGACGTTCCGTACAGGGTGGACGCGTTCGCTAAGACGGCGCTCACCGAGAGCATCCGCAGTGAAATCGATGCCGCGGGATACGAGGCCGCGGCCCTTTCGGCGGCACTGGAACTGGAGAAGAACGCTCTCGAGCTCTACGCCGGGCGGGCGGGAGAGGCCGAAGACGACGCCGAGAAATCGCTCTACCAGATGCTGGCCGACTGGGAAAGGGCACACCTCGATCTACTGGTGAAAATTAACCAGGAGCTGACTGAAGATGTCTGGTACGACAACCAATTCTGGCCGTTCTGAATCGATCTCCAAAGCATGCGAGCGCTGCCCCTGACCCCGCGGCCGCCGGCCAAACGTCAGTTTTTTTCTAAAGGATTCCCGAACAACACCGATTTTATAAGTGGTGGGCAAATTATTGCCCCGCT
>SDBV01011769.1_pt1 | contig 11289 bp, 8 predicted proteins | sample 2277081 | NCBI WGS metagenome assembly SDBV01 (sample SAMN10402039, study PRJNA504765) | marine sediment metagenome | isolation source: marine sediment core GS10_PC15, 223 cmbsf | place: Arctic Ocean: Southern Knipovich Ridge | collected 2010
GGCGCCTACCTGCGCCGGGCCGGTTATGGTATGCCGCCGTAGCGGGGAACGCAAGAGTTCCTCCGAAGCGCCTCTGGGCAAGTCGATGGCACGCCCTTGCCGCTGCCGCGACACGGCGGATTCAAGATCGATCACATCCAGAGCCAAATCACGACGTGCCGTCGGTGTTGCCGTTCCCCGCCTTGCGGCTCGCCGAGTGAGAAGCGCCCGGCGGGGGTCGGGCAGGCGGAGCTGGCGCCCGAAGGGCGAACAGCGGAGTCTGCCCCGCCGGGTGCGCACGAGCGAGGGGTCGTCGAGCCGCTCGGCGGCGCATTTCTTTGGTACTTTCTTTGTGCGGCAAAGAAAGTACGAAGTCAACAGAACTCGATTGCACAGGATGACGTCGGACCTCAACGACATACGGAATGGTCTGCGGAAGCTGGTCCCTGGCCGCGCGCTCTACCTCAGCGGTCGCCCCGTATGCGCTGCTTCATGCGCCACTGTGAATCCGCCGTGGCTGCTGCGAGGCGAACATTGCACCGCGGGCGCCGGCCGGATAGGATCGTTGGGGTGCTGGGGGACCGGAACAGACTGCCGCAGCCCCACCGGAACGGACGCGCCATGAGAACAAGGCTGGGTCTTCTCGCTCTCTTGGCGGAGGTGGCGATGATGACGCGAGCACCGGCGCGGGAGAAGGAGTTCGTTGATTATATCAACCCCATGATCGGCGCCAGCACCTCGCGGCGGTACGGGGAGGGCAAGACGTTCCCCGGCGCGGCCACGCCCTTCGGCCTCGTGCAGCTCTCGCCCGATACGATCACCGGCGGCGACAACGGACCGGGCTACTCGTATCACCACAAGACTATCGAGGGCTTCAGCTTCACCCACATGAGCGGCATCGGGTGGTACGGCGACCTCGGCAACTTCCAGGTGATGCCGACGACCGGCGCCCTCCAGGCCGACCGCGAGAGGGCGAAGTCCCCCTTCAGTCATGACGATGAGACAGCGACAGCCGGCTACTACTCGGTCGCGCTCGAGCGCTACGGCGTCCGCGCCGAGCTCACCGCCGCGCCGCGCGCGGGCATCATACGGTTCACGTATCCGGAGTCCGCGACGAGCCGCATCCAGATAGACCTCGCGCGGCGGGTCGGGCAGAACGGCCGCTGGCTCAAGCACGGCAAGCAGCGCGTGGAGGTCGTGGACGATCATACTATTACAGGGTGGATGTACTGCCCCAACCGTGACGGCGGCTGGGGCCACGGCCGCGGGCGGGTGACCTTCACCCAGCACTTCCTCGCCCGGTTCAGCAAGCCGATGAAGGCCTTCGGCGTGTGGGACAGGGTCGGCGACAAGGTCGAGGTCATGCCGGGCCGCAGGTCCTACGAAGGGAAGAACACCGGCTTCTACGCCGAGTTCGCCACAAGGAAGGGCGAGCAGGTGCTCTTGAAGGCCGGCATCTCCTACGTCAGGGCGGAGGGCGCGCGGGCGAACCTCGAGCACGATATCCCGGGCTGGGACTTCGACGGCGTGAGGGCGAAGGCGAGGGCGCTCTGGGTCGACGCGCTCGAGGGCGTCGACGTCGAGGGGGGCACCGACGCGCAGAGGGAAGTCTTCGCGACCGCACTCTATCACTGCTTCATCGACCCGCGAAGCGTCTCGGACGTCGACGGGCGGTACATCGGCGCGGACAACAAGCCGCACCGGGCGGAGGGGTTCGTGTACCGCTCGATCTTCAGCGGCTGGGACGTGTTCCGCAGCCAGTTCCCGCTGCTCACGATCATCCGCCCGGACATAGTCAACGACGAGGTGAACTCGCTGATCCAGATGGCGGACCTGAGCGGCCGCGGGTACCTGCCCCGCTGGGAGATACTGAACGCGTACTCCGGGTGCATGGTCGGCGACCCGGGGGTGTCGGTGATAGCCGAGGCATACCTCAAGGGCATCCGCGGCTACGACGCCGAGAAGGCCTACGCCGCCTGCCGGCAGACGGTCCTGGGCCCGAAGACCAACCGCAACGGGTACAAGGACTACATGAGGCTGGGGTACGTCCCGGGCAGCGTCTCGTGCACCTTGGAGAACGCGTACTTCGACTACTGCGCCGCCCGCTTCGCCGAGGCGCTCGGCAAGAAGGATGACGCCGCGAAGCTCTACAGGATGTCGATGAACTATCGCAATATCTACGACCCGTCCGTCGGCAACATGCGCGCGAAGCAGGGGAACGGGAGCTGGTCGGGATGGCGAGGGCTCACTCGCCACGGGCAAGGCTGCGTGGAGTCGAACCCCTACCAGCAGGGATGGTTCGTGCCGCACGACGTCCGGGGGCTCGTGAACCTCATGGGCGGGGACGCGAAGTTCCTCGCGCATCTCGTGCCCTTCTTCGAGAAGACGCCGCGGCATTTCCGGTGGAACGAGCACTACAATCACGCGAACGAGCCGGTCCATCACGTCGTCTACATGTTCCCCTACGCGGGGGCGCCGTGGCTCAGCCCAAGACTGAGGAGGTCATCACCGACGCGGCCCTGAAGGAGTCCATCGGCAAGGCGGCCTTCGCTTATACCGATAAGTTCATCGGTCCCAGGGAGGCCATCGGAGCGAAGGGGGCCGGCTTGAGCAACCGCCTCCGTGCCGCCCTCAAGGCGAAGTAACCCGCCGCACCATTCCCCGCCTTGGAGGAGCCCTGGGCGTTCCGCCTGGGGCTTCTCTCGGATCCGAACCTTGGGAGAACGCTCAGCAGGAGTAACAGCCCCTGGCAGGCCGTGGGAGAAGTGGTCCTGCTGCAGCCCGGGCGTCGAATTCGCGCGCGGAAGGGCGCGTTGGGCTACGCGGCTCCGCGCCGACGGAGTTTCACCACGGGCTGCTAGGTTACAACTGAGTCCTTCTTTCGCTTGACACGCACTGACCTCTGGGTGTATACGCCTCCGACGGGGCGGATGGTGGGCAGCTGTCGTCGTAGGCTGGCCCGGTCGGGGAGTGCGAGCCAACTGCCGGTGCAGGGGGGAAGCGGTAGACCGTGCGCACCACATACGCCATCCCCAGACGGCCCGGCTCGATGCGGGCCCTGCCACATCAGCACAACATTCCCTGTCTTCACTTCGTGGTTGCAGGATTCGAGCCCCTGCGAAACAGACCTCAAAGGGAGGTGGGTTTCCTGGGCGCGCCTCGGTGAGAAGGAGGATGCCGATGTTTCGGAAAGCAGGCGTTGCGGCGCTCATTGCTCTCTCATTGAGCGTTCTCACCATCTACGTTGTTCAGGCCGAGGGCACTTCCGGCGACTCGAAGAAGCCCAAGCCGTGGGACTATGACAGTTGGTGGAAGGCCAATGGGAAAGATGCCATTCTAACAGACTTGGACGTCATGGAGGCGTACACGTTCGATCCTTCGAAGGGCGAGGTCGCCTCTATCCGCTACCGGATGACGGCGCAGGGCAAGGTGCGGATCAGGATATGCGGGAAGGGCCAACCGCACTTGATACATCGGACTCTGGTTCACTGGGGCCAGCGGAAGCCAGGTGCGCATGTCGAGAAGTGGGATGGCAAGGACGCTTCGGGCAACGTACTGAATCCGCGGAAGTGCTCCATCAAGCTCAAGGTGGAGCCGGACACGCTGCAGATAGCCCCCGAACGCGCGGAACAGATTCTGAACGACGCGGAGCACGGGTGGGGCCACGTCCACAAACTGCATGCCTCGGTCAGCTGCGGGACCTTCGATCTTGAGATCACCTCTCACAAGAGTGCTGTTAGAGTCTCCGGCACGATAGCCATCACCGCGGAACTGCTGGGGAGCTTCAGAGGCTATGCGGATGAGTGGGGACACGGGGTCGCATGGTATGTCGGCGAAAAGATGGTCCAGCACGGGGACATCGAAGCGTCCCAGCTGACCGATCCGCAGGTTTTCACCCTGAACCTCGACACCACTTCATTCGAGAATGGCACCCATGCAGTCACGATCAACATCTGCGACCACAATGACCATGAGGGCATAGCACGAGTGGTGCTCGACATCCAGAACGAGCTCTAGGACCTCGTGCGTCGAGGGAGTGGATAGGGCAGCACATCCTGGGGTGGGCTTGCCGTAGCCCCGGAGGCAAAGGAGATCAGACATGATCCGCAAAGCCACCAAAGCGGTCGCGGTGTTGGCAGTGCTCGGCCTGCTGACCGTTGTTGCCGGGCGATGGCTCGGGAGGGTAGAAGCATGCTGCGGGACCTACCTGTATATCATCAACTTCTCCGACGCACCTGACCCCTTTGCCCCAGCCAAGGGCGAGACCACCACGATCAGCGGGACCATTCAGGAGTATGACTGGTACGGCAGGACTTTCGAGCCTACCGTAACGGTGGACGTATCCGATGTGCGGCTGACCGCAACGGTGACCTTCATCTCCCAGGATGGCGACAACAGCTATTATTCCTTCACAACACAGTGGAACGGGAGAAACAGTGCGGGGCAGATTGTCCCGCCCGAAGAGTACGTCTATGTCATGATCGCCACCGCTCCAGGCATGGGTTATGACACCGCGTCGGGGACGGTTACTGTTGAGGCAGCCAAACTCGAGCTGGCTGTGGACAAGAGCGAGATCGCAGCCGGAGGAGTGAATTCGGCGCCCCATCAGACCGGGTTCACCGTCTCGGTCACTCCGGCAGAAGTAGTTAGCGTCACAATCAGTATGCAGGGGGGTGTCGGGCAGGAATATGCGGAGGATGGTGAAGTCTACATAGAAAGGCGTGATGCTAGCGTAGCCCTGTCAACTGGTGAGGTCCTTCCGCCGGGTGGGCAAGTGACGGTGCAAACGAGCACGGCTGGGACGATCACGGGCACACTGACTTCGAGCAATCTAGCTGCGGGGACATGCACGCTGGGCGCCCAAGCTACCATAGACGGAGAAACGTTCAGTGACAGCAAGGCTGTGACTTTCGTGTTCGGTGAGCAGACGCTGGACATTCCCGACGTCCTTCCCCCTGAGTTCACTGCTGAAGTGACGCGCACTTTCGGCGGCGATGCGCTGGATAGGCACAAGCAAGTCGTGTATATCAGGGAAGTAGTAGTCAACGGCGAGACGCGAGTCCTGGAGCCGAGCAAGCCCTCGGGCGCTGCGCGTGCTGAGCAGAACAAGTATGCCCTTATCACCCCTCCCGGCGGCATCACGGGAACAGATGGCAGGGCAACCGTCCGAGTCCGGCTGAAAGACGTCGAAGGGCTTGAGACAGTCAGAATGAGAACACGGGACATAACGGTTTTCGCACCTCCCGGCCTCAGTCAATAGGAGGGCCCAAGTGCGCGGATCCTTCGTTGTGGCCGTATGCTACGCAGCGTTGACCGGGGCGGGTGCGTTCTGCGCCGATGCGGCGCAGTCCACGCAGGAAAGCGAGCGTGAAGCTCTAGAGGCTGCAATCCGGCGCTATCGAAGAGCCTTCGATGCCCAGGACCTCAACACTTGCCGAGCGCTTCTTTCATCGGAGGCGTCGCAGGAAAGGATCGAGGGCCACCTGCGGGAGTTCTGGTCAGGCAAGAGCGATATCTCATCGAATAGACTGGAGCTTCGGATCGGAAAGCGCGATGGGAACCGCGTGCGGTGCAGGCTGCTAAGATCCGTCAGGTTCACCAAGCAGAAGGAATCGCTGGAAGAATGTGAGACGGTAGGTGACAAGGCCAAGGGGGATACTGTAGATGTTCCCATGCCTGCGGGCCAGGAGATTCCCTCCTTGAATCTGCCATCGAGACGTCTGGGCGTCGGCCACTCAGGCAAGAGCAAGCCGGATCTGGCCGGATGCAGCAAGCCACTGGGCGGGGGAGCAGCGGCAGACAAGATCTGTGTGCGTGATCACATTGAGTTTAGATACGAGGGGGATTCATGGAAGGTCAAGGATCTGTCGATTGAGACTCTCCCAGGCTATGGCGAGAAGCTACTTCAGGATTGGGTCAAGGACATGGATGCACAAGTCAACACCCAGCTGGCACTTGCCCCTGAGAAACGAGCCATAGCCCCAGACATCCTGCTCTTCTACAAGGCGCTTTTCCTGTTGGAGGCCGGCAAAACCGTCGAAGCAGAAGAGGCAGCCAAGAAGGCGGCCTCCGTTCGCGACAGCGGAGATGCGCTGTACTTGCAGGCCTTGTGCCTGGAACGGGAGGGCAGCCAAGCCGAAGCCTTGGCAATGCTCAAGGCAAGTCTGGAAAAGCCGTTCGTGCATTTCTCCAAGGCGACTGCGCAAAGGAAGATACAGCGAAGCCAGCTTCGAGGTGAAGGCAGGAGGGAGAGGCAATGAGCGTCAGGAAAGCGTCCGCTGTTCTGAGGCGTGGCTGGCCGGTCGGAATGATGTCTGCGTTCTCGTTGGCCGCCATACTTGGATGCCTGACCACCGACGATGAAGGCAATGTGATACGGATTGAGCTTGTGAGCGTCCAGTTCACTTCCGACCACGAGGATGCGGCGCACAAGAACCTCCTGAAGGACAACAAGAAGAACTGGCTAAGTACTGGCAATCGCTATCAGGAGCCAGAATGGCAGAAGGATCCGGCAGCAAACTACCCCATTACGCACACGAAGAACTCAAATGTGAGCATCGAGGTGATGCTCAACATTTCCGGCAACTTTCCACAGAAGCAATATGAGCTCACTGGAGATGGACCCGATTTCGTGATAGGAGGCGCGACCTATCGCCCGCTAGACTTTTCAGCCACCGGTACCATAGGGAGTGGTCAAGGGCAGAAGATTACCATGACGTCTCAAGGACAACTTCCTAACGAGATTGGAAGTCGGAGTGGGAAGATATCTTGGCAAATGAAATGGGGCGAAGACACGTTCGACCTTGATGAGAGCGGAACACACACTATCTATGTGACCTACGGCACGCCCTATCCGGCCGCGGATCTCACAGAGAGGAGGATCGCCTGGTGTACGAGTGTGCCGAGCGGCAGGGATACCCTTAATGAGATCGCTCTGGCGATAGCTCCGAAAGTGGTTGCGGACACCAAGTTCCGATTCGGCAGGAGACCCCCTACCCCCACACCCATCTGGAACGCCTTGCAGGACAACGCCGCGAATGCAGTGGACTGCATTGAGGCGGCAATGGTCGCAAGGGCAGCACTCAGGCTGCTTGGGGTGCCCAATGTCGACATCGACCACGCATATCCTACTGGTGCCAAGCCCCCCGGGGACAGGGATGCGTCAAGGGCGGAATCGGATCAGTGCCCGACACACCGGCGCGTCCAGCTGAGGTATGCAGAACGCCGCCCGCCAAAGAGCCAGGTCAATCCTGGTGCTGGTGGGAGCTATCTCAACAACTTCGAAGGCAACTTCAAGGTGAGGACGGGCCCAGCGCAGTACAGCCACTATACTGTCTATCCAACATCTGGTCCACATGCCGGCCTTTTGGAGGTTCTGGATTCCATCCGCAACAAGTACGCTGGCTTTGGGCAGTGGTGGAGTTACTCCTTCATCAGGGGTGGCAAAGAAGTACGGTGGCATGATCGCGACTCATTCCCGAACGAAGCAGCGCTTCCTCGGCCATGATGTCTGCTGGCATCCTCGGGTGCGGGTTGGAGTGGGAGGAGCTGTATGGAACGCATTGAAGGACTGGCCTGGTCTTCCCTGCATTTGCCATTCCTCCTCCTCATCTTCTTCTTCGCCACTTCAGCAAGGGGGGGAGAGGTCCGGCACAGCAAGGCCAGCAAGCCGGATGACATCAGGTCACTTGTTGCAGACTATGAGACCTTGGTTCGATGGCCCACTGATGCAGAAATCCGCGCGTCCGGCGTGAAACGGGATGAGTACGTGGAGTGTGTTGCCGGGTTCCGTGATTGGCTTGAGAAGATTCTGCAGGGCCGCTGGATTCCCGAGAAGAACCTGGAGACACGCCTGCAAGGGCTGAGGAGCTTCTGGGATAAGCAAGACACGCTCATGCTCGAGTACACAATCCAGCAATGCACGTTTCGAGCCAAGGCAACCTCATCTACTGTGGTTGTCAGTATTGTGAGTGAACGGTTTGAGCATCGAGGCAATGACGTGTCAGCATTTGTGCTTGATGTGATACGGACTTTTCTTCGAGACCGCTCGAGGATGGAGATGTACGAGCTCATGGGGATTGTGGGGATCGGCAAGGATCTGATCCGCGTTGACTTGCTCTTGCCGCAGAGCAAGGTGGTAGAGGACAGGCACAGGAGACTGGATGCACCCACGATATGGATTCGTAGCGGCGTGGTCACAGTGGAATACCAGAAGCTTTCAGAAGCGGGGTTCCCCGTCGACCGGTGGTATGGTGTTGGGGAGTGGTTTACTATCAAAGAGGATCTGGATCGTCTTCCCGAAGCCAAGCTGTCCGAGTTCATCGAGTACTTCGCTTCCGACAGCACTGACGCTGGGGTGGAGTTGAAGAGGGCAAGAGCCTTCGATCTGTTAATGGAGCGTGATGACCGCGAGCAGGCAATTGCTCCTTTGATGGCCGCGTACGGGCGTGCAAAGTTCGTTGAGACAAGACTTGCTACTGCGCAGATGCTGCAAGGGATCCGCGAGCGTGCAGGCAAGGATGTAGCCTCACAAATCGACGGCTTCCTGAGAAAGCAAGCACAGGGAGAGAAAGAGAGGCTTGTCAAGTTCATCCTTCTTGAAGGCCTCAGCGATCAGGCTCAGGATAAGTGATATCGTTGAAGTCCTCCACCTAGAGGCGGTGCTAACACTTGCACTCCCCCCGATTCTTCTCTTGAGTGCCATGCCTTCACTTTCACAGGCCGGGCTCGCAAAGGCCGCCGGAGACCAGTGAGCTGGAAGCAATCGACTTTCCAACCGCATACGGAGCACGTCGCCCTCGGCCGCGGCTTCTGCTTGTGCAACCATGGGCGGGCTTCCGGGGGCTTCCGGGGACAGTCACCGATTACGCTCCACGCGCATAATTGGTGAGTGTCCCCCGAATCCCCGAGACGATTCACGCGAGGATAGACTTGGACGTTGATACCGACCGCGAGAAGGGAGTCCAGGACAAGGAAGACGACGATGATGAGGACAAGTTCACGAAGGACCGGGGTGCAGTTTTGCTGGTGAACTCGGACGATGACGATGATGACGACACGCTCGACAACGCCGATACAGAGATCCAGGGACAAGGGGATCCAGATGACGTTCCCCCGCTGGTCGTGCACAAGCTGGAGGTCCCAACGATGCCTGCCGACTGCCGTCTCATCCTTCGCATCAAGAAGGTGGACGCAGCCCGGCTTCGCATCTTCGATGGCAGAACCGAAGGCAGTGACGAGATACTGGGGCCGACTCAAGGGACCACCGAAGGGGATTTCAAGTACCACATCTTCGATGCCGCCGATGTCGTCGACAAGGGGGAACTTGAACTAGGCATCGAAGGGCTCCGGTATCCCTATAGAACATCGGCGACCGACCTCTTCGATGGGCACTTGGAGATATCGCTCATACTCCAGAAAGAAAAGGTAGGTGTCTGGACTGACGTGATGGGCGCGAAAGATACAGTGGCATTGCAGGTGACTCCCGTGGTTTTCAGTTCCACTGCAAGTGATCCGGAGAAGCTGTATCTCAGCTATAAGGCTGCCGCTCATCCGCTTTGGGATAGCTGCTACGACGCCCTGAGGAGAGCTCTTCCCGCACCTCTGAGGACGAACATCAAGAACGTCCTGGACCCGAGGACAAGTGAGCCGTATAGATATCGTACTCCTCGTCGCGGGTACGATTTGTGGTGCCAAGACATGTTTGAAATAGGGAACACGCGGGTAGCTGCAGCTGTCCGCATGCCGGTCATGTGGGACATGCCGCGAAGAACGAGCGACTCTGACGTGGCTCCAGAGGACCTACGCAAAGACGACAAGACATTGGGATACGTCAAAGTTGCCGCTCTTGACTATGAAGGCGGCAACATCGAAGTGACCCCGCCGTGCCAGAATCATCCCTTGGGCCGTGTGGTGATGGGGACCAAGGGCCTCGACGCGAAGCTTAAGGGCTTTGTTGACCAACAGAAGGTCCAAGGCCCGGCTGTCACTGTCGGCACGGACTGGCTTGCGGTTGGACATGTGGACGAGATCTTCTGCTTCGTGAAGCGCGGGGAGAAGTCTTTCGTTGTGCTAGTGCCAAGTCCGATGAAGGCTATCAGGATTCTCCAAGACATGATCAAGGCAGGTGAAGGTAGCAAGGAGATGTGGGTCGACTATGAGATTGTACCTCGCTTCCCGCGTAAGAGGTCTGTCGAGAAAGTCCTAACCAATGAGAAGGTAGCTCAGTTCCAGCATACAACGCTGCAGAAGCGCATAGGCCCTGATGAAACAACGATTCACATAGGACAGGATCGCCGCTTTGAAGTTGGCAATGTGCTGACTATTGAGGATGAGCGAGTGAAGATCACAGGAGGAGCGGGCACAACGGTATTGACCGTAGATCGTCACGTCGATGGTACGGCCCCCGCTTCTCATAAGAAGGACGAGCTCATATACCACGAAGAGGACCTCATATACTGGAATCGTAAGGTCGAAGACAAGATAGGGGAAGCAGTAGCCCAACTGAGAAGGGAAGTAGCGTTCACTGCCGTGGGTATTCCGGTGCTGTTTACGCAGGACCAATATCCCCCGGACTGGACGCGAGTCACGGATGCTCTCGCCTACACACCTAATCTTGTGAATGCCCTTGTGCTGGGCGACAAGACCTTCACTATCATCTTGCCCAACGCTCATGGGCCAGTCAGAACGGGCCAGACGTTGGACGAGTTCCAGCGTGAGGCCCAGAAGGCGCTGAGAGGCATTGCATCGCCGCAGTGGGTGGAGGGCTATTTCTTTCACGTGTTGAAAGGCGGGGTGCATTGTGCTACACAGACCTTACGAGCCCCCAGCGACAAGATGTGGTGGGAGGCCTGGCGATAGACCAGCCAATGATACGTAGGAGGCCCCAGCCTGTGAGTGTCGGGCACGTCAGGGGGAGCCATGAAGTTCGGGTCGTCGGACGTACGACTTAGTACTTGCGCTGTCGTCCTGACATCTGTTGCGACCGTCGGCCGAGCTGGCGATGTCGGGAATGAGAAGCCGGACTTGGAGCGGTTATTCCAACGTTGCCTTCATTGCCGCGGTTCAGCATATGTCGAGGCACGAAACGATATGCTGAAGCACGAAGCTATCAGAGACTTCCTCGGTTCGAAGATGGCTGACCTCAAGAGATACGAGAATCCTGGAGCCAACGCGCAATGCCTGTATCTTCTTGTCTGGCTCCGGCATGGACAGCGCTACACGCGGATTCTGCAACGTGATCTCCACAAGGAGAAATGGGCCGAGTTCGCGCCGCATCCCAATGTTGATCCAGGCCCCAGCCTCGTGCAC
>SDBV01011770.1_pt1 | contig 11288 bp, 8 predicted proteins | sample 2277081 | NCBI WGS metagenome assembly SDBV01 (sample SAMN10402039, study PRJNA504765) | marine sediment metagenome | isolation source: marine sediment core GS10_PC15, 223 cmbsf | place: Arctic Ocean: Southern Knipovich Ridge | collected 2010
GTACGAGGCCCTTAGAGCGTATTTCGTTGAAAATTTGTCGGCGAAGGACGTGGTTACTCTCACGGTCTAATGAATTCCGACGCACCATTTCTTAGTCCAATTAGTAATGTGAAAATCCAGGCTAGAGAAATGTTTCGAATTTCAACCCTGGAGATAGCATTTTGTTTATGACAAGTAAGGTTTGGAGGAAACCACCTTACCGTGTCATCAAAGATTAATGATAAGAATTTCCTTTGCTGGAGAGGAAGTATGGGTGAAATGGCTTTGTGTGTCAAGGGAAAGGTGTCCACAACATATGCGGTTCTTGGTTAGCCTATGGCGGGAGGGCTTGTTAGGGGTGTCAAGGGCAGGGGGGGGGATCTTTAAGGCGATGGAATTTATTGGGTGAGGGTTTCTTTTTGACTAACCACATCCCTAAGTGTTTCATAAATTTCCTAAGAATCTACGTCCTCTATCAAAAGACCAAAACGAGGCAAAGTCTTGGCTATGAAGCACCGAAAATTCTGGTTGGGTAAAATTGAAAAACTTTGGCAGAACCGCCCTGTTCTCTGGCTCTCTGGGGTGCGGCGCGTAAGTAAGACATGTCTCTCCCAGACCTCAATTAATATTGAATATTTCCATTGTGAAGTACCACGCACCAGATGTTTATTGGATGATCCTGAGGCATTCCTGCAAAGTTTGAGGGGAAAGCGCATTGTCCTGGACAAGGTGCACAGACTCCAAAATCCTTCTGAATCTGTCAAAAAAATGCTTTTCTTTTCGATCAAAATCAGGTGCCACGGGCTCTTTCTTCTTGACAATCATTTCCGCCTCAGCCACACATCCTCCGCATTGTCAAGAATGCGGGCACCCGATCCGCGGTAGACTTCATCCGGAAAACCAGAACCTTTTCCGGCTTCTCTTTCCACGAAAACTTCGTCGTTATGATCTGTAAGGACCTTTACACAGGCGGGTGTTGTAAAGATGCGTCTTTCCGCCGGTTTAATATCCTTTGGTATTCCAATTCGCATCTGTGATCTCCTTTTAAAGAGGCAATCCCGTCTTCGTTCTGTCAGGCGGGGAGACGGCTTTGCAAGAGGAAAGTCGTCGAACGATCCTTTAATCCTGCCTCGAAGAGCTGTTTCCCCCGGAAAAATAATCAAAAACCAGCTTTCCGATGCTATTTGTCAAAATGGTTCCTCCCCGATTTTCTTTCAAATTTTTTATCAATACCACGAGAATAATCACCTGATCCTCAAGAAACAGGATACCGGCGTCATTAACAACCCCGGGCAGGCTACCGGTTTTATGGGCGAATATCACACCGTTGGGGAGCAACGCTGGAAGCCGGTCGTTTAACTTCTGCTTTTTGAGAATATCAAGCAACTTCCGACGGGAACTTTCGGAAATATCCGATGAAAACAAAATGTTTTCCAGCAAGGCCCCCACTTCTGAAGGTGTTGTCAGATTGTCTTGATTGGGCTTTACTCGGATCGCATCCTCGGGATTCATCATTTTTCGACTTATTTGAGTGTGTTTTAAACCCAGTTGCTGAATGGAGCTGTTTATCTTTTCAAGCCTCAGTCGATCGATCAGCATGTTGGTCGCCACATCATCGCTGATGATCATCATCAAAATCGCCAGATCTTCAATCGCCAGCATCAGGCCGGTATGAAGTTCTCTCAGAACACCGGATCCCTTGATGTCACGATCTTCTGTAAGCGCCATGCGATCGTCGAGGGCGATCGTTTTCGCATCCACTTGCAGGAACAACTCCCAAAGGACATTTAGCTTGATAACGCTTGCAGCATAATAAACGTCATTGCCGTTAATATCCATTACAAAATCGTCGTTCGGGTTTTTGATGAAAATCCCCGCATCTCCATCAAAATCGTCCAACAGTTCCATTATCTTTTTTTCTAGCATCTTGTCTCCTTGCTCCTTTAGATGATCGGTCGATGGATTTCTTGCCTCAGCCATTTGCCTGCGGGAAATGGCATTTCACGAAATGTCCTTTGTGGACTTCACTTATGTTGGGCTCAGACTTGTAACAGCTGTCTTTTACGTATAGACACCTTGTATGGAATCGGCACCCGGACGGTGGGTTGATCGGATTTGGAATTTCTCCTTTTGAAACGATCCGGTCTCTCCGATCGCTGGGGTCCGGATTCAATACGGAGCTTTTCAGTAAACGAGTGTAGGGGTGCATTGAATTGTTGAAGATATCATCTTTTCTTCCAAATTCCACAATCTGTCCCAGGTACATAACGGCAACATAATCGGAAACATAGTCAATTACAGCCAAATCATGCGTGATGAACAGATAGGTCAACGAAAAATTCTGTTTCAATTCTTTCAACAATTTTAAAATCACGGCCTGAACAGACACATCGAGCGCGGAGGTGGGTTCATCCAAAACCAAAAATTCGGGTCTCAGAACCAACGATCTAGCGATCGCTATCCTTTGCCGTTGCCCCCCGCTGAATTCGTGGGGATATCGAAACATGTGCTCCTCTCTCAACCCCACCCTTTCCAAAATATCTTTGATCCTTATGTAAATCTCATCGCGGGGGAGATCAAAATGGATCTTTAACCCCTCGCCAATTATACTTTTTACAAGTTTTCTCGGATGAAGCGAGTTGTATGGATCTTGAGAGACCATCTGCATTTTTCTACGGTATACGAGAAGTTCCTTGCTCTTGATGGAAGTAAAATCGGTTCCGTTGTATCGAATAAGACCGGCAGTCGGCTCGATGAGGCGAAGAATACTTCTACCGAGAGTCGTTTTGCCGGAGCCGGATTCTCCCACCACGCCGAAGGTGGCGTTTATTGGAACATTGAAGGAAACATCGTCGATCGCCTTGACATAACGAGTCTTTGACAGCCAGACTCTTTCGATCGGAAAATACAGTTTTAGGTTGTGCACCTCTATCAGGTGTTTATTGTTCACTTTTAGTTGCATCATCAACTCGCTCTTTATCGTACAGTAAACAGGCCACGTAATGTTCGGCTCCAACGGGTGTTAATATGGGTAAGCTTTCTTTACACACGGGCATGACATATCGGCATCTCGGATGAAACCGACAGCCGGGGGGGGGATTTACCAGGTCCGGCACGGAACCTCTGATGCTCTCCAGCTCCGTCGACATGCCGATTTTCGGAACAGATTTTAAGAGTCCCTGGGTATAGGGGTGGATAGGGTTCTTAAAAATATCGGAGGTTTTGGCAAACTCTATCGTATTTCCGGCATACATGACCGCAATTTTATCGCTGAAAAATGCAGCCACTCCCATATCATGTGTGATCAAAAGAACAGCGTTGTCAAATTTTTCAACCAGATCGTTCAGTAGATCCAAGATTTGAATTTGAATGGTCACATCCAATGCCGAGGTCGGTTCATCGGCGATTAACAATTGCGGATTGGGAGAAAGTGCGATTGCAATCATGGCCCGCTGTGCCATTCCACCGCTCAGCTCATGGGGATAGAGGCTTGTGACCCGTTCCCAGTCGAGCTCAACAACCCCTAAAATCTTTTCCAAATCGCCCCGCACCTTTTTCACTTTAATCCGTTTATGGTTTCGAAGCAGATTCTCGGCGACCTGATAACCGATTCGAAGGGTTGGATTGAGTGCTGAGATTGGCTCTTGAAAGATCATCGAAATGTCTTTTCCACGGATTTTGTTCATCTCCGGCTCCTTTAGTGTATTGAGATCCTTTCCTTTAAACAGGATCTTTCCGTTGACGATTCTTCCCGGGTCATCGATAAGCTGCATTATGGATAATGCCGTCACTGATTTTCCACATCCCGTTTCACCCACAACACTGATTTTTTCACCCTCGTCGATCCAGAGCTCGACGCCATTCAGGGCTTTGATAACGCCGCGGTACGTGTAAAAATCGACTTTCAAGCTGGAAACGTCCAGAAGATTCCCTCGAGCACTATCCAAGATTACCTCCTAATTTTTGGATCTATGATATCTCGGATGCCATCCCCTAAAAGATTCAATCCAAAAACCATGGCGGCAATAGTCAGACCGGAAAAAGTGCTGATCCACCACTGCTGGACGAGATAGCTTCTTCCTTCGCTGACCATTATGCCCCACTCAGGAGTGGGCGGCTGTGCACCTAGACCGAGAAAACCCAAGCCTGCAGCGGTGAGAATGATCGAACCGGCTCTCAGCGACATTTGTACAATAACTGGAGATAAGCACATGGGTAAAACGTGGAACACCATAATTCTGGAATTACTCGCCCCAACCGCTCGAATGGCTTCGATGTAAGGCAGCGTTTTTATCTTTCGGCTTTCTGCCCGAACCAATCGAGCATACGTCGTCCAGTCAACTAGCGATATGGCCAGGATGGTGTTCGTCAGATTTGCCCCAAATGCGGATGTAAACGCCATGGCAAGGATTAACTGCGGAAATGCCATGAACATATCCGTAATCCGCATGGCAGCTTCATCGACAAACCTCCCGAAATACCCGGCCAGCAATCCGATGATAACCCCAATAGTGACGCTGATGAATGAAACGATACAGATGATTTGAAATTCGACCCTCGTGCCCATGATGACGCGGCTGAAGATGTCCCGACCGTATTGATCGGTACCGAGGAAGTTCTTGACACTCGGGGGTTGCAATTGGTTTTTCAGGTCCTGAGCGTTCGGATCGTATGGGGCCAGTGCCGGAGCAAAAACGGCGGTTACCACAAAGGCTACAAAGATGATGAAACCGGCCATCGCCATAGGCGTCTTTCTCCACAGATAGATCGTATGTTTCCAGTCCTCGATGACGGGCTTCAGATTATTCTTGAGATATTCTCTGGATATGGCGTAACCCATCTTTTTCACGATCCTCACACCCTATCGATCTACATTCTCGGATCAAGTGCAAAATAAGAAATGTCTACAATGAGATTTGCGATCGAATAGATTAAGGCGATAATCAAAGTTCCGCCGGTCACTGCAGGATAGTCGAGCACCAGCAACGCCTTGACCAGGTAGCGGCCCAAACCCGGCCAGCTGAAAATGGTTTCAGTGAGCACGGCGCCTCCCAAAAGCCCGCCGAAACGAATGCCGATTACCGTAACCACAGGTATCAATGCGTTTCGCATTGCATGGCGGTATACCACAATAAATTTTGGCAGACCCTTTGACCGCGCAGTTCGGATGTAGTCGATTTTGAGAACCTCCAGCATGCTTGCACGCATTATCCGGGTAATGGAGGCCATTGATGAATAGCCCAGGACGGCTGAAGGGAGAATGATGTGTTTAAGTCCGTCCCAGAAGGTGGACCAGTCCTTGGTAATCAAAGAATCTAGCAACACCAAGCCCGTAATATGTTCAGGAATGATGAACAGCGAATTACGGCCCCCCCAGGGCAGCCATTCAAGTTTGAAATAGAATAGCAGCAATAGCAAAAGTCCGATCCAAAAAATAGGCATGGAAACGCCGATGATTGAGAAGACCCTGGAGAAATGGTCTATGAGGCTGTTCCGGTGTACAGCGGATAAGACACCTAAAATAATTCCGGTTACAATGGAAAAAAATATTGAAAACAAAGCTAATTCAAGGGTAGCCGGGAAGAAGGTAACGATATCTTCCATTACGGGCTTATTGGTTATGATCGACACCCCGAAGTCGCCATGTAAAATCCCGTACATGTAGTCAATAAACTGTTCATGGATGGGTTTATCCAAGCCCAGTCTTCGCCGCATATCTTCGATCTGCTCGGTCGGAGCACGATCCCCGAGGATCATCCCCACGGGATCTGCCGGGATAACGTGACTGATCACAAACACAATGACCGTTACCCCGAACATCACAATCAACATCAGGAAAAGCCTTTTTAGGATGTACCTCAGTAATCTCACATTCTTTTCCTTTTGATTCGTTTGAATCTAAAAAGGTACCCGATGCCCCCTGTTACCACCTCGTCCAGGCATAGAAGCCGTCTGCCGACCCGTCCCGCGCGAATTATCCGGACATTCTCTCGAAGAAATTGCCGCCTAAGAGAAGAGGCTCGACAACCGAATCGCCGAACCGGCACCATGCCATCATCCGGTTCTGATACCGCAGACTGGAGCGGACCGAACAAAGCACACACACATCGCTCTTGCGAGAAACGTTTCAGGCTATTTGGCGTTGCTAATCAGGGTCTTCTACCGCTATTTACTGGCGCTTTCGCGCTTTTGACGCTCAATTTCAAGTTCTAAATGGGTAATATCTACGATTACGCGGGCATCAGTGACCGCTTCGATGTCCCCGGGATCCCTGAATCCGAACCCAGAGATAATCAGCACTACCCATTCCTCTTTTTGAATTTTACCCTATTGCATCAGCCGTATGAGTCCCGCCAAGGCAATCGCACCAGCGGGTTCAGCAAATACGCCCTCCATTCTTGCCAAGTCTCGCTGGGCTGCAACGGTCTCTGTGTCGGGCACGGCAATCGCCGTTCCGTCATGTTCCCTCAGAAGTCTGAGAATTCGATCCCCGCTGGGCAGATACGGATTTCCCAACAATCTTACGATCGAATGGTATACGTGGTTAATATGATTGACTCGGTCCCCTCCCGGCTCAAAAGCGTCTATGATCGGCTTACCTTCTTCCGGTTGAACGACGGCAATTTTCGGAACACAGGAAATTAGTCTCAGTTCTCTGAACTCAAGGAAGCCCTTATATAACCCCGAAGGCATTCCACCGCTGCTTGTTGGCGCGATAACCCAATCCGGGACTTTTCAGTCCAAATCTTCGATGATTTCAAAGGCAATGGTTTTGCTGCCGTCCGTCCGAAAGGGATTATTGCTGTTGATGAAAAATATCGGTCAATCCGAATTTCCCAAAAGTTTTAGTAACTGAATTGATTACATTTTTTGATTTGTCCTGTGAGGCCGGACAAACGTCAGACTATATGTGTTTTTATGAAGCGGTTGAATAGGAACTGTTATTAGGAAGAGCGAGGGAATTAGGCATGGAATTCGCGATAACTGTTCCTATTCAACCCGGACACCTTACCACCCATCTATCTTTGATCAGATTCGTGTGTAAATCTGTACAATGTAAATGAGAGCCAATCCAACTATCTGTCTGAATTTACATCATTTTGGCTTTTGGGAAACCCGGATATAGCCAAAAATATACCATCGCGTGTGCTTATTTTCAAAGACAGATCATATATAGCGTCGTAGTCACCTTTAACTTGAATAACCCGTGCGCCGTATACGCTGAGAAACGCTAACCGTGTTGGGATGATATCAACAGGGGCAAGTATATAGCAGGTCAATCCGGCCCGGGCGGCATAAGCAGCCGTGGAACTCCCCATATTTTCATGAGAAAGCGTCCCCACAGCCCTGGCCCGCTTTCTACGGGCACAGTCATCCCCACCGATGTTCCCCGATCCTTGTTTGCGCCGGTGGGATTCCGTCCTTCATCTTTGAGAAAAAGGCTATAGAGCCCCATCAATTTTGCAAGCTTTCGGGCAGCATGCAATGGGGTCTTGCGCTCGCCAAAACTGATCGGCTCGATGGATGGACTTGTGGGAAGAAGCTCTCGGTAGTTCCGGAGTCCTGGTTCTCTCGATGCAAGGATTACTTTTGTCAGCTTTTGGAGATCTGAGCACTGTCATACGTGACAACGAGCGGCCCATTGCATGCATCACACCGGTATCGGATATCTGCTGATGAATATACTTCTCCACAGAGGCCGCATATGTAAAATTTAAAATTCATGTATTCTCACACTGATTCCTCATCGATTTCATCTCAACAGATCAGGATTACAGCATATGCCATGAGAGATGCCAGGAACTCCGGCAAGTACCCACCACATTCAGGCCATACGCGCTGCCGAAAGCCGCTTCAGGCCGCACCTGAATGACCCGATGGGGGTTCACCCTCTGACCTCTGTGCAGATCAGATTATTTGCTGATCATGGTCAGATCAAAATGTGCATTGTATCCTTCAAATGCCTTGTCCGCATTCTTGGCTTCTTTTCTTACACCCCAGTAGACCAAAGGCTGGTAAAGGATTGCAAAGGGGCCGTTTCGTTGCCAATATTTATTGAGATCGACATAAATTTGGGCTCGTCTGTCTTCATTTACTTCCGTCGTGCTGGATTTGACCAAATCGATTGCATAGTCGTCTTTCCAAACGACTCGATAGGCCAGCTGTCCGTAATCGTAGTTTGCAAACGAGTTGGCCAGGTTCAGCGTGTCGGGAAATCCGGCCCCCCAATCGGCAATGACCATCTTCAACCCCTGTTTTCTATACTTAGGAAACAGCTGGGACCCCTGCATTACATTTAAATTTACCTTGATTCCAATCTTGGACAGGTTCTCCTGAATGACCACCGCCGTGGATTTCCGATATTCAATGGTGGTCGTGTTCAATTCCACCTCGAATCCATCCTGATATCCCGCCTCCTCCATCAGAGCTTTTGCTTTTTCAAGATCGAGAGAAAAGGGCTTTCGCCCTTCGTAGCCGAGATATCCAGCCGGGATGAAGGATTGGTTTTCAATGGCGAATCCGGAATGAACCCGCTCGATAAGCCCTTTATAATCGATCGCATATTTGATTGCTTTTCTTACGCGGTAGTCTTTGAACGGACCCCAGGCAGCGTTCATGGCAAGATAGGCATTGCCTTGCCCGGGTGTGGTGACGATGTAAACATCGGGAAAGTCTTTCAAAGAATTCGCCTGGTCGGCTATTAGATCCCAAGCCACATCGATATCGCCTTTTTTCAATAGTAAGAACTGTTCCGTAGCTTCAGGGACATCCTGAAAAATTATTCTTTTCAAGGCGGGTTTGTTTCCGTAGTATTTATCGTTTACTTCCATCACCAAACGGATATTCCGCTTCCATTCCTTGAGCACGTAGGAACCGGCCCCCGCACTGTGATCAAGAAGATAGCTTTGCCCAAAGTCCTCGCCTTTATGGGCCTCTACTACTCTCGGATTCACGATGCTTCCGGGCTCCGCTGATAGTATGCCAAGCACAACATTCGGCGGGGCACCGTTAGTTACGATCTTTACGGTGTAGTCATCGATTTTCTCGATACTTTTTTCGGTTAAACCTATGATTTTGGTAAAGAACGAACTGGGGGTGGGGACGAGCAGCGCCCGTTTCAGAGAATACACGACTTCATCTGCTTTCAGGGGGGATCCGTCGGAAAAAACGACGCTTTTCCTCAACTTGAAAGTCCAGGTTTTTCCATCTTCTGCTAACGACCAAGACTCTGCCATCTCCGGTTTTGCCTTAAATTTGCCGTCCAGACGAACAAGGTTGGTGTACATATTTTTGATGATAACTTGTGCGACTTTCTCGTTAACTTTTGTGGGGTCAAACGTAATGAAGGTTCCAGTGTTAATACCGATAACGAGAGTGTCTTTTGGGATCTTGGCATGGACGCTTGCGGCTATAAACAAAATTAAGAAAAGAAAGAATACTAAGCCTAAACTACGGTGCTTGCTAAACATGTCTAGCCTCCTTTTTGCTATTAGGTTCTGTGGAAAGCATCTCAGCGGATGATCTTGAAATTTGGAATATGTCTGAATATGCCGTTCCATTCTTTAAAAAATCTACCCAATCCTTTGGTGCTCACCGGGACTCGATTGGTCCCAGCAACCAACGCACTTCCTCTACGAATTCGTCGATGCCTGCCTGCATCACCCCCTTTCTTCACAGCAAAATAGTCCTGAAAATATACATCCCGCAAAAACTCCTTGTATCCACCCGTATCGGCTCAATGCTATTGCGTTGTAAATGAAAGATTTGAATGGCTGATAAGAAATTACTTTTTGAGCCTATAGGAGTTTTTAAAACAGAAATCAGGAAATGTCAACCTTTTTTTCTGTTTTTGATCCGAGATTGATCTTTACCGGTTAGAAGAGTAATTTTGGAAGCCGATGTAATGGTAAGAGGTAAGGTAGGATTGAGGTTTTGCAGCTAATTGCTGGTTTTTAGGTAAGGAGTCGGCAGCAGATGGGTAAAGCTCCCCTCTAACCCTTATAGTCACAAATTAAAGAGTGATCAATTTAACATAATAGATGGATCTTCATAGCCGGGCCAACCATCATCGAATCAAGTTCAGTGCAGGCTTAAAGGGTTCACCCCATTAGATAGTACACAATGAAAATGAGACTATTTAAAAGAGTCCTGGGAGTCCGACAAGCTAATGCAATTAAGATAGCACACATCTAACGGGGTTCATAGACTCTTGCCATTTTCATGAGGGGCCTCTTGGCTGGGGGGGGTCTCTGGAGGACTTCTGTACCCAGAGGCCGAGATGTTCAAGGGTATGGCGTATTAATTGAGGATCGGTAATGAAACTAATGATCTTCATCTCTCCTCCACAGCGAGGACAGCAGAGGGGGTCCACCTCATAGACCTTTTTGATACATTTACCCCGTTAGATAATAGACATTTAACATGAGACTACTAAAAAACTAATGAGATCTTTTCCAAGTTTATCAAGTTAAGATAGTACACATCTAATGGGGTGAACGCCAGCTCTTTGATGGAATGCGTGGAGGTTGATAGTCAGAGACGTCTATTATCTCTATGTCTTTGTCTGGTTCTACTACCGGTTCAAACCTAATCTGTGCCACCGTCTCTTAAATTATCGATAAGCGCGATAATATTAGGATGATCGCAGGGATCTGCGCCTGCCAGCAAATTTATATCAAAGATCTGATCTATTGCCTACCTTTCTCCGTTTTTTGATTTTGGAGGGGCGGAGACAACGCCCTATAATAATCCACCAACATGTCCGTTGGCTCAGCTTTCGCCGAGCCAGGGTAGTGGCTGACGGAATTAATCTCTGTTGATATCCTCTTTATTTCCCATGTCCTGTTTGTTTCAAAATAATTGAACCAACTTTTCTCATTTCTTTTTTATGAAAATATTGGCTCATAAATCGAAATGTGTCATTTTTATCCCGGGTTATAGATGAGATGATAGGAAATTTCTTTTTTGAACCTGTAGAACGTTAAGCACAAAAATCAGGAAATGTCAATCTTTTTTTCCATTTGTTTTTATCCGAGATTGATCTTTACCTTCCCTCTAACCCTTATAGCCACAAATTAAAGAGTGCTCAATTTAACATAATAGATGGATCTTCATAGCCAGGCCAACCGTCACTGAATCAAGTTCAGTGCAGGCTTAAAGGGTTCACCCTGTGGAATCCAGGAAGTGGTGCGGAGCAATTCCACAGGGTTCAGAGACTATCGCCATTTTCAGAAAGGTAGGCCGGCGGATCCCCTAAGTTCCCTCACAGCCGCATAATCCAGGCCCAGGGAACGATGACCTCGAAGGGG
>SDBV01011771.1_pt1 | contig 11288 bp, 12 predicted proteins | sample 2277081 | NCBI WGS metagenome assembly SDBV01 (sample SAMN10402039, study PRJNA504765) | marine sediment metagenome | isolation source: marine sediment core GS10_PC15, 223 cmbsf | place: Arctic Ocean: Southern Knipovich Ridge | collected 2010
TAGCCCCGTCACCACACGGTGGCGGGGCACCTTTCTCTCCAGAATTCTTTTTGTCCTCCCTTACCTTAAAAAACCTGGCTCGAATCCGTTATACCGCCTCTCCATTCAGCCACTAAATTCCGTGAAGAACCTAAAAAACGACTTATGGCCTTACTGCAAGATGTGATTCCGAAAAACGTGCAAGGAACGTGCCCCGGGCCGGATCGCGATCCACCAAACTGAACTGGAATCCATGCAGCTTTAGCGTTTCCCTTGCCACACTTTCAGCCGGAGTTTGCCCTTTGCGGGGTTCTCAAACGGTCCGGCGGAAGGATTCGGGGCGTTTCTCTTTTTGCCGAAATAGTCGCTGTCGATCTTCAAAGGCATGCCGTCGTGGTTTAGGAAGGGCAGGTTGGGAATCTTGGCCTTGCCCAGCAATGCGGTTGTTACGATCTGGGTTTGCCGATCAGGGATGTCCCGCGGCAAGTCAAAACGCAGATAAACGGCACCATCTTCTTCGACCAGTTCGATATTCGGGTTGAACCTCGGCAATACGACGGCATCGGTTTCAGCCTTGTATGGGGCCGCGCCGTTTAGATAAATATTGCCGTCTGCGCACACGGGCAATTTCGAGCTGTCGTAGGCTCGCAGTCCTTTGCCGCCGAGGAAGATATTGTTGTAGAAGCGGTTTTCGCCGCCGCTGATTGTGTGGAGGCCGGCGATCTCGGTCGAATGTTGCTTGTGGTAGGGCGTACGACGGGTTTCCGCGCGGAAGCGGATTTTGCCTGCCAGCAGATTATGCACGAACGCTCCGCCCTGCGACCCGTCCAGCAGTGCGGTTCTGGACAGGAATATATTGTTATCCACGAGGTACGGCCCGTGATTCACCTCGAGGAAAAGGTCTTCGATACGATTGTCATGGCAGAGGTTGCCGCTGATGCGGGTGCCTTGGGTCATCCAATCCATCCAGATACCGCGGCATGTGTGGTGGATGTAGTTATTTTTGATCAGCGTGTCGATGGGGGCATGTAGTTTGATACCGGCCATCTCCGCGCCGCCATATGGTTTGTTGAGGTGGATGTTGTAGATGTGGTTGCCGGTTATTTCACTGAATGCGCCGCCCATGCTGCCGCAGATTCCGGCGGCTCCGCATTCGCAGATTGTGTTGTTTCTGACGATGTGCGAACCGATCTTCTCTTTCGACCAGCCGCCCTCCAAAGCTCGCTTCACGACTACGTTGTACCCATCGGCACTTTGAGCACTATTGTGTCCGGACGCCCTATCTTTGCCCAAGGTAATGCCCACGCATTTGGAATCGCTGATCACGTTGTTCTCGATAATCCAGCCCTTGCTCCAGTGGGTGCCGATCAGCGCGATCTGCTCGGCCGTGGGTGCGGCCCATTGCGTGGCGGCCTGCCGCATGGTGAAACCACTGACGGTAATGTAGTTGCGGCCGGGCCGCTCGGGGTAGAAGCACGTGGGTCGCACGTTGATTTCCACCAGCTCCTTATTGGGATCGGCGTCTTGAAAATTCGCCCAAATGTATGTGTTTTTGTCGTCGCTTCCGCAATACCAGTTTTTTCCGTCACCGTGGCCATCGCCGATCTTCTCCAGGGAGACTACTTCATAAAGAGCGTCGCCGTGGAGATAGACCTCGCCCGTGTGATGGTCTCTGCCGTTGCGGGCGAACCAGTCGCCGCTGATGACATCTTTGTAGGGGTTGTACTTTTTGAAAAACGAATTGGGCAGTGTCAGCTTCCAGACGCCGCGGCCGATTTTTTTCCAGCCGGTGGCGATCTCGGAACCCTTGAGAACGATCCGCTCGCCTTTGGCCGCGCGGTAGGTGATTCGACGCGAGTCGGACGTGCCGCCGCGTGGCGGGTTGATGCGTTCGCGATAGATGCCCTCATGCACGGTAATCACATCGCCGGGCATTGCCAGTTTGGCCGCGGCCGAGATGGTTTTTAGCGGGGCAGTCGGGGAGCCGTTGTTCGCGTCACTTCCTTTTACCGAGACATGATATTCCCTTGCGGAGAGTTGCTGGCAGGTCAATGCCAGCAGAGCCGTGAATATCGCAATCCTCATTTTCAAACCCTTACAAAAATCGGGGATGTGTCGGGAACCTTTTATTCTGAGCAAGAGTATATCATAATCCTCGCGGCGAGTCAAAAAAAGATCCCAGACATCTTTCCCCGCCTGATCCATCCGATCCCTCCCCATGCGAACGAAAGTAGATAGCTGAGAAGAAAGGCCGCCGCGATCAGGGGGGCTGTAAGGGGAACCAGCCAGGCCACTACCAGCGCCACATTCAAAAGACCGATGGCGGTGGCCGATTTCGTCAGGCTTCGCATCAGCCAGGGCATGCGGAACGGCACGAGCAGCGATATGGCGTGCAACGCGAACACCGCAATCAGCAGCGGCGCGGGGGCAAAACCGAAAATCCGCGACAACAGAAGGATGAACAATATGTGGCGAACCAACTCGTTGGTCGGCGAACCCGTGCCCGTGGCGGCGGCCGGATCGAGCCGGGAGACGGCGCGGAGAACGAGCGCGGTGGCCGCCAGGAGACTTAGCGCGGCGCAGACGCCGCCACACACACCGCCTTGGTCCGCCCAAACCTGCATCCCCACCACCATCACGAACACGGTGTGCGCGACCGCATCGCAGACGTTATCCAGGATGGCGCCGAAGGGGCTCTTGATATTCAACTTTACGGCCAGGATGCCGTCCAAATCGTCCATGATGTTGTTGTAAACGATCAAGGGTATCAGGTACTGGTAACCGTCTTTCGTGAAGAGGATGGCGATGGGGAGGATCCCCAGAATCGACACCACGTTTGCCAGATTCTTATAGACGGTTTTTATCAGTGAATTCAACATGTGGATTTCTGGAGAACAAAAAAGTGGTTTGTCAACTCGGGAAAGGCACGGCCAACTGCAACGGGAACCCGGGTAATCCAGGGATTGGCGAGGCGAAGGGACCAGTAGGTCAGGCGGCCGGCTAGGGGGATGAATTGCAACCGGCGGGGAACGATCGCCTTCCATTTCTTCACCAACTCACAGCCCATCTGCATAAGAACATAGGGCACGTTGGTTTCCACGCGGACCACGGAAAGCCCGCACTGCCCGAAGATGCCATGGTATGTGGAAACGCATCGGTAGGCCGCCTGATACTCGCCCTGTCGGGTAACGGTTCCGCTGCGCACGGTAGTTTCGCGGCAGAGGATGATGCCTCCCGAATCCAGGAAGGGGACGAGTTTCCGCAGCAGGGAAACCACGTCACTCTCGTTGAGATACATCAACATGCCGCCGAGGAAGACCATCTTATAGCGGCCCTTCGGCTCGAACGCCAGCACGTCGCCGTGAATGACCTCAACATGGGGATAGGGAGTACATCGCCGCTGGGTGGCTTCGAACAGCGGCTGGCTGGCCTCGACGGCAACGACCTTGGCGAAATGCCGGGCGAAATACTCGGCCCAGAAGCCCACGCCGCAACCCAAGTCCAAGGCGGTACCGCCACGATCCAACTTGCGGATCAACCGCGAGACGATCTTCGTTTCGCGGTGGAAACGAAAGCGGCCGGCACCGGCGGGGAAACCGAAGCCGTCCATCATGTACGGTCCCAGGATGGAAGGCCGGGCCTTGCTCCAATACTGGTTGACTCCAGCGTAATCGAGTTCAGCCATGCTGTTCAGCCAGCCGGGAAGTCGGCGACCTGAAATCGTCCGAGAACAGGCGATCGGCTTCCTGCAAATCCGCGAGTGTGTCTATTTCGTACCAGCGGCCGTCGTCGAACAAGACGGGCTCGAAAGAGAGGCTGCCGTCGGCCATCATTTCGGCGAAGACGGCCTCGTAGTAGTCGTTCACTTTGCCCGCCGAGATACGCCGCTGCAACCGCGCGACAACCCGCCGCCACGACGGCAGCGAAAGGCTGTAGATGTTCACGGTCTTGTAGCGGGAGTCGTCGGGAACCTCGCTGTGGCCGACGTGAAAGTCCGTGATTCGGTTGAAAGGATCGAGGCTCACCGTCGAACCCATCATCCACGGTTGCACGCGGGCAACGGCCATCTTGTCGGGAAGAAGCATGTCTGCGAGCAAGAACGGCTCGAAGACCAGATCGCACTCGAGCAGCAGGAAGGGCTCGCGGACTGCTTTCCGCGCAAGCCACAAGGAGTAGATATTGTTGGTGGTGCGGTAGTGCGAACTGACGACGTAGTCGATCCTCATGTCGCCCGTCCAGGCGTCGAGGAATTCGCGGATACGATGCTCCATGTAGCCCACGACGACAACAAGCCGCTTGACACCCCATTCGAGGAGGCTGCGGACCTGTCGTTCCAGGATGGGTATGCCGTCGATCTCCGTGAGACACTTGGGCGCGTCATCGGTCAAGGGCTGGAGTCGGCTTCCCCTGCCGGCCGCAAGAAGTACTGCCGTGGTAATAGAAGTGTCACAATGGTCGACGTGGCTGATTTCCATAGTTATGGTAATGTGTCCTTATCTTGTTCCAAACGAAGGGGCCGTCGCTCGACAGCTCTACCTTCGCTCTATAAACGTGTTCTTTTCAGGGAAAATGCCGTCAGTGCAATTGATCCCGTCCGGGATGAGACCGCAAGCATCTCCCGATTCGTGGCATTGTCGCGCAGACGCACGCACCAATTGAAGCCGCCTCGATGGTCTCTCTGATCCAAGCCTCAAACTCGCTGGAGGTTGCAAGCGGCGATGACGAAAGGCCGGACAACCTCACGGGCCCCACCCAGTAGCGGGCGATGAAAAGGCACAGCAAATCTACGGGAACCGGATTGCCCCGCTTCCGGAACCCCCCGATGGACGTGCTGACTTTGTCTTTGCTGCATTCAACCTAGCGGCTCTCGGACAGGTTCACAAGCCCCCCCCCTATGGCGTACCGCTCTAAACCCGGGTAGAATCGGATGTTTCTCATTTGTGCGTGGATATAGTCTGGATAGTTGTGCAGCGGAGGCCGTAATGGCGAGCGATCTTTTTTCGGTTAAAGACCAGATTGTCGTAGTTTCCGGGGCCAGCCGGGGCATAGGACGCGCTATTGCCCAGGCGTTTGTCGACGGCGGCACGCTGTCTGGATTGTTCTGGCCTATCCCGGACTAAGACGGCGTATCTTCACCAGCAGTTCAGCCAGCCCCATGCCGCCGATGATCGACAGCGGTGGGAATACGAGCACGGCCGCCGTGTTTTGGCTGAGCAGGCCCGACAGCGCCAGGCCCAGCGGCGCCAGCAGCCAAACCGTGAGCAAACGCCCCAAGGGGGTGACGTAGTGGCCTTGTCGGATGCCTATCACGATCGCCAGCAGAACCAACGGGCCCCAGGGCAAGACGTCGAATGGAATACGAACGGCAAGCAGATAGACGAATCTCTCGGTAAGTTGCGACCAGGCTTCAATTGAAAAAATGCTCCCGCCCGGCCAGGCCGTATTCCCAGGGGCCTTCCAATCCGGCCCGGGTGCCAGCCATGCGGCCGATGCAACAACCGCCAGGACGACGATGCCCGGCAAATCGGCGAAGAACCGCAGCCCGCGGCAATTCTGGCCGGTTGCCAGAACCAAAACGCACACCACCGCAACCGCCGCGGCGGGTGCTGCTCCGTTGAAAAAAAGCATTGCCGCCGTGAGGGCGTAAAATACCCTGGTGGGCCGGCGGCCCGATGCCGGCGGTCGTCGCCCGGCGACACTCGCGATAGCGAAAGCGGCCAGCGCCATCGTGGCCATTGCAGCCAGCCAGCGGTCGCTGGGCGAGGCGGTTGCAGCCAGGATCTGACCGCTGAGCAGATAAAGGCAGCCCGAAAAAAGCCCTATCCGCGAACCCAACCAACCGGCGGCGATGGAGGCCGTGCAAAGCGCGGCAATCGTAGCGGCAGATCCGCGGGAAACGATCTCCCACGGCGGTCCAGAGCCCACAAACAGCGTCGATAAGAGGGACGTCAAAACTCCAAGTCCGGCAATCACCGCCGCTGCCACCGCCGAAAGCCGTAGCGATTGTGTGCCACCTCCGAGGAAGCGGCGATAAACTGGCGGGGCCTCGATCGAGGGTTGCGGCGTTTGTGGTAGGGTTTTTTGCATCGCTAGGATTTTACCGCCGATGGTCGGTCGCGGCGATAGCAATCTTTTCAGCATCCCAACATTTTGGCCGTCAGCAGCCAGCGGAGTTCGCCGTCGCCGGGCTCCGGGGTGTCGTGGAATTGCACGGCGGCCACGCCGCCTTTGGCGAAGCGTATGCACCCGCCCCGTTGGCCGATCAACGAGGCCGTAAGCCGACCGACGGCCGGGGCGTGTCCCACCCAGGCGATCTGATCGAATTGTTTCGCCCGTTCGGCGGTCCATTCAATCAACTCCTCAAGGTTGCTGCCGGGCACCAGGGCGTCGAGTTCCACCAACTCCACCCGCCGCCGGTCGCCTGCATTTTCGACGGCGGCAACGACCTGCTCGGCCGTCTGTCGGCAGCGGACCAAGGGGCTGGTGGCCACCACTTGCGGCGAGAAACCACGCCCGGCCAGCTTCTCGACAAACGCGGCGAACCGCTCCGAGCCCGCTTTGCTCAAGGGCCGCTGGAAATCGTCGGGCCATTGCGGATCGCCGTAGTGGCCGGCCCAAGCGTGACGGATGATGTAGATGATCATTTATCGATTCCTCCAGAGAATACGGTCGTCGATATCCAGTTCTTTTTGCAGTTCAGAGATTTCGGCCTTGAAACGTTTGGCGTCGAGCGGATAGCCGGCCGTTGGTTTGAGGCCGTCGATGCGCGAGCACCAAAAATCGTTAAACGCCCGCATGGACAGCTCGCGGAGATACTTCGAGGCCATCGAGGCCAGGGCGGCCGGCAGCCAGGATTCGCCTTTGGCTTGGAAGCAGATATCCACGCGTCGGTTGCCGGGTCCGAATCGGTAGCGGCTGCGATAGCGGCCCTCCTCCTGGACTTCGATACGCTGACCGGGAAAATGTTCTTCCAGTAGCGGGGCATATTTGTTGCGGCCGCCGTGTTTGTCGCAGACGATTTTGATCGTGTCGTGGCCCAAGGGCTCTACGGCCCGGGCCAGGAGGTCCAGCGTGAGGTTCGAGAGCACGACGCCTTTGCTGCCGCTCTGGTCGCATAGCCGGTTGAATCGCTGGGGAAAGACCGCCCGCGAGCGGATGTCGACCAGGTGCGTGGCGGCCGCTTCCATGGTTTTCCGCAGGGCCGCCGCCAGCGATTCCAACTCGGACTCGTCGGCGTCGATGGGGAAGCCCGCTTCTCGATAGCCGTCGTGCCACGGCAACGCCCGGCGGTCGTCGTGCGAATGCGGATCCAGCGCCGCCCAAATCGAATGCCAGTCTCGCGGCTGGCGGTCGACAAGAGCCAGGGCCGTCAGCAGCCCCCGTTCGAGGTGCCGCAATCCTGAGTGACGCTGCCCCTTGCCCGACTTATAAAGCACCTTCGAATCGGCCACCGCCAGCCGCCGTGGCCCGGTATCCTTGGGCTTGGTAACGACGGTTTCGGCCAGGCGGTGGTAAAGATCAATATCGTTGCCGTCACCGTTGCCAGCAGACGAGCCATCGACCCACCAGACCGTGGTGGAAATCAACAACGGCCCCAAGTTCGGGCCGTATCCGGCTTCGTCTGTTCCGATTAGGTAAGGCATTGTAGATGTATTGGGTGCTCGGTTGTGGAACGACCGATTCTAATTGACAGCCCATAGCCTACTCGACATCGGCCCACAAAAAAAGCACAAGAAACCTCCACCCCCAGCCGCTTGCGGCTTCGCGTCCCCCTCCAGACGGAGGGTTTCTATCCATTGTGTCATACATCGGTTATGCTTGCGGTGTAACGATTGTAACGACGATTTTACAAACGGCGGCGTCGAACGTCGCCAGGGAGACGACCATGTTCCTCAGTCGTTTTGGCGTGAAGAACTACAAGTGCCTCGTGGATATAGACATCCCGCTGACGCCCATCCACGTGCTCATCGGACAGAATGATGCGGGGAAGACGAGCTTGTTGGAGGCGTTTTATGGCAGTTCCAAAGAAACTATTAACTCGAGTTTTCACAGTTCGAGAAATATACTATTTCACGGTTCCGATAAGCTACAAATTGAACTTTCGGGAGTGTGGGAGTCTGCTGGCGAGGGAGAACAATCTTCAAGTCACAGATTGGAATGGGGTTTTTCTTTCGTGTATACAAAGCACGGGCAACAAATCAGCAACTCTATAATTACCGAAGAACACGGGGCAATTGATGGTCACGATTGTCAATTTGTCCCAAGTAATCTTGGCACGGGGCTTTCAAAAAATGCCATCCATAACCCTAACACCTCTTTAGCAGTGAAGTTCAATGAAGAGATGAGAGCGCTGCTTGAAAATACTCAGCGATATGCACTCAACGCCAAATCCATGGCGACTCCGGCTGCGTTGGATACGAATAGGAAGTTCCGTCTCGATTCTGACGGTTTTGGATTGCCGACTCTTCTGGCGGAACTTGCGGAGTTTGATTCTAAGCTCACAGAAAGCGTACGAAAGCGTTTTCTGGAAGCATTTCCTCAATTCACGAGCATCCGCACGGAGACAACCAACGGGTATCTGAGGGAATACACCAAAGAAGGTCTTGCTTCAACTTCTGGGACTGGAATCGGCAAAACTATTCTTTTTGATACCGCAAGCGGCGGCACTCTCACCGGCGAACAGGTCTCTGACGGGGTGATTCTTGTTTTGGGGTTTCTGACTCTTGCTCATACGCCTAACCCGCCGAAGCTGCTGTTGATTGAGGAGCCGGAAAACGGCATCTATCCGCAACGACTGCAAGAGGTCATCGGTCTGCTCAGGGAGATGACGCAGCGAACCGACGGCGTTCCCTTCCCGCAGATCATCATGTCGACCCATTCGCCGTATGTGCTGAGCATGTTCGAGCCGGAGGAGGTGACGTTTTTGAGCCGACGTCCTGACGATCCCGGCGGCGGCGTGCGGGCCAGGCCGATGCGGGACGCGCCGCATATCCGCGAGCGCATGGCGGGGGGCGAGTTCTATCTTGGCGAACTTTGGTACAACCTCGACGAGGAGGAACTGTTTGGTGGGCCTTGAAGATAAGCTTGCAAGAGATGGCGATACGGTTCTAATCGAAGTCTATGGCGAAGGTCCGACGGATATTGGTAAAGTACAGAAACGTAAGCCGCGGCTGCCGGATCGTGGTGTTGTTTCCATTCTGCTTTACAAGCTTTGCGGCAAACCTCGGCGAATGATGGTCAAGCCGGACACGACTCCGCAACTACAGGGGAAAAAGCTATCGGAAAAAGCTGATTTTGTGAAGACTCAGGCATTCTACAACGGGGCGGCGGCGGTCGCTTATGTTATCGACTCCGAGGGAGGCGATAATGAACGTACAAAAAAACAGGCGGCCTTGGCCGAGGGACGCAACAAACAGTTCCCCGATTTCCCCATGGCCGTCGGTGTCGCCCAGCCCTGTATCGAGGCTTGGCTCTTGTCCGATGCCGCGGCTATTCGGCGGGCTTTGCAACTGCCCTGGTCTCCCGAGATTCCCAGCAAGCCGGAAGAATTACAGGCACCCCAAGTCGATCGAAATAACAACCCCAAAACGGCTTTGCTGGAAGCAGTCGGCTCGACAGACAAAGATCTCTCCGTCAAGCAAAAAGAATCCATTGCCCAAGAGATCAACGATCTGCCGTTACTACGTCAAAAATGCCCCGCCGGGTTTGGGCCGTTTGCCGACGAGGTTGAGGACCGCATCAAGCCGCTTTTCCATGGAACGTCCGACTGCACGCCATGAAAACCGCTTATTTCACCGCCGTGCGTCGAATCGAGATCCGTGACGAGCCGCGGCCGAGGATTTCCCGGCCCCACGAGGTGTTGCTGCGGATCGATCGGCTGGGGGTTTGCGGGTCCGATGTGCATTACTTCACCGACGGGCGGATCGGCGACGATCTCGTGCCCTTTCCGGCCAGCTTGGGCCACGAGTGCGCGGGCACGGTTGTCGAGATCGGCGAGGGTGTCGAGGGTTTGACGGCCGGCGATCGGGTGGCCGTCGATCCGGCGGTTGCTTGCGGCGTGTGCGACCAGTGCCGGGCGGGTCGCGTGAATACCTGCCGGCGGATGAATTTCATGGGCTGTCCCGGCCAAGAGCCGGGCGTGGCGGCCGAGTTTCGGGTGCTGCCGGCCGAGAATTGTATTCCCGTGCCCGAATCGATGTCGCTCGACCAGGCGGCCTTGGCCGAGCCGCTGGCGGTGGGTTTATATGCGCTGCAAATGGCCGATCCGCGGCCGGGCGCGAACATCGCCATCCTCGGCAGCGGGCCCATCGGTTTAAGTGTGTTGCTGGCCGCCGGAAAAATCAACGCCGCGGCCATACTCACGCACCGTTTCCCGCTGGCGCGGATCCAAGACGCCTTCGAGTTGGCGGCCGACTACGGCGACGGGGTGGTTAAGGCGATGATCGACGTTAGCGGGCCAGGGTGAGCAATGCGTGGTGCGTCGTGGACGCACTCCACGAAGCTAACCGCTTCTTGAAACCACTAACTATTGCCGGCTGGTCTTGATGGCCGAGTCGAGATTCTTCTCGATCCATGCTTCTAACTCTTCCCAGTCCAGCGGCGGGATCTTCGAAAGGTCGGGCCGCAGGCGGGCGGCGTCCTTGATGTAGACGTGGGTGATTTCCTCGGACGTCTTTTCCGTGTTCCAGTGCAAGAGAATCCGCACGCACTTTTGCAGCGAGCCGGGCACGCAAAGCTCGTAGCTGCACAGTAGAGGTACATTCAACCAGCCCAACTGACGGGCGGCTAGGGCCGGGAAATCGGCGTCCAGGTCTTTGGTTACCGTGAAGGTGGCGCTGGCCACGTCTTCGGGGCTGATTTCGTTCAGGCGGATCATGATCGCCAAAAGCTGGCGGGTGGCCTTGAGAATGTCTTCGCTGGTATTGCTATCGGCGGTCGTCGCTCCACGGACTCCACGGCACGGCATTTGAGGGCTCCTTTTCGGCGGATTAAACAACCATCAACCCGCCATGTTAGCGGATAGGCAACGAAAATTCCACGGGTATCTCGTTTTTCCGACGATTCATAATTATTGTCCTTGCGATGGGTATAAAACCCTCGCCTTCAGGCGATGCCTTTAGGTTCTTCACTTAGATGTTTGCCTGTTGGCCTTGGAAAATTACGGGCGTGTTTACGCATAAATGCCAATAACGGATTATAGGGTCATTTGAAATCTCTGAACAAACAAATCTAAAATGAAAATAATCACGAAAGATCGAAAGTACGAAAACACGAAAGAAGTGTCGAAAAATAGTTGCTTTGAGATTTCG
>SDBV01011772.1_pt1 | contig 11287 bp, 7 predicted proteins | sample 2277081 | NCBI WGS metagenome assembly SDBV01 (sample SAMN10402039, study PRJNA504765) | marine sediment metagenome | isolation source: marine sediment core GS10_PC15, 223 cmbsf | place: Arctic Ocean: Southern Knipovich Ridge | collected 2010
GAAACGACGGACGTTCGCGTGGAGCGGATCCTTCATCCGAGCCCGGCGAGCCCCGCCGCCAACCGGGGATGGGCGCCCCAGGTCGACCGACAGCTCAAGGAGCTGGGAATACTGTGAATTTGTCGCAGAGGTACTGTCGCAGAGGTACCAGACTCATTTTTACGGACTCATTTTTACGAGGGCGATCCGTTTTTCAATTAGCTTTTCCATAAGCCAATTATTACGGATGCCGATGGGGCGGACATAATTAACTGTTTATAACCCGGACATCTCCACTGCTCATTACATCATCAAAGCGACGCTTGATTTATGAACTACATCATCATATAATTAACCTGTAAAAGATGATGGAGGTTTCGATGCGAACGACTATCAACGTAGAAGAAAATATTTTCAGGGATTTGATGCGTTTTACGGACGCAAAGACAAGAACAGAGGCCGTTAATCGCGCCATTGCCGAATGGGTACGCCGCAAGCGTATTGATCTTCTTCGAGAAAAACGCGGGAAGATCGCCTGGGAGGGTGACCTGAACGATACACGTGCCCTGGAGATGAAAGAGAGCGAGCAGACCCATGGCTGATGTGGTCGTCGATACGTCTGTCTGGATTGACTTCTTCCATAACGAGAAGGGCCACCCCGGCGATCTCCTGGACACACTGCTTGCGGAAGACCGTGTTCTACTTTGCGGTGTCGTCGAGATGGAAATTTTTCAGGGATTGAGAAAAAAGGAACTACGAGAAGTCAAATCGATCTTCGAATTGATTTCATATGTCGAAATAACCCGAAGAGACTTCATTGCTTCAGGCACGCTCTGGCAAAACCTCAGAAAAAAGGGCAAAACGCTTCCCTCTACCGACTGCCTGATCGCTGAACTGTGCATCCGGCACAATCTTACATTGTTTTCTCTCGATTCGCACTTTGACAAGATCGAGGAGTTGAAACGCATCAGATAGGCGAGAGGGCGGTTGGCGGAGAGGGGACCGTAGGACAATCGGAGGGCGAGGGATGATGCCTCCCCCAAAAAGAGTGTGACACCGCCTGGTTGGGGTGTAACCTTCCATACATTGTGATTCCATGATGAAGGTCTACCTGAGCAACCGTCTGGAGATCCTGGTCGATGAGCTGGCGAGCAAGCTCCGATCTCCTTTGGGTACTCCTTTCGACCGCGAGCGAATCGCCGTGCAGAGCGCCGGGATGCGGTCATGGCTCGGCATGGAGCTGTCGCGGCGCTTTGGAATCTGGTCCAACGCCAGGCTGGTGTTTCCCAAGACGCTTGTGGATGATCTGTTCAAAACGGTAGTCGGCTCGGGGGTCGGATCCACGGACTCCTTTTCGCCAGATGTCATCGCCTGGTCCATTATGGAGATCCTTCCGGCGATGCTCAATCGCCCGGAGTTTGCTCCGCTGAAGGCGTATCTTGCGGGCGATCCGAGCGGGGTGAAAGGATATCAGCTCGCCAAGCGGATAGGACAGGCGTTCGACGAGTACATTCTCTACCGTCCGAAGATGGTGCTCGACTGGCAGGAGGGCGAGGGGAGCGACTGGCAACCGGTTCTTTTTCGCGAGTTGGTGAGCAAGCTGGGGTCGGATCATTTTGCGTCGTTGTACAGACGATTCATGGAGACGTCCCGCGAGGGACGGATCGATGAGGAGTCCTTGCCCAGGAGACTATCCCTGTTTGGGATCTCCATGTTGCCGCCGGCGTACCTGGAGATATTGGCGGGACTTCCCGCGAGCATCGAAGTGAACCTGTTCGTCCAGAGTCCTTCGAAGGAGTACTTCGCGGACATTCGCAAGAAGGGGGGAAAGCACGAAGAGGGCCGGCGCGAGGGGAATCCGCTGCTCGCATCTCACGGGCGCCTCACGCGGGATTTCCAGGTGGCGATGCTGGAGGCCGATGGTGACAAAGAGGTTGAGTTTCTTGATAGGTATCGGGACTCCGAGCACCCGACGAAAAACATTTTATCAACGATTCAGTCGGATATCCTCAACTTGCGGGTTCGCCGCGAGGTTCCAGTCGGCCAATACGATGTTGTAGCAAAGACATTGACGTTGGATCCCGACGACAAATCAATTTCAATTCATGTGTGTCACAGCCCCATGCGGGAGGTGGAGGTGCTGAAGGACCGCCTCCTTTCCATGTTCGACGATCGGTCACTTGGTTTGCGGCCGCAAGACGTGGTGGTCCTGGCGCCGGACATGAAGCGGTACGCTCCGTTGGTCGAGGCGGTCTTTTCCGGTGGATCGGGCGATCATCCCGCCATTCCGTATCGGGTGAGCGCCGGCGGCTCGGCGGCGGATAACTCGGTGATTGACGCGCTGCTTGCCCTGTTGAAAATGCCGCGCGCGCGAATGACTGTGCACGAGGTGTTCGACTTTCTTCAGATGGATCCTGTGCGGGCGCGATTCGAACTGAGCCTTCGGGAGGTGGAGGCGGCTCGGGAATGGATCGTGGACAGCGGGATTCGATGGGGGATCGACCGCGCTCACCGTGAGGAGCAGGGACAGCCCGATTTCCACGAGAACACCTGGCAGTTCGGCCTCGACCGCCTGATGCTCGGCTACGCCCTCCACGCCGATGGTTCGAAGACTTTCAAGGGAGTTGCGCCCTTCGATCGGGTGGAGGGCCTGGACGCAGAGGTGCTCGGGCGCCTGGCCCTGTTCTGCAATGTTCTTTTCGATACGGTCGCTCCCTTTCGCGCCTCGCGAAAGATCCCACAGTGGAAGGACGCGCTTCTGCGTGCCGTGGAACGCCTGGTCCACGCGAACTGGAAGAACGCTCATCAGCATCAGATCGTTCGTGAAGCGCTCTTAAAGCTGGTCGAGACCTGCCGTGACGCCAAGTTCACCGGGGAGGTGGAGCTTGAGGTTGTTCGCGATGCCCTTGGTGAAAACCTGAAGGAGAGGGCGCCTTTCGCGGGCGGTCTCCTGGGAGGAGTCAACTTTTGCGACCTTCTTCCCGTCAGGAGCATTCCCTTCAAGGTCGTCTGTCTACTGGGAATGAACGACGGCGATTTTCCACGCTCCGACGTTGCGCCCGGATTCGACCTGATGGCGAGGAGCCCGAGGCCCGGCGATCGCTCCGCGCGGAACGATGATCTATCCATGTTTCTGCAATCGGTTCTCGCGGCGCGAAGCAGGTTGTACATCTCCTACGTGGGCGCGAGCGTCCAGAGCAACCGCGAGATCCCGTCCTCGGTGCCGGTGAGCGAGTTGATCGACGTGATCGACGAGGGTTACAGGGTCGACGGGGGAGCGGGCTTCGCGCGGGAGTCCGTGGTTGTGCATCATCCGCTCCAGCCCTTCAGCGCGCGTTACTATGACGGGGAAAATCCCGAGCTTTTCAGCTACGCGTCAAGGTACCTGGAGGGAGCGAGAGTCGTCGCGGATGCGGGGGAGGACGCGCAGGGCCGTTGCTTCATCGATTCGCCTCTTCCTCTGGACGCGGATGAGCTTCACGTGAGTCTCCGGGAGCTGACCGAGTTCTTCGACATGCCGTGCGCGTACTTCGTGCGAAGGCTTTTAGGGGTGTCCCTGGCCGGTGAGGCCGACATGCTAGACGACAGGGAGCCCTTCGATCTGAGCGCTCTTGCCGGTTATACGGTTGGGTCCGGGATCCTGGAAGGGATGCTTTTGGGAGATCCGATCGAGGACTCCATGTCTTCGCTGCGTGCGCAAGGGATACTGCCGCTCGGCACGACGGGTCGCTCGGCATTTGACAAAGTAGCCGAGATGGTCGCGCCCATCGCGGCGGCAAGGCTGGATGACCGGTGGGGAGATCGGTTGGAGCCCCTCGACCTGGACCTGGTGCTCGGGTCCGGCGAGGAGCGAACCAGGCTCACCGGCAGGATCTCGGATCTTTACGAGGGGGGCAGGGTTCTTTGCGGTTACGTCAGGGTCAACTCCACGCGAAGGCTCAGGAGCTGGATCTCCCACCTGGCGTTGAACTGCGCCGCCTCGAGGGGACATCCCGGGACGAGTGTGTTGATCGGGAGGCCTCAAAGGGGGAGGGACGCCGGGGTACAGACGATAATTTTCGAGCCCATGGGTCCCGTCGCGCGTCCGTTGCTGGAAAATCTGGTGCGGCTGTACTGGATGGGCCGGCGAGAGCCTCTCCGCTTTTTCCCGGGCGCTTCATACGAATACACACGGGCCGCAGACAGGAACGACGGGTCCGACCCGGCGAAGGATGCGATGGCTCGCGTCATCCGCGAGTGGGGCGACTCCAGGGAGGCGGCCGATCCGGCGGTGCGACTGGCGTTCAGGGGCGTGGATCCTCTCGCGGGGAACCCGAAGCGGCCCGAGGCAGGGTTCGCGAAGCTCTCGTGGGCGGTGTACAAGCCGCTGATCGATGCCCTGCGGGCAGGGGGGGACAAGTGAAAAAGTTCGATCTCCCGAGCATGGATCTGAAGGGCCTCAATCTGATAGAGGCGAGTGCCGGAACCGGCAAGACGTTCAATATCACGTTCTTGTTCCTGCGGCTTATCGTCGAGGCGGGACTCGATGTGAACCAGGTGGCGGTGGTCACTTTCACTGAGGCGGCCACCGCCGAGTTGAGGTCCGAACTCAGGGAAAGGCTCAAGGAGGCCGGGAGGGCCCTCGCGTCACGGGGGGAGTCGAGCGATCTAATGGCGGAGTTCGTGGCGAGCCTGGATGGGCGCGTGGAGGAGGCCGGTTGCAGAATCGAGCGAGCGCTCCGTGATTTCGACCAGGCGTCCGTCTCGACAATTCACGGGTTTTGCAAGCGTATCCTCGAAGAGAACGCGTTCGAGTGCGGGACGCCCTTTTCGGTGGAGCTGATTGGCGAACAGGCCCCCATCTATCTGGATATCGCCCGGGACTACTGGGCTCGCGAGACGTACAACGCTCCTTCGGTATTGGTAGAGGCTCTCAATGATGCAGGAGTCAGCCCGGAATCACTTGCCGGCCTCATCGGCACGACGACGTCCCAACCGGATCTGGAGGTGCTGACGGACGACAACAAGTGGAGCATCGACGAGTTTCGAAGGGCGTTCGCAGCGGCGCGGGAGATATGGCTGGCCGGCCGCGAGGTCATCGGGGATCTCGTGAGCGAGTCTCCCGGTCTGAACCGAAACAAGTACAGGCGAGGGAGCCTTGCGGGTTGGATCGAAAAGGTAGATCGCTACTTTTCCCATGACGAGCCTCGCGCGGTTCCCGATCGGTCACAGACAAACAGCAAATCCCGTGACGCCGTAGTGGCCTTTTCATTGCGCAGGCTGGCGGACAGTACAAAGAAGGGCCATGAGCCGCCGGAGCACAGGTTCTTTGGCGCCGGCCAGGATCTCATTGAGGCCGGTGCTTGGATGGACGGCGAGATCATGGCCTTCAAAAAGAGGTTGATCGACTACGCCCGCGAGGAGCTTCCCGCGCGCAACGAGCGAATGGGGGTCCAATCCTTCGACGATCTCCTGCACAGGCTCGATCGCGCGCTGCGAGGTCCATTTGGGGATCGGTTGGTGCGGGAGGTGGCGACCAGGTTCAAGGGGGTCCTGATCGACGAGTTCCAGGATACGGATCGAGTGCAATACCGGATCTTCAAGCGCCTCTTCGGGGACGGCGACGTACCGCTCTTCCTGATCGGCGATCCGAAACAATCCATTTACGCGTTCCGTGGCGGCGATATATTCACGTACCTCGATGCCGCGGGCGAACCCCGGACCAAAACCTTTACCCTGGACGTGAACTGGCGCTCCGATCCCGGGCTGGTGAGGGCGGTCGGAGAGCTGTTCGGCCGCGTGGAGGCCCCCTTCATCTTCAAGGACATCGGCTTCCCCGCTGTCTCCCCGCGCAAGGATGCGAAAGACAGGGCACGGCTGGGGGACGAGCGGCTGGCTCCGATGCAGATACTGTTTGTGCGGCGCGACCAGCGTATCACTACCGGTGGAAAGATCACCAAGGCGTGGGCGGTGCCCGGCGTGGCGGATCTCATTGCGAGGGACATTGCGCGGTTGCTTCAAGGAGATGCGATCATAGAGGACAGGGACCGACCGGAGGTGGTTCCCCGGGATATTGCGGTGCTGGTGCCGCAGAACAGGCAGGCTCTCGTCGTGCAGGATGCCTTGCGCGAGCAGGGCATCGCGAGCATCCGGTGGAGCGATGACAGCGTGTTTCAGACAGGGGAGGCCGCCGATCTGGCGCAGGTGATGGAAGGGATAGCCCTCCCGTCGAGCTCCGCGAAGATCAAGGGTGCGCTGAGCACCGATCTGTTCGGGCTGGGATCGCGGGATCTTTACGACCTCGATCGCGACGAGCCCGGGTGGAACGCCTGGGTGGAGCGCTTCTCAGGCTGGCGCCGCGAATGGGCGACGCGAGGGTTTTTTCGGATGATGCGCAGCCTTCTGGATTTTCGCCGGGACGAAGAGTCGATATCGGCGAGCTCATTGTTGCTTATCGGCCCGCACGGAGAGAGGAGGATGACCAATTGGTTGCATCTGGCGGAGCTTCTCCACGGCAAGAGCCAGGAGGAGAGCCTCGGGATCCTGGAGCTGTCCAGGTGGTTCGAGCAGCAACGCGCGACCGGCGGCGAGTTCGGAGACTCCGCGCAGATCAGGCTGGAGAGCGATGACGATGCGGTGAAGATCGTCACAATTCACAAGAGCAAGGGGTTGCAGTATCCGGTGGTCTATCTGCCGTACTTGTGGGACGGCGCGTTGCGAACGCAAAAGAGCGCGGAAGCCAGGTTTCACGATCCTGCGCTGCGCAACCGCCCTCGCTACGATCTGGGAACCGCAGACCTTGCCGAGCGAAAGCTGTTGGCCCGCCGCGAGGAGATGGCGGAGAACCTGCGGCTCCTGTACGTGGCGCTTACGCGGGCGCAGCATCTTTGCAAGGTCGTCTGGGGCGGTTTCAACAGCTTCGGATCCAGCCCGCTGGGGTACCTGCTTCACAATCCCGGCGGTGGCGCGAGTCTCGACGAGGTGTTCACCCACGTGGGAGATCTGGACGACGACGCGATTGCCGGGCAGCTTCGCGATCTCGAGATCCGGTCAAATGGAGCTATTTGCGTCTGCCCGCTGGAAGGGGGCGAGGTTTCCCGACCGGGCCCGGTTTCCGTCGGGCCTCCGGATCTCGAGTGCAGGCGTTTTTACGGCGAGATGTTCCGGGCCCGATATCTGTCGAGTTTCACCGGCATGATCTCGAGCAATGAGCGCTTGCGCGAGGATCTGACCGACGGTCCGGATCATTCCGATTTCCATCCCACGGATCTGGAGGGGATCCCGGCGGCGGGAGGTATGGAAACTCATGTGGGTTCGAAGGACGCGTTGTTGCATGACTTTCAGGCCTCTGCGAATGCGGGAAGCTGCCTTCACTATATATTCGAGCAACTCGATTTTACGGACGCGAAGGGCGGGGCTTTATCCGGCATCGTGACGACCGGGCTGGAGAAGTACGGGTTCGGTGCTGACGACTGGAAGGACCCTGTGTGTAACGCGGTGGGAGCCGTTCTGGATGCGCCCCTTGGAGGGGAAAAGAGCGATATCATCTTGAGGAAAGTGAGCATGGACAGGCGCCTGACGGAGCTGGAGTTCCTGCTGCCCGTGAATGAAGCCTCTTCGTTTGACGGAGCGCGCCTGGCCGATATCTTGTCGAGGAACATGAAGGCGAGCCTGCCGGAGGATTACACCGAGCGGGTAGCAGACCTCGGATTCGGACCCTTGCGGGGTTTCTTCAAGGGGTTCATTGATCTCGTGTTCGAGCACCAGGGCAAGTGGTTCCTCGTGGACTACAAGTCCAACCATCTCGGCGATTCGGTGAGCGACTACTCCACGACCTCGTTGCGTCGGGCCATGGCACAGCATCATTATTACTTGCAGTATCACTTGTACGTTGCCGCCTTGCACCGTTACCTGCGCTACCGGATTCATGATTATGACTACGACAAACACTTCGGGGGTGTATTTTACCTCTTTATTCGCGGGATGACGCCGCGAACCGGGACCCGGTACGGCGTATTCGCGGACAGGCCGTCGAGAAAGCTGGTGGAGAAGGTCTCCGCCCTCTTCGAGGAGGGGTCGATGATGGGGGTCGATCCATGAAATCTGTCATGGACCAGCTCACGGATGCCGGTGTGTTTCGCGCCATCGACTCAGGCTTTGCCCGGTCCGTCTGTCGGTTGTCCGGGGAGGAGCGCGACGAGGTCGTCCTCGCGGCGGCAATTGTCAGCAGCCTCGCGGGGCGGGGCCACACCTGCGCGGATCTGAACGCCGTCGCAAAAGACGGTGCCGCCTGGTTCGGGGCGGGATCTCTCGAAGGGCTCACATTGCCCGAGCCGAATGCATGGCTGGCGACGGTGGCGAGCAGCCCCATCGTAGGGAGCCGCGGAGACTACACTCCGCTGATCCTGGACGACCATGGAAGGCTCTACCTGTTTCGATACTGGGACTACCAGCGGCGCCTGGCCGGACAGATCCTGGAGCGCGCGGTTGAGATGGCGCACGGGTCTCGATTCATGGTTATCTCCGGCGGGCCGGGAACAGGCAAGACCTACACGGTGGCGAGAATACTCGCCCGGTTGATACAGATCGCCGACGAACGCCGTGAAGATCCTCCACGGGTGCTGCTCGTCGCGCCCACGGGCAAGGCCGCCGCCCGATTGAGGGACTCCATCGCCGAGGCGAAGCTGGCAAAAGGGGACGCGGCGATCGGGTGCAAAAAGAGCGTGATCGAACGCATACCCGAGGAGGCGCTTACCATTCACCGGGCGCTCGGGTGGTCCTCCGTCGACCCTACCCGGTTTTTCCACCACGCGGACAACCCGCTTGCGGCCGACGTGGTCGTGGCGGACGAGGCGTCGATGATCGATCTGGCCCTGATGACCAAGCTCGTGGAGGCTGTGCCCAGTGAAGCGAAATTGATCCTGATCGGGGACAAGGACCAACTCGCGTCGGTGGAGGCCGGCGCCGTGCTCGGGGACATTTGCAACGCGGGTGGTCGTGAGGGTGAGAACGATCGCGCGAATTCCGAGTTGTCGAGGTCCATCGTCCATCTCGTTCACAACTACAGATTCGGTGAAAACAGCGGGATAGGGAACCTGTCGAGGGCGATCAATTCCCGGAACCCGGACGAGGCTCTGGACATCCTCGAGGGCGACCGGTTCGACGACGTCAGATTGATCCATATGCCGAACCCGGCGAACCTGGTGCGCGTCATCACAAACGAGGTGCTCGACAGGCGAAGGGCGCTGGTGGATGAAGGCGATCCGTCGAGGCGGCTGGCGATGCTGAGGGATTACGGCGTTCTGTGCGGTTTGAGGAACGGGCCTGTGGGCGCGGATGAGATCAACAGGTTGGTGGAGCGAGAGGTGATCAGGCGCGAACGGGTGAGCGCCAGGGATGGATGGTACGACGGGAGGCCGGTGATGATCACCGGGAATGACTACAGGCTGAGGTTGTTCAACGGTGACATGGGTATTCTGTGTGCCGCAAGCGGCGGCGGCGACAATGGGGTGGCCTTCGACTCACCCGGCGGCGTGAGGCTCATCTCACCGGCTCGCCTGGGGGAGTTGGAGACGGCGTTTGCCCTCACGGTGCACAAGTCCCAGGGATCCGAGTTCGACCATGTGGCGCTGGTGTTGCCCCAAGGGAGATCCCCCGTATTGACCGCGGAGCTGCTGTACACCGCGGTGACAAGGGCGAGAAAGAGCCTGACCGTCTACGCCGAACGGGAGGTTGTGCGTGAGGCTATTCTCACCACCGTCGCCAGGTTCTCCGGCCTGAGGGACATGCTCTGGTCGCGCCGTCAGTAGGGTGTCTTGTCGGGACTGCGTGTCCATGCCTCGAGAACTACGAGAGCCTCTTCCCTCAATATTTGTGACATGGGCAACTCCCGCGCCTTGGGCGGCAAGCTGATCTCTCGATAGATGAGCGAATCGTCGAAACCGGCGGAAGAAGCGTCCATGTGAGTGCAGGCGAACCATACCCGGTCGATCCTGGCCCAGTATATTGCCGCCATGCACATGGGGCACGGCTCGCAGCTGGCGAAGATCTCACATCCCGCAAGGCTGTGCGAATCAAGGATCCGGCAAGCATTGCGAATGGCAATGATCTCCGCGTGGGCAGTCGGGTCCTGGTTTTTCACGACCAGGTTGAAGCCGCGGGCTATGATCTTCGAGTCTTTTACAACGAGCGCGCCGAAAGGCCCGCCGTAGCCCTGGGACTTCCATTGCCGGGAATCCGCGATGGCCTCTCTCATGAATTGTTCAACAGAAGTGGTCATTGGGAAAACCGTTAAACCGGAAAAAGTAGGGTTAGTTTGTTGGGCAGCCGTCGGTCACGTCCGCGCAGTTGTCTGCCAGGTTGCCCTGGATGCACACTTCTCCGCTGAAGCCCGAGAGCCCGTTGAGCAGGCTGACAGCATCGCCGGAACAATGAGGGCCATGCAGAGCAGAACAGGGTTTTTCTTCATGATGCTCTCCTGAACAATTCAATTCTAAAAAAAGGCTCCGATGCGCGCGAGCCTATTACTCTTGAATGGTGATCTTGATCATCTTGACCGGCGTGATCGGGCGATCTCCGGTTCCGACGGGCGTGGATTCGATGGTTGTTACCACGTCCATTCCTTCCAACACCTTGCCGAATACCGGGTGTTTCGAGGGCCCGTCGGTGAACCAGTCCAGGTACCTATTGTGCACAGTGTTCAGGAAGAACTGGCAGCCGCCGGAGTTGGGCCGGCCCGTGTTCGCCATGGACAGGGTTCCCGGCTCGTTGGAAAACTTGGCGTCCTCGGGGTGTTCGTCCTGGATAGTGCCGTGGGGAGGACCGCCGGTTCCCGCCTGCGGACTGTTGGGATCCTTGCTGTGAGGGCAGCCGAATTGGCACATGAAGCCCTTGATGACACGGTGGAAATGAAGCCCGTCGTAAAATCCGCTCTTCGCGAGTTCGACGAAGTTTCCGGAGGTGATGGGCATCTTGTCCGTGAATAGCTCTACCTTGAAGGTTCCCAGGGACGTTTCGCAAACAGCTATCGGATTGGTCATGTAAAAACTTCTCTTTACCCCATCCCGGCCCCTCCTCCGCCAAGGCTACGGCGGGCAGGCTTCCCTTGGTTCAGGGGAAGGGGAAGATGTATTGTGGCCACTTTACAATTTGTTTTCAAATTGCAGGTTAAACCGATTTTGAAACTTTGTCATTACTCCATTATTTCTTGTAAGGAGCAGTGGAGATGTCCGGGTCATAAACAGTTAATTATGTCCGCCCCATCGGCATCCGTAATAATTGGCTTATGGAAAAGCCAATTGAAAAACGGATCGCCAGGAAGGCGAAACAA
>SDBV01011773.1_pt1 | contig 11286 bp, 8 predicted proteins | sample 2277081 | NCBI WGS metagenome assembly SDBV01 (sample SAMN10402039, study PRJNA504765) | marine sediment metagenome | isolation source: marine sediment core GS10_PC15, 223 cmbsf | place: Arctic Ocean: Southern Knipovich Ridge | collected 2010
TAGGACGACAGCCCAAGTACTGCGTTCGCAATACAAGGGCTGTGGCCGTTAGTATCAAAACAATTATAAGATGTTTTTTGTTCATTCTATTTTATAGGCTTGCCGTAGACTTCAACTTCGATAAAGTGGTTAAGCTCGTTAGCGTTATTTCCATTGCTATGAAGCTTTACGTACCTTGCCTTGCTGCCCTTTGCATCGATGAGCTTTCCTTCCGAAGTTTCGACATAGTGCATGTCCGAACCGAGACCGAGGCCAAGCGAGTTATCTATGTCGTTATTGAAGACGGTCGTTACGCCGGTTACGAAATCAGGGTCGTTAGAGAGCTGCGTGACAACATCGAAATAGACTCTTGGCTGTTTGTGAAAGTGCCATACAACAACGGCGTAAATCTCGTGCTCGGCGCCAAGGTCAACGGTTACGTACTGCTCGAATGGGCCGAGTTCTACGAAACTTCCGTCCGAGGCGTCCTTATCGCCATCGGTTATCATTTCTATCTCGCCGATGACGGGCTCTTCGTCGCTGGATGAGATCGATTTGCCTGCGGCAACATTAGTTGTACCTTCCGGTGCATAGAATGGCGGGCGTGGCTTGCCGAGCGGTTTTTGCAAATTCGGTACCCTAAGGTTCTGAGGGGTTCCTACAAACATAGGCTTGGGGAGTTCCAGCGGAATCGGAACCATCTTTACATCCGGTGCCTTGGCTTCTTTGACCGGTTCGGCTGGGGGGGGCTGGACGACTTCGGCAACAGCTTTGGCAGCTTCTTCCGTTGTTTCTACAACTGCTTTGGCTACGCCTCCTACTGCCTCTGCAACACCTTGAGCAAGATCGGTTACGGGCTGAGTGATCTCCGGAGCAATTATGGGTTCTGCGGGGATTATCTTAACGGGCTCTGGTTTTGCAACCTCAACAGGTGCCTGAGCGGGTGCTTCAATGGGCTGAGGTTCTTCATCCTTCTGCGTTTGCTGGGGAGTGGTCTCCTCACAAGCAGAGATGGGCAGAACTATTGACATTACGATTAGAACTAAACCAATCCTCGAACAACGATTCGCTTTCATGATACTTTCCTTTATTACGTTATTACTTTTATTACAACAACTTCAGCATGGGCAGCGAACTGCCCATGCTGGCACATTATCTAAAACTTTAACTTTATCAAATCGTATTGTCAAGGGCCATACTTTTGTTCTGTCACAGGCTTAAGCAACTGTTGCTTTGACCTTGCCCATCATAATCGCAAGAACGATTAAAATAACACAAATAGGTATCAGCAGTTTTATACTTTTTTGTACCGTTGATGCTTTTGCAAAATTACCGATGGCTTTGGGGACAAATACGGCACCTGCGAGACCTACTGCAAAAATAATCCCAAATATACTTCCGTAAACTTCCGGGCTGAACTTTGAGAATGTAACACCTACGGTTGTCGGGAAGCAAGGAGCAAATGCAAGCCCTGCCAGGATAGCCATGACCCTGGCCTGTCCGGCGCTTTTTGTTATTGTCATCATGAAAATAACAATTGCTGAGACCAGTGCTGCACCAGCGATGATCATGCCGCCAGCCTCTGTGATAGCGGGTATCTGGCTAGCGATAAGGCGTCCAACCATCATAGCTATTGCGAACAAAGAAAGCAAACGTTGGGCGGACGCATCAACTGCATCGCCTTCCATTTCAGGTGATTCACTTAGTATCACTTCCTTGCCAAAAGAAGGGAGCCAATTACAGAAGGATGCCTCAAGACTAATATAACAAAACAGCACAAGGGCACCTAAGAGAACGGCAGGTTCTTTTAGCAGTGCGACTGCGTCACCAATGGCGAAAGCTGTCTGGCTTTTTGGGAAAGTTGCCATCAATACAAACACAATAGGAATCAAAATAATGACACCTAAAGCGGAGACTGCTTTTTCGTATGTTGTTTTTCTAAACAAGAAACTTACGATAAGGGGCGTAAGGAACAGGCCCAACCCGAAGAACACGTTACCGAGGTTACTTGCTGCTGCAAGGTCTTCGCCGCCGAACAATACCTGGGGGATGAGTGTGTTACCAACGGTGTTTAACGCCATTGCACCAAATCCAAGAAGGATACAAGGCAACAGGGCTGCGTTGTAGGTTTTTGCGTTTGCAAAGACAAAGATGCAAATGGCTGTTGCAACGAAACCAAATATTGCAACCGGTTGATAGCCGATCTTATCGGTTACCACGCCAACGATGAGCGATGCGACGAGACAGGCGAACATAAAGGCCGAGATCATAGATCCGAATTTTCCCTGGTCGATCTGTAGTCTTGGCATTAATTTAACACTGATCGATCCGAGTAGTGAGAAACACATACCCAAACCAAACACACCTGATAGAGCAACTAGAACAACTGCGTTTTCCATATCCATTCTCCTTTAATAAAATCCATTTTCTATAGTCTTTTGTATCTGCTTACCGCAGAATCACTATTTTTTCAGTTTCAACCTTATCAACAATAACGAATGCAGTATCGCAACAATAGCAAAGATCGCGGCACATAGCCTATGGATATACATCAGGCAGTGCTGTGCGGAGGTTCCGAAGATGGGGAACATTCCTACAACGATCGAGAGCATCAGCGGTACCGATACGACAAGCATAACCCAGAAGCATTTCTTTAATGCGATCTGCGGGATATTGAACGGCGGAACCAGTTCGTCGTTTTCAAAGCTGTTTTTGTGTGCCCAAAACAAAGCGGCAACGGCGATCGAACAGGCAAAGACCGGCGCGAAACCTGCATGTATTATAAGCATATATCCGCTTAAGGGCCTGCCCAGGACAAGGCTCGGCAGAAAACCGGTGACCAACAAGACGCCAAAGCCAATGAGTGACAGACAATAGAAGAATATGCCGGCTGCGCTTATGATGAAGTGTTTGGGCGGAGTTTGAGGTTTATCCTCCGATGGTTCCGGCTGGGTTAATATCTGCTGCCTGTCTTGTTCGACCTGCGTTCGATCCTCTGGTCCAGGCTTTTTGATGAAATATCCTCGCGACAATAAGACTGTAAGGTATGCCAAAGCCTTTAAAAGGTAAGTTAACAGAAGCAAGAGGAGGACCGCAGACGATAAAATGACGGCGACTTTAAAGAACGGTCGGAAAACAAAGGTAAAGGCGAAAGCCTTTGTGTATTTCGCATCTAAACCCATGAAATCGAGCATTGGTTTTGTTCCTGTTTGACCATCGATCGGCGAATCAACGTCAACGTCGCCGAACAAGAACGGTTTGTCTGCGGAATGACAGTCCTTGCAACCACCAGTGCCTAGCGACTGTGATGCCGGTCTTACGTTATGGGCTATGGGCCATATATAAGGAGCGGCTGAGTCGTGGCAGGTAATCTCTAAATTGCCGCTAACGTCTAGTTTGTATAGTATTCCGCCAGCGATAAATACCGGTTCGCCTTGGTCGGGAATTTGCGTTGCAATGTCTTTTAGGATCAACGCGATCTTTTCTTTGGTGAATTTCGGGAAGTCGCCCTTGCGCAGGGGTTCTATGTCGTCGATGTAACTTTTGATCGCTCCGGCTACGTCTTCGGGGAGTATTGGTGTTACAACGCCAGCGTTGATGCGTCCCCAAAAGCTTGGCCAGAGTAATTTTGAAGGAGCTATCTTACCGTCGTCCTGTTTTGCGAATACGGGATATTGGACGTGCGGTGCAGCGTCGGGGGATTTGTTGGATCCGTATGTGCCAAGCTTGTGCGTTCGCGAGTCCTTTGTCCGTATTGTGGTTTGCTGCGGTAACGGGCCGGAGTGGCAGGCGGTGCAGCTTAATTTTTCAAAATGAACGACAGGGATGCCTGCGTGAAGAGGCCTTGGTGCGCCTAATCGCCCTGCCGACAACTCATCATCATCATAACCCAGGTGACATCCCTTACAGCTTGAAAGGGCGGCCAGTTCGTTGCCGGAGACATCTTCTTCGCCTTCGTAGCCTCTGATGATGTTATGGTTTGCGCCATTGCGATGGCAGTCGATGCAGCTTAGGCCTGCTGCGATGTGAACGTCCTGATCGTGTGCCCATTTTTCCGGAGAGCCGCTTGCAGCATCAATGCCTGAATGACAAAAGTAGCAACGTTTGTCTGCGATGTCCGCGGTCAGGTCGAGAGTGACTCTCCCCTTGCTGTCGAACCTTTTTTCGTCATAAGATATTTCAGGGACGATGAGCTTTGGATCGTCAAGCTGCGGGGGCATTAGGTAGTCGTACATTGCAGGCATTGACTTTGCAGAGCCTTTGACGGAAGCAAACGCGGTTGTCGCAACGGGAGCCCATCTGAAGTTTTCCTTTTTTATCTGTGTGTTGTATGCGGCCTGGTCGTGTGCGGATTCTGCGTCATGACAGCTTAGACAATTGATCTCAATCTCGCCGGATTCGAGCCATCTGGCATCGAAGTCAGGGTCAATATCCATGTCCTCTGCCATCGGTCCGGGGGTGTGGCTTCCGAACGCTTTTGCGAAGTTCCAACGCGAAAGGCCAATTTTTTCCGGATTCTTTAGCCCGGGCCATGCGCGATACGAAAGCGGTATCTGCGTTAGAGCGACGGGGTCTGTTAGTATCCAGGGCTGACCAGGTCTTCCCGGGGCCGCGGTTTTGTCAGTGGCGCTGAAATGCCATCCGGACGAAATATTTTCATAATTGTGACACATTCCGCAGGTCTGCTTTGTTGAAAACGGCAAAAGAGGATCGTCGTCCAGGTACACCTTATCGCCTTGGTCGCTTTTCAGGTCTATCGTGTGGACAAAGTTTGACCTGCTGCCGTCGCTTTTATCGCCAATGAAACTGGCAGCGTTCAGCAAGCCGGAACAAAGCAATACACAAATGCTTATAATCGTTAGAGTTCTAAACTTTATTATGCTCGTCATGTGAAAAATCTCTGCAATTAAACTTCGAATTCATCCTTTTTAAACTCAAGCCTTTTGTTTGCTTCTACAGCTTCGTTTGCTTTTAGCACGGCAACGGCTGTTTCGTAACCGATCTCTGCGGGGCAGTTAAGTTTTTCTTTGCCGCGAATAGCGTTGAAGAAGTTCTCAAGGTGCGGCTGATGATACTTCTTTCCGCCCATTGTAACCGGGATCTCAAAGGCAGGCGGAGCGAGAGTTTCACGGACGTCGAGCACAGCCGATTTATCTTCTTTACATTTATCATAGGCTTCTTTACATTTATCTTTAGCGGGTGCCTTAATGACACCCTTTTTGACCCATTTGTCCCATTGAGGTGCAGAAGGTTCGCGGTAAACAGAACCTCTGGAGGCAGACTCTGAAATCTGGAGCGTGCCCTTATCGCCCATGAATGTTTCAAAGTATCCCTGGCTTGAGTTCGTGGTTATCGTCTGATAGAAGGCACGAACCACGCCCTGCTTTGTCTGGTATTCGTAAATGGCCATGACGGTGTCGTACCATTCGTGTGTTTTCTTGTCATAATAATCTGTTCCGCCGTTGGCGATGACGGCACTGGGATTGGCACCCAGGAACCAAGCGAATATGTCGATCTGATGCGAACCGAGATCAACGAAAGGACCGCCGCCAAGGCCTTTATACCATCTCCAGTTCATAAACTGAGGCATGGACTTGAATCCATATTTTGTCAGGGTTGCCTGATCGATGTGGTACTTCGGTAACGCCACATAGTCTTCCCTTGCAGCACGGTTCCATTGTCCGTTTATGGTGGTTATCCTGTTAAGAAGGTTGGCCTCTTTGATAAGTCTGTTGTAACAATGAAGATACCTCGGGTTACTTCGCCGCTGGTGGCCGATCTGGAGAAGTTTGCCTGTTTTCTTAGCAGTCTGGACCATGCTTTTTGCACCTTCGAGAGTATTTGACATTTCCTTTTCGCAGTAAACATGCAGGCCTGCATTGAGGCATGCGTTGGTGTGCTCGGCGTGTCTGAAGTCGGGGGTTGCTATTACTACTGCATCGAGGTCCTTTTCCTTATCAAGCATCTCGCGATAATCGACATAAGCGTTATTCTCATGACGATATTTCTTAAGCAGGCGTGACATATTCCCCAAGTTATAGCTTTTCCATATATCGCAAACAGCCTTGAACTTTATCCCGGGAATTTTCAGCATTGAATCAGTAAGCACCCGTCCCTGAGTACCTGCGCCTAATAGAGCGATGTTGATATCGTCAGCTTTGCCTGCGGTGCCAGCAATTACGGCAGGAGCAACAAAAAGGCTGGCGCCTATGGCAGCGGATGAACGCATGAAATTTCTTCTGTCAATTTTATTTTCCATCGAGCTAATCATCTCCAAATTACAAATTACGAATTTTAATATTTTTATACCAAACCGGGTAGCCATGGTCCTGAAGGCCTATGACTCCCGATCTTGGAAAATCTTTTAGCGGCTTTTTGTATTGATTCTTCGAGCCGTCGGGGTTTTTGTTTGCAGTGTCCCAGAGGTCGACATCCATATTAATCACTTCTGTACCGTTAAGGACTACCTTAGTTACGCTGCCTTTTACGGTAATGTTCATGTGGTTCCACTGACCTACAGGCTTAACAGTGTTCTTTGTCGGGGCTAGGGCATCGAATATTGCTCCGCATATATGGCTGTTGATTTCCTTTCCGTGCGAATCGCCTATCTGCACCTCAAAAGCCTGCTGCACCCAGTCCCAGCCTTCTATGGTGGCTGCATGATAAATGACGCCGCTGTTAGTGTCCTTTGCCACTTTGAATTCAAGGTCGAGAATGAAATCTGTATAGGTGTCCTTCGTCCAGATGTTTTCGTTGTCTACTGAAGCGCTAGCAAGGACACCATCGACCATCGTCCAGGTTCCAGGCTTGTACTCGCAGTTAGAAAGATCGTCGGCGATCAAATTCTTGAAATCTTTATCAGCGGGTTTGTCTGCGACGTCTGCCGATTCCTTACAGCCGGTGATAAACAACATACATACCATTAACATTAGTACAGTTTTGATCCAATTCATTTTTTTGTCCTTTCATGTTTTATCTGCATATTCACAACAAGTACATTATTTTATATAGTAACACACAAAACACAAGTGTCCTATCCAAATTCTAAATTAGAACGATAGCAGACAATGCCAGATATATGTATACCCAAGAGCATCGATATCCTGCCATACATTTTTTGCCATTTCTTCGTCGCCGAGGATCTGCGGCAGCTCTTTTAATTTTTCTTCCCAGGAAATACAAACGCCGGGAGGTCTTTTCCGGTCCTTAGTATCCATTAGTACACTCCATATTCACGTACAAAATCAGTCATCGCCTTTACGTTCTCGACCTTTGCATCGTTTTGAATTATCGCTTCGGCATCCAGTATATATCCACCATCTTTGGCAACCTCATCGATAACTTTCCTGCAGCATTGTCGAACCTCGTCCTCGGTACCATAACCTAACAGTGTATTGCTGATCCCTCCGCTAAGACAGAACTTGTGGCCGATGGCCTTGTGAACATCGAAAATGTTTCCTTTGTCAACATGGTATATGATGCTTCCATCGTCCAATTCTGCAAAGGAATCGAGGTGATAGTCCCAGTTTCCCTCAGCGTAAAACAATGTCTGATGTCCGCGTTTCCAAATCTCTTCGATTATCGGCTTAAGCGTAGGCCAATATATAGTGTTAAAATGATCATGCGAGATAAAGGGCACACAGCCGCGATGCATCCATATAGTAATGGGGACATTTTTGTCAGGGTCGGCACCTGATAATGCAACGTGCAGCAAATGAGGCATAAGAGCTTCGCATGCAGCAAGTACCTTCTTAGGTCGTTCCATGAGATCCTCACACAAACCAAGATAGCCGCGAAGCTTGTCGCCAAGGATGTCGAGAGGCGCTTTTAAAATGCCGGAGATCGCTGAGACGGTTCCGGATTCTTTGCGTAACCGTTCGCCTTGCGAAGGAAAGGCACTGAAATATTGCATCATCGCCATGCCGCCCTTTACAAATGAAAGGTTGTTGGTGAAAGTGGAAGCTTCGCCGATGGCAGCAACATCATTGCTAACTCGCGGCAGCCAAACGTTAAAGAGAAAACCGGTTGGGTCGGCAATAAGCTGATCGTATTCGTCAACCTTCATAAACGAATCGTCCTGCGACGGTTCGCGATATTGAAAGCCGGTGTCGGCGGAAACATCAATGCCGGGAACACCATAGTATTTTAGCCCTATAGCCTGTGTAAGCCCTGTCCAGACGTACACCATGTTGCCGACGACTGCGTCCCAGTCGAAATCGGCGGCGCATTTCCTGGCTGCGGTGAAGGCATTGTTATAATCGTGCGTGACCTCCTGACAAGTGAAACCTGCATACTTGGCAGTGAACTCGGCGACGAAGGGACGTATCGGAACCATGTCCGGTTTTTCGTTGCGCATAGCAGCGGTGTATCTTTTCAGACGCTGGGCATACAAACTTTCCATACCGGCTACTATTTTATTCTCTCCTTTTGCATCAGGCTAAAACAGTATTATAAGGACCATCCCCAACGATACTTTCTGTGAACAAACTCGTTAGCTTCGGGAAGGTTTGTTACCGTCATATTCTCTCCATCCCATTTTAGTTTTTTGTTCGGGAAACGTATCGCCAGGTTACCCATCAGGACTGTTTCGGTCAGCGGTCCTGAGTACTCGAAATTGGAAGATGCTTTTGGTCCGCCCTTGCATGCTCTTATCCAGTCCTGCTCGTGTCCGTCTGTACCGCCTTCGATCCTTGGTATTGTTTTTGGCGGACGTTCGAAAGCTTTCATGGCCGTTTCAGGGACGAGCCTCGGATTGCCTCCGTTGCCGCTGCACATTATCATGCCCTTAGAGCCGATGAAGAAATTACCCTCGTCAGGCATACGTCTTCTCTCTTCAAAGACTTCCGGTATTTCCGGCTTCATTCCGCCATCGTACCAGTTGAATTTGACTTTCGGCATAGTTCCGCGAGCAGGGAATACATAGCGTACCATCGATGATCGCGGGAAGACCTCGCCTTCGTCAACTTCCTCCCAATCCTTTCTAAATGTTGAAATGCTGGCCTGCACGGAATCGGGGTATTTAAGATCGAGTGCCATAAATGCAGGATCCATGTAGTGACATGCCATGTCGCCTAATGCACCGGTGCCAAAGTCCTTCCACGCTCTCCACTTAAACGGCAAATACACGGGGTTATACGGTCTGTACGGGGCAGGTCCGAGCCACAGGTCCCAGCTTAGCGTATCCGGTATAGGTGGTTTTTCTGCGGGTCTTTTCATCTCGCGTCCCTGGGGCCAAACGGGCCTGGTTGTCCAGACGTGCACCTCAGTTACGTCACCGATGGCGCCGGCTTGTATCCATTCACGGATGAGCCTGATACCCTCACCGGAATGCGCCTGGTTGCCCATCTGCGTTACAACACCCATTTTGCGGGCGGCTTCTGTGAGCATGCGGGCTTCTTTTACGGTATAGGTGAGCGGTTTTTGGACGTAAACATGTTTGCCCATGTTGATCGCCTTTAGCGCCGCGACGGCATGGGTGTGGTCGGGTGTTGCCACCATGACAGCGTCAATGTCCTTTTGCTTATCAAACATGACACGGAAATCGCGATACTTCTTTGCTTCCGGAAATCGCTCAAAGATCCTGGCCGCTTTTTCATAATCGACATCGCATAGCGCAACGATGTTATCGCCTTTTTCGGCCATTGCCCTGATATTACGTCTACCCATTCCGCCGACGCCGATACCTGCGATATTTAATCTATCACTCGGCGCGAGATGCTTTGGTCCGCCTAATACATGAGAAGGGACGATAGTAAATGCGTCCTTGTTCGAACAGCCTGCAGCAAAGCTAAGCCCGGCAGCAGTTGCGGCTGCACCTTTAATGAATTTGCGTCTTGAGATATTCGGTTTTTTGTCTTTCATTATTACACCTTTTAAAAAACACATTAACTTAATACTAAAGTGTCCATCCTTTTCGATATTTTCTGTGCACGAATTCATTGGCTTCATCATGGTTGGTAACTTTCATGTTGTCGCCGTCCCACATTAGTTTCTTTCCCGGGAACCTCATAGCGAGGTTTCCGGCGACTACCATCTCTGCAAGCGGTCCTGAGTAATCGAAATTGGAACATGCTTTTGGTCCGCCCTTGCATGCCCTGAGCCAGTCCATCTCGTGGCTATCGGGTACCCTTTCGATCGTCTTTGCGGGTCGCTTGTATGCTTTCATTGCAGTTTCGGGAATGAGCCTTGGGCTTAGTCCGTAACATCCGCACATGATGGTTCCTTTTGTTCCGTGGAAGAGGACGCCGTTACCGCCGTCGCCCATTCGTCTTCTGGTTTCGAGTGCGTCGGGGCGTTCTGGCACCAGTCCGCCGTCATACCAGGTTGCCTTTATCGCGGGCATCAATCCCCTTGCGGGGAATTCGTAGTGTATCTTGCTTGCGATCGGATACATATCGCTGTCGTAGACGATGTCCGCCCATCTGTCGCCTGGTCTGATGGCCCTTTGACGTGCAAAGCTCGCCTCAAAGCTTATCGGGTACTTAAGCTTAAGTGCCCAGAATGCGGGGTCCATGACATGGCAAGCCATATCGCCAAGAGCACCTGTTCCGAAGTCCCAGAACCCTCTCCAGAACTTTGGGTGGTAGGCTGGGTTGTATGCTCTTGTAGGAGCCGGTCCTAACCACAGATCCCAGTTAAGACCTTTTGGAACCGGAGGAGTTTCGGTCGGACCGTTAATACCCTGCATCCAGATGGGTCTGTCGGTCCACATGTCAACTTCTGTAACGTCGCCGATAGCTCCGTCCCATATCCATTCACATATCAAACGGGTACCTTCGTTTGAATGTCCCTGGTTACCCATCTGAGTTGCAACGCCCATTTTACGGGCGGCTTCTGTGAGCACGCGGGCTTCTTTAACGGTATATGTCAAAGGTTTTTGAACATAAACGTGCTTGCCCATATTGATCGCCTTTAATGCGATAACGGCGTGAGTGTGATCGGGAGTTGCAACTACAACGGCGTCTATGTCTTTTTGCTTGTCGAGCATTTCGCGGTAATCATCGTAGACCTTTGCCTTTGGGAAAAGCTTATAGGTGCCAGCCGCGTACTTGTGATCGACATCGCAGAGTGAAACAATGTTGACCGGCGAGATGTTTTCAACGATCGGTTTGAACTCATATTTCGAGACCTTTTCGAGCCTTGCCAAGCTTGCAAGGTTGCCCTTACCCTTTCCACCGACACCGATGCCTGCGACGTTAACCTTTTCGCTTGGGGGAACAAAGCCTTTACCGCCAAGTACGTGACGAGGGACGATCGTAAAGCCGTCCTTGCTCGAACATCCCGCAGCAAAGCTGAGACCTGCGGCGG
>SDBV01011774.1_pt1 | contig 11286 bp, 23 predicted proteins | sample 2277081 | NCBI WGS metagenome assembly SDBV01 (sample SAMN10402039, study PRJNA504765) | marine sediment metagenome | isolation source: marine sediment core GS10_PC15, 223 cmbsf | place: Arctic Ocean: Southern Knipovich Ridge | collected 2010
AGGCAGCAGTGCGCCCCGGTGAGGTGGAGTTGGACGGGATTATAGGCAGCCCAGACGGCATTGTCAACCTTGAGGGGTTGGTAAAGCTCATCGAGGAGTATAAATGCACTGCCCTCTCCGCCGAATCCACCCCTGCTACCAACTGGAAGTGGCTCATGCAGACGAAGGGGTATTGTAAGATGCTGGGAGTGAGGAAGTGCGTGTTTCGAGTGTTGCATCACGTAGCGATCATGCATGACCCTGCCAATGCGTATGCTCCTTGGGAGCTCGTGTTCACTCAGGATGAGTTGGACGAGAACTGGCAGGCGATATTGAATCATAAGAAAGTCATGGAGGCGCGGGATGGATAAAGGGAAACGAACAGTGAGGTGTGCGTGCGGTGTCGTGTTCCATAATATCACTAAAATGCACCGGCATATGGCTCACTATGCACACAGGCCGAATCAGCATGCGCCTAATATGGAGCACGAGAATACAGCAAAGTCAGTTAAACGATACAAGAAAGCTCACGGGAAGGAGAAATAGACTATGGAGGTTGAGATTGTTGAAGCATTAAACGATATTGTGGTTACACTTCGTCTTCTTGGCGCAACCCTTGCGCTCGTGGGGGTGGGCATCATTTTAGGATTATGGACTAAATAGGGAGAACTGAACCATGGAGAACGAGGTCATTGTGATGGTAGATAATATCTTCTGGGCATTGTTGTCCTCACCGTAGCAGTAGTTATGTTTGGGACAACTATAACTAGTCTCTTAGTCTCTGCGACCAAGGAGCTTGAGAGAATAAGGAGAGCTGTTCAGAAGAACTAATTACGTTAAGTTTAGTATAATAAAAAGGAGCAGACCATGGACTCAAAAGCAATCCAACAGTATGAAGAGCAGGGAGTGGATCTACTCTCCCATGCGGAATCGATCATGATAGTGGACGACATTACCCGGGAGTTAGCAGTGGAGTTCACGACCAAGGCACGGGGGGTGTTGAAAGCCATCGAGGCGGAGTTCCGGCCAGACATTCAGAAGGCGCATGAGTTGCATAAAAGTCTCAATGAGCGCCTGAAGACGTTGGGTGAGCCGTTCAAAGAGGCAAAGCGGATCGTGGATGCCGAGATCACTCGCGACTACCTCGAGCAGGAGAAGATCCGGGAGCAATTACAACGTGATGCCGATGAGAAGGCCGAGAAGGAGCGTAAGGCGCAGGAGGCGGAACTCCAGGCTGATGCTGAGGAGGCCATCGAGCAGGGTGACATAGAGACGGCTGAGGAGCTCCTGGACACCCAGATCGAGACGGCTCCTGTCGTACCGGTAGCGGAGGCTCCCAAGACCACGAGGACGGCATCGGGCACCACCACAGTGAAGAAAGACATCGCTGTGACGGTAGCGGATAAGATGGTTGTGATCAAGGCTGTGGCGGACGGCCATCTCCCGGATACGCTCCTCGATGTCAATCTCGGGACAGCCAAGCGGTATGCGAAGGCATCTGGACTGATACTGATGACCGGTTTCCGGATTACCGAGACCGCGGTCGTGGCGGGGAGGGCACGCTAATGGGGATGCAAATAGAAATTAAAATGAACGTGGGTACGTTCGAGGCGTTATGGCCAGCGCAAGTAGTGGATGAGATTCAGAAGGTCATGGAGGCTGGCGAGGCGGATCATCCGCATGATAGTTGGAAGGATGTGCCTGCCGCGGAGCATATTCGTCGCGCATATGAGCATTTAATAGCTGCTCAGGGGGGTTATTCTCCTGTAGCAGGTAAGGATGACGATCACCTCGCCAACGCTTTCACTCGCCTCATGATGGCCATAGCAATCAAACGTGGTTATGTAAAGGGAGAGGAGGACGACAGTGCCGAAAGGATTTGATTTAGCAACATCTGAAATACGGAATCTACGACTACTCATGCGAGTCGGCGGCAAGGAGAAGGAGGGTAAGACACACTTCGGTCTGACCGCACCGGGTCCCATTGGGGTTCTCGACATGGATCGTGGCCTGGAAGGCGTCATTGAGAAATTTGCTGATGACAAGGAAATCCACGTCAAGAGTTTTCGAGGCATGCCATCCAATACCCAGAGTGATCACGAGGTAAAGTGGGGGATGTTTGAGGATAGTCATAGACTATTGTTAAACGACCCGCCTATTCGATCTATTGTCTGGGATACCGACACTGAGGCATGGGAGATGGCCAGACTATCATTCTTCGGCAAGCTCACCCAGATCAAGTCCCATCACTACGCACTGGTTAATGCAGCGTTCCGCAAGCTCATCGATGAGGCATTCGACGCCAACAAGAATCTCATCATGATCGCCCGTTACAAGAAACAATACGTCAAGAAGAATAAGACGTCGGACGACTCTGTATGGAACGGTAAGTTCGAGGCGTCGGGGTTCACTGAGGCTAAGGATATTGTCCAGGTTAATCTCAAGGCGCGGTTGGTACGGGACGACGAGGATGAGAAATGGATTCCGTCTATCGAGGTGATAAACTGTCGTCAGAATATGTCTGAGAATGGCGAGATATACTACGGTGACGAAGCATGTTTCTCCTGGATTGCAGCCATGATCGTAGAGGGGACGACACCGGAGGACTGGGAATGAGGTTGAAGACGAAGCTCAGGTTATTCTTCCGGCGTCAGTGGCGAAACTCCACTACACTACGCGTCATCATATTCATACGATCCCACGGCCCTATCGGTATGTGGCGCCGGTGGAGATGGCGCTGCACGGTCATGAGAAGCCTCCGGGTACTCGACACGCTCGACTGGCAGATGACCGAGCATGGCTGGAATAGGCAGAAACGGAATCAATTCTGGCGCGACTTCATGAAGAAGCGGACAGTCAGGATAACGGTACTTAATGAATTGACACCGAAGTGAGGAGGGTAGAACTCGTGATGCATAATTTGATGATAAAGATAGCTGATAATGTGGCACTTAAAGTCAGCGATATAAGGGGGGTAGAGTATTTCCCCAAGGAACAAAAGATAAAAGTTCGCTATAGCGACAGTGGCGGGGGTAATAGTGGCTCGGGCTCGTGGACTATCCCCTATTACAGCAAACGCCGTTTCAACAAACTCATAAAGGATATAAATGATATACGTTGACGACCGGGCGGGGTCAAAGGAACTCCATCCGTTATTCCCACCGGGCAGTGCCCAACTCACGCACCTTGAGTTCGGCGACTTCATGTTCACGGGGCACTATGCCGATGGTGATATCGTGATCGGGGTGGAACGCAAACGCATCGGGGACTTCGTAAACTCCATGCGTACGGGACGGCTTGCCGGGCACCAGCTAATCGGTATGCAGAACTCCTACCACTACACGTATCTCGTCATCGAGGGGGAGTTCCGGGCTAACCCCAGCACAGGTCTCCTCGAGATTAACACGTGGTCTGGGTGGTATCCGTTTAAGGCTGGCGAACGTCAGTTTATGGCTCGTGATATCTGGGCGTTCATGAATACGTTGGAGGTGGTGTGTGGGGTGCATTGCTACCACTGTACGTTCCCTACCGATACCGTATACTATCTCATGGCTCTCCATCATTGGTGGCGGAAGGAATATGCCGAACATAAGGGGCATCTCCAGCCACATACCAGCAACCAGGCGCAACTAACCAAGCCTTCCCTGGTGCGGCTCGTAGCGAGCCAGTTCGACGGGATAGGTTGGGAAAAGGCTAAGGGTATAGATAATCAATTCACGTCAGTATCAGAATTTGTGGCGGCGGATTTTTCGGAGTTATTGGAAGTGGATGGGATTGGGAAAGGGTTGGCGGCGTCGATTGTTAAGCAGGCGAAGGGGGAGGGATGATAATAGAGGGGTATGCACAGGAAGTGTTACCGTTATTGCCGAGCGAGAGTGTGAACTGTGTGATTACCAGCCCGCCGTATTGGGGATTGAGAGATTATGGATTAGAGCCTGTTGTGTGGGACGGTGATAGTGAGTGTGAGCATGAATGGGTTGACCACGTTCGTAAGCCACAGGGTGGTAGGGGTAGTAAATGTGCTAATGTCGGGGCTAACAAGAATGATGTAGCCAACTTGAGAGACCATGATACAATAACAAGCTTTTGTTCCATCTGCGGTGCATGGCGTGGTTCTCTCGGACTTGAGCCGAGCTTCGAGTTATATATCGAACATCTGATACAGATATTTAATGAGATAAAGCGAGTATTGCGAAAAGACGGTACTTGCTGGGTAAATTTGGGTGATAGTTATTCGGGAAGCGGTAAAGCAGGTAAGAATCCTGATTATCAAGCAAAACATACAGAATTTGGAAAGCCGTCTACGCACAAATCACGCTTTGGGATGCCTACCACTAATTGCTCAATGCCCGCTAAATCCCTCTGCCAAATCCCCTCACGTTTCGCAATCGCCATGACTGATGCAGGGTGGATACTCCGCAATGAACTTATTTGGTACAAGCGAAACTGTATGCCGTCCAGCGCAAAGGACAGGTTCACCGTTGACTTCGAGAAGATATTCTTTTTCACAAAGAGTAAGAAGTATTGGTTTGAGCAACAACGTGAGGGTGATAACCACTATAAGACTATTGCAAAAGTAGGGCAAAAACGCTTTGGTGGAAATACATCACCCGGGGCAGACACAATTAGAGAGGATAGAGTTATCGAAACTTTCGGTCGCAATAAGCGCTGTGTATGGGACATCACCACCAAACCGTTCAAAGGCGCGCACTTCGCAGTATTCCCCCGTACCCTCGTCGAACCCATGCTTTCTGCCGGGTGTCCTGTAGGAGGATGGGTGGTTGACCCATTCGCCGGAGTGAGCACGGTGGGCGTCGTAGCAGAGGAGCAGGGTAAAACCTTTACCGGTATTGAGCCTAATCCCGATTACTGTGTGATGGGGGAAAAGAGGTTGCTAAATGGGACTGGTTGAGGTGGATATGACGGTAACGGATGAGGTGGATGCTGTTACGAGTCGCCCCACGAGTACCGGGGTGTCCATGTGTACTATTCGTGGCGACGAGAAGCTCCCTGAGATACGGCAGCGATACCTCGCATTCGGAGATGTGGCGGATGCCCTCAAGGAGGCGGTTGAGCCGGGGGACACGCTTAAACTATTCGGATATTATAAGAAGTATCGGTGGACGAACCACCTTAAGAAGGCACGATGGAGGAAGGACTTCATGATACAGAGATGGGAGAGACGATGAGGGAATGCAAAGAACATGACGACCTTGGCTGCCCTATGACACGTATAAACCGTACCCGAGGTGTGGGACCGTCCTCGTGCGACATCATGCTCATCGGAGAGGCGCCCGGGAAGACCGAGGATAAGAAGGGGACACCGTTCGAAGGGAAGTCCGGGAGTGAACTCACGCATCTGTATCTCGCTAAGTGCGCCCAGATTGGGCGAGAGCATGTGTATATCACGAATCTCGTGAAGTGCTGGACGAATGATAAGGATCGGGATCCGAATCCGGCTGAGATTGAAGCGTGTAGCCAGATTCTATGGGCTGAGATCCAAGAAGTTAAACCACGATTTATTGGCACCATCGGGCGTATTGCTACACAATTTCTTATTAGCCCCAACGCCAAGATGGAGAAGCTACACGGGTTTGGGTATACTATTTCTATTAACTTTGTGGACAAGCTCATTATGCCCCTCTACCACCCCGCATACGGACTGCACAGCACGTCCATGATGACTCATATCATGCGTGACTTCGTTAATTTCGGGAAAATGGTGAGGGGCGATGAAAGTGTTATGTGGAGGGAGAGAGTATAATGGGTGTAAATTCTGTGTATATAGTAACCTTGCCGGATAGTGAGGAGATTGGGCTCCCTAAGGGTTCATACGCAGTCGCTTATCTTTTTATGCACAAGGAGGCTGCGGAGGAATTTGCGGGTGATGTATTCAGTGTTACTGAGGTTCAGGAGGTGGTATTATGAACGTAGAATTACTTGGACTATCCAACGAGGAGTTCATCCAATGGAGTGTCATTAATGGGTGTACCCAGGAATCAGAGATGCGCGAATTGTTTCCAATAATGAAATCGTACTGTGATAAGCATGTAATTAGTATCGCCCATTACATTGAGCATTTTGTTCGCCTGACACAATGTGGGTATAGTAACAGTGAGGGGATGTTGTTAGTACAAAAGTTGTGGGGTGATCGATGCGTATTGTAGCCGTTGATACTGAGACCGTACGCCACGGGAAGCCATGGTCGGTGCAGTTGGCCAACACTCTGCACCCCAAGGGCATGATGTTCTACTCTGACTCTCAGGATGATATGGGGGTAGTACGGGATATATTAGAGTTATCCGGAGTCCTTACTGTCCTCCACAATGCCAAGTTCGACCTACGTATCCTCAGCGAGTGTGGAATCCACCCGGCTCACTCCGAATGCACTATGCAGATGGCCTACCTCCTCGGGGAGCCCGCGCTCTCACTCAAAGTCCTCGCCTACCGGATCGCCGGCATTGATATGCGGACTTACAAGGAGGTGACGGCCGAAGCCACGCAGGCGAAGGCACTGGAGTATCTATGCGAGGTACTGTCGAGGGAATGGGAGGATCCGGAACCGACTGTCAAAATCAACGCAACCGGGGAGACGAAGCTCTCCTTCCCGAAGAATATCCATGGTAAGGTGCTAACTCTCATGACGAAGCATGCGGGCGACCCCTCCATAAACCTTTACGACAGGTGGCGAGCAATGGAGGTTACTGGTGGTCGTGGGCAGGTGGAGGCGACCCTCGGCTACATGGAAGAGGCTTACCTCGACGAAGTAGACCCACAGGAGGCTGAGGAGTATGCCCTCCTCGATGCTGAGGCCACGTTTGCCATCTATCCCTACCTCCACTCCCAGATCGAGAAATATGATCTACAAGGGGTGCTGGAGCGTGATATGGACTGCATTCCGATGGTCATGGAGATGGAGGCGAGCGGGGTGCTGTTGGACGTACCTGTGCTTGAAGAGCTCCAGAAGGATCTCGATGAACTCGTGACGGGCGCCCAGATTGACATTAATTACTTGGCTGGGCATTATGTGAATCCGAATAGTAGCCAGCAGGTGGTGGCGCTCCTGCAAGATGAGGGAATTTACACGGATTTGGAAACCAGTACCGACGCTTCCGTACTCGACCAGTACCGAGAGCATGTCATCGTCAACAAGATACAGGACTACCGTGGTTATGCGAAGTTGAAGTCTACATACGTGGACACGCTAATCAAACGGGCATTGGCAGCGCTGGATGGGAGAATCCACACGATACTCTCCACGACACGCACGGATACTGGTCGGCTGGCCAGTAGCGGGCCTAACCTACAAAACATACCGGTGCGTACGGAGTTGGGCAGACGTATCCGGAAGGCATTTATTAGCGAAAGGATTGAGTGATATGTGGTGTATGAAATGCAATAGTGAATTACCTAATTCTCGGTGTAAATGTGAAAATCCACAGTGGGTAGTATGCACGGGCGAGGCATCCAAATGAACCCAATAATCTACTTATCACAAGCTGATGCAGACCGAGTCGCAAAGAACGAGCATAATACGTTCGTGATGCCGTTGGGTGAGCAACCGCCGGAGGGGTATGAGATTGTAAAAGTTAATGACGGTAATGTTACATTCTACATCTCTAAAGGATGGTCTGTTGAAAATAATCCCGACCCAATCATTATCCCTCTCCGCTATTCATCAGGCACATATCGGCTGTTTGCGCCGACTGAGTTGTTTGATTTATATGATAGAACCGAGCTTCCTGAAAGAAATAATAATAGACGTATTATTGTACCAATGACTACCGAATGGGAACTTGACGTGAAGACCTCGGTGAAACGGGTGCAAGAGTTGACGGACGAAGAAATTAAGCATTTAATACCGCCCAGAGATTATATGTACGTTTACAAGGAAGATTGGGTTAGACAGTTTAACGCACTCCACTCCAAGCCGGTCAAGACAAAGGGCGGTAAGGGGTATGAGTGTTTTCCGTATGATATGCAGACATTCGAAAAGTGGTTGTCGTGGGAATCTCGTCCTGGCGAAGTATTAAGCGACAAAGATAATAATAAATGGCTGTGGCGTGGACTCCCGCTCACAATTCACGCTAATTGCTGGGTGATGGTTCTGGAATGCGAGAGGAGGGCGGTATGAGTGCTTGGATTAATTCGATAAATGGTGGCACTTGTTCCGTATGTGAGGAGGAATTTACAAATAATAAGAGGCAAATAAATATTGCTAAGGACAGTAGAGACGATAAATTGTATTGTAAAGATTGTGCAATAGACATAGCCACAAACGGCTTTTTTAAAAAGGATAAATCAAAAGGGCTCAAACCATGAGCGAGAAAACGATACGGGAGTCACACCTTAATCAACTATTAAGTTATATCATATGGGCAGAAGATAGTGGGGTTTATTACGGAAATAAAAAGTATTTTGATAAGCGCCACCTTGAGTTAAAACAATGGGTAAATGATATGATAGATGAGGGGGGAGAATGAAAAAGGAAATAACGACACGCCAGACGATTAAAAGAAGCAAAAGTATTTCTGAGTCTGAGGCTGGAGAAATTAGATGTGGAAACAATTGCTTTCAGAACCAAAGAAAGTATGGAGGATGTGATATATTCCCCGATGATGAGAGAATATGGCATAGAAGCGATAATGAATGGTCTCCATGTGTCGCCTGTCTCGATGCCGAAAAGGAAGCGGATGAGCAATTAACCCAAGAAGAATTAGACAAATGCAGATGTGTTCTTGCCGAACTCGGTGCAAGGGATGAGCAGATTGATATTCGTGATGCCATAATAACCAAACTTATTAGTGCGATTAAACGTCTTATGCCTTATAAAGCTATATGGAAATTGAAAGGTGATGTTGAGTTTGCAAAGAACGCACTCGGACACGCAAAGGAGTTGATGAAATGATAGGAACATTGCTTTGTATATTTGGCTTTCATAAATATTCGGATTGGAGTAGAACTATGTGGGAGGATAAACCAGTATGGGAAAATACTGATAGTAGAATATGTAAAAGAATATGGTGTACTGCTCAACAATTTCGTCCAACAAAGGAGTCAGACAATGAAAGCACTGGATAAGTGGTGGTTATCGACGTTAGAAATTGAAGCAGAATTATTACATGGATTACATAGTCAGAAAATGCTCAACACTGACACCGAATACATCCGTGCCGACAAAGCGAATGAGCTACAAGATAAAGTTGACTGGTCAATAGCTGAGATCGGTGGACTTGAAGAGCAGTGCAATCTGAGGGATGAGTTGATTACGGAGCTTGTTGACGTGTTGGACGGCAATGCTAATTTACCAAGAGGCTCGAAAGGTTTTGCCATAATACAAGCTCTTATCGCCAAAGCAAAGGAGTTCACGGGATGAAAGCTGATATATTAATAACACTTATACAGCATAAACTCAGAGAAATAGAACACGCACATAGCTATACACAAGAAAAAGAGGGTATTTGTAATGACGCTCTCATTGCGTTGCTTGATACTCACAGTAACGTGCTATCGTCAATAGACATCGATTTACACGACGAACTCCAACGCCAGAACTTCGCAAAGGGCAATCAGACAATGAACGCACCGGAAGGAAATGATGTATAGTCAGCGAGCTGTAGAGATTCTAAAGGCGGGTGGTAACGCTCGTAAGGATTGTAGCCTTCTCGCTCTCGACTACTCCCAGATAGAGCTCCGGGTAGCCGCCCACGAGTCCCAAGACCCGACCATGCTCAACATCTTCCGGAACGATGGGGACATGCACATGACGACTGCCTGCCGTATGTTTGATCTCCCCCCGGAGAGGATAGACGACAAAGCTCACCGGCGCCCGGCCAAGACTACAAACTTCGGAACCATCTATCTGATATCGGCTAAGGGGCTGTGGGCCCAGTTCCAGCACGAGGGGCTGACTCAGTTTAGTGTGGGTGATTGTCAACACTTCCTGGATAGTTGGCGGGCGACATATCCGGGTTTCTTCGACTGGGTAAGTGAGATCAGTGCCGAGGCGAGACGCACCGGCATGGTGCGGGATATGTTCGGGAGGATACGGTGGATACCGGAAGTCAACTCCTCCCTGAAGTACGTACGGGAAGCAGGAATACGACAGGCAGTAAACACACCAATACAGAGTACGGCGGCGGGAATAATAAAGGAGGCTATGGGGCTCTTGCAGCCGATCGTGTGCCAGTGGCGAGAGGAGTACGGGGTAGTGTGCCGCTCGCTCCTCCAAGTGCATGACGAGTTGATATTCGAAGTGGAGGATGAGTGGATTCCGGTGATCGCTCCGCAGTTCCATGAGGTGATGGTGAAGGCGGTGGAGTTGTCAGTGCCGGTGAAAGTGGATGTAGAAACTGGGCTTAATTGGAAAGAACTGGAGGCGTATCCACTTGGCTAAAAAATGGTATACCTCATTCACAGCTTACTGCTGGGAGACGCCACAAGATTTCTTCAACAAATTGAATGAAGAGTTTCATTTTACTCTTGATCCGTGTGCGTTACCAGAGAACGCCAAATGCCCCCAATATTTCACACCAAAGCAGGATGGACTAGCACAATCATGGAAAGGTCATAGAGTATTTATGAATCCGCCTTACGGGCGTAAAATATGCAAGTGGGTGAGGAAGGCGTTTGAGGAGAGTCTTGATGGGACTACTGTTGTTTGCCTTCTTCCAGCCCGCACCGATACTGCCTGGTGGTGGGATTATTGTATGCTTGGTGAGATACGATTTATACGCGGAAGGCTTAAATTTAAAGGAAAGAATGAAGATGGAGTAGATGTAAATTATCCAGCTACGTTTCCGTCAGCAATAGTCATATTTAGGTGGGATAATGGATAACCGTGACTGGGAATTCGCTTTCGGCAGCCTGGGAGACCCCCTGGCTGATATTAAACACTGGATGACACCTCCGTATCCGAAATGTATGCCGAGGTGTGCTAAGGAGGGACGGGTGAGTACGGAAGACTCGGATAGGGAGTATGAAGACCGCCGGGATACACAACGTGAAAAGGGAGAACCGTGGTAATGCCATTAACTCAAATTGAGACCAAAGAGCAGTACACTGCCTACGAAGTCTGGCGAGGCCTTGGTTATAAGCGGTCACGCCGGGAGACAGCCAAGCGTGTAGAGAAGGCAGTCAATACCGTTTGTAGATGGGCTAAGAAGTTTAACTGGGATAAGCGGCTACAAGAGCATGAGACCAATGTAGCTAAGCTGAAGTCGGAAGGGGCTCTCGAAGAGACAAGCGACGACCCGATGATCCAACAGATAACCAAGATGCTGAAGCAGGCTGAGGCCGCGATAGACA
>SDBV01011775.1_pt1 | contig 11285 bp, 8 predicted proteins | sample 2277081 | NCBI WGS metagenome assembly SDBV01 (sample SAMN10402039, study PRJNA504765) | marine sediment metagenome | isolation source: marine sediment core GS10_PC15, 223 cmbsf | place: Arctic Ocean: Southern Knipovich Ridge | collected 2010
GGCCTGCTCTATTTTTTCCTCTTCAAATACCTGCCAATGCTAGGAATTTTGATTGCATTCAAAGATTTTCAGCCCTTTCTAGGATTCTTCCGAAGCGCGTGGGTAGGTGCGAAACATTTCAACAGGCTCTTCTCAGGGCATGTGTTTTGGATGCTTTTCAGGAACACCATGCTTATTGGTTTGTACAATCTTGTTTTTTTCTTTCCTTTCCCAATTGCCATCGCCCTCATGCTGAATGAAGTCGGTAACTTATTCTATAAACGATTAGTGCAAACAGTGATCTATATACCCCATTTCATCTCGTGGGTCGTGGTGGTCGGAATTACGTATATCCTGTTCACAACAAATGGAATCGTCAATCAATTTCTTACCTCATTGGGTCTCGAAAAGATAAATTTTCTGCTAAACCCGAGCTTATTCCGGCCTATTATTGTTTTCCAGGTTATATGGAAAGAAACGGGATGGGGAACGATTATACTGCTGGCAACCCTTTCGGGTATTGACCCGCAGCTTTACGAAGCTGCCAGCATTGACGGGGCCAACAGATGGCATCAGCTGTTTCACATTACTCTGCCTTCCCTGCGAAGCACTATTGTTATACTTCTGCTGATAAGACTGGGTCGATTCTTAAATACCGGTTTCCAGCAGATCTTTCTCATGCTGAATCCTCTCACACGCGATGTCGGTGAAGTCTTTGATACGTATGTTTATTCAATAGGAATCACAGGCGGGCAGTTCAGCTACAGTGCTGCCGTTGGGTTCTTTAAATCGTCTGTCGGCTTGATTTTGATCTATATCACAAACCGCCTGGCGAAAAGAATGGGCGAAGAAGGAATCTTTTGAAACTGGCTGCAAGAAAGAAAAGTAGACTCGCCGATGCTCTGAACATCTCAGTTCTGTCTCTCATTGCAATCGTGTCGTTCCTTCCCTTTTTGCACATTATATCCGGCGCTTTTACCTCACCGGAGGAGTATCTTAAGAAGGATTTTATCTTAATACCATCCAAATTATCCCTGGAGACTCTTCGATTCATTTTCACAACAAACACCATTCCCAGGGGTCTGGCTATAAGCCTGTATATTACCACGGTTGGAACGCTGATTAACCTGTGTTTTACCGTATCAATGGCTTACGCACTGGCACATCGGAACCTGTTCGCTCGCCGTACAATAATGTTTCTCATTGTATTTACGATCCTGTTCAATGGCGGCATTATTCCCACTTACCTGGTCATCAGGGCCGTAGGAATGATGAACACATTTTGGTCTTTGATGGTTCCAAGAGCGATCAGCGCCTTCTACCTGATCATTTTAAAGAATTTCTTTCAACAGCTTCCTCAAAGCTTGGAAGATTCTGCTAAGATGGACGGGGCCAACGATCTGACAATCCTGGCACGTATAATCTTGCCTCTATCTAAACCGGCCCTTGCAACTTTTGCCATATTCTATGCCGTGGCCCATTGGAATGCATTTTTTGAGGCGATCCTATATCTGAATCATCCTAGACAATGGCCCATTCAGGTTATCTTACGACAGGTTGTCATACTGGCCCAGGGAGGTGTAGGAGAGTTGGAAGACCTGGATGAAGCGGTTTCGAGGATACCGGCTGAGAGCGTAAAAATGGCGACAATTCTTATTGCAACGCTGCCAATTCTGTGTGTGTATCCTTTTCTGCAGAAACACTTCACCAAGGGTATTTTATTGGGTTCGGTCAAAGGATGAGCCGTAGGGAATTAGTGAATGCAGAGCTAAAGAGTTAGAAGGAGTATGGATAGAATGCCGAGAGAACCACCTTCGAGGTAAAATGAGTTAGCAAAACGAAAATCACATAGAGGAGAGGAGAGAGACATGAAAATTGTCAAATGTATTTTGTTGCTTATCGTTGTTGGCACGATCATTTGGGCATCAGGGCAGCCGGAAAAGGCTGCTTCAGAGGAAGCCACGACCATCACCATGATGAATATCCTGTATCCGGCGGATCCCAATTTGGAAGACAATCCGCTTCAGAAAATACTCGAAGAGTATACTAAAACAAAACTTGAAATTTCATGGATTCCTCAGGCGGCCTATCAGGAGAAGGTAAACGTAACGATTGCTTCCGGAGATCTTCCTGAGATAATGATGGTACGGCTGCAAAAAGAGCCATCAGTTGTGCAGGCGGTTCGGGCGGGAATGTTCTGGGAAGTGGGTTCCCTTTTAGACCAGTACCCCAATTTGGCAAAAAAGAGCAAAGCTGTAAATAACAACATTTCGGTGGACGGAAAGGTATACGGTATCTGGCGATGGCGTACCCTTGCCAGAGCCGGGATCATTCTGAGAAAAGACTGGCTGGACAAGCTGGGAATGGCCATGCCAAAGACAACCGACGATGTCTACAAAATGGCCTGGGCATTTACGTACAAGGATCCCGATGGAAACGGGAAGCAAGATACCTTCGGAGTCACAGAACGAGAGAGATTCGCCGGTCAACAGACTTTTGAAATCATTTTGCCCTGGTTTGGCGGACCCAGCGAATGGGAGGTCGAAGGCGGTAAATTCACGCCGGCTCATATGACCGACGCATACATTGATGCACTAAATTGGATGAAACGCCTCTACGATGAGAAGCTCATCAATCAGGATTTTGCCATAACCAAGCGAGAGCAATTCTACGAGAATTTCAGAAAAGGCAGGGCAGGGATTGCCATTACTGTTATAGACAGCATAGTCAGGGTCAGGCAGGTTCAGGACATCGATAAAAATGCAAAGCTCGATCTTGTTCAGCTGATCGATGGTCCCAAGGGCCAGAGGATACAGGCCACAAAGGGCTATAACGGTGTGTTTATGTTTCCAAAGACCTCCGTTAAAACAGAGGAAAGGCTGAAACGGCTTCTCGACTTTGTCGATAAAACCGCTGATCCGGATATGCAGAATCTACACCGCTGGGGTATCGAAGGGCCTCATTTCGAGGTGAAAGACGGGAATAGGGTGAGGACACGAGAGCAGTATGAGCTGTTCATGTATTCTGCCAATCATCTAGGCCAGATTTATCATGATAACAGCGAACACGTCATTCCTGATATTTCGGATGAGGACAGGATAAAAGTGAATAGAATGTACATTGAAAACGAACCGTACGTTATACATAACCCGGCTGAGCCTTTGATATCCGATACCTACACTGAAAAAGGATCCGAGCTCGACAAAATCATAGAAGACGCAAAAACAAAATACATCATGGGTGCTATCGATATGGCCGGATGGAAAAAGGCGGTAGCTCAGTGGCGTAAGTTGGGCGGTGATAAAATTATACAGGAGTATGGCGAAGAATACGCCAAGCTGAAGTAGGATCGTTCCATGGAGAGGGGGGCACGGCCCCCTTCTCTTTCTCAAGACGTTGTATATAATGGAAACCTCATTTGAATGGCAGATGACATCTCCTGAGAGTGTAGGCATGGATCCTGAAAGGCTCCAGTCTGTGTGGGAGGATTTGAAGTCGAGGCAGACCAGGACCTTTCTGGTGATCCGGAATGACAGGATAATTTTCGAGAGTTACGCTCAGGGGTGGCATGCCAAGAAGAAACACGGGACCGCTTCATTGGCCAAAGCCCTCGTCGGCGGAATGTCTCTGATGCTTGCCAGGGATGACAGGCTGATTTCTCCGGACGATCCTGCATGCACCTATGTTCCGCAGTGGAGGGACCATCCCGAGAAGTCGAAAATCACGATTCGCCACCTGGCCACTCACTCTTCGGGGATTGAGGATGCGAATATAGCGGGGGTTCCCCATGAGGAGCTCACAGGGTGGAAGGGGGAGTTCTGGAAGCTGAGCATTCTGCTGTATGGAAAACCGGAGGAAAAGCTGGACAGGCATCAAATCCTGCAGCAGTACCGGGATCCCTTTACGATCTCAAGAGACCAGGCGCCTGTCATCTTCGAGCCGGGTACGGCTTACCACTACAGTAATCCGGGCATGGCCATGCTCGCCTACGCTGTGACGGCGAGCCTGAAGGAAAGCCCCTGCAAGGACATTCGTACGCTTCTGAGGGAAAGAATTATGAAACCCCTCGGCATTTCAGACGAGCACTGGTCGGTGGGCTACGGCGAGACCTACGAAGTGGATGGCCTGCCCCTCGTGGCCAACTGGGGCGGGGGCATGTTTACACCCCGGGCAACGGCGCGGATCGGACGATTGATGCTCAATAACGGCGTGTGGGAGGGCAGGCAGCTCATAAGCCCGGCGCGAGTGAGGGAGGCTCTCACCTTTGCCGGTACTGCTCTGCCGGATAGAACCGCCCAGAATCCACAACCCGCTTCGGGATTGGCATGGTATGTAAACTGCGACGCCGTCTGGCCGAGGGTTCCAACTGATGCGTTTGCCGGTGCCGGTTCAGGTCAGAGGGTTCTTCTGGTCGTGCCAGGCTGCGACTTGATCGTTGTGCGTAACGGCGATGTCCTGGGAAATGGAAGGCAGGTCGAGAACTTCTGGGGCAGTTTGGAAAAATATATCTTCAATCCAGTGATGGAAAGCCTGATCAGGAGACCACCCTGCCCGGAAAGCCCGGTGATCAAAGGTGTGAGGTGGGCCCCTGCTTCCAGCATTGTTAGGCTCGCATCGGGAGGAAAGACCAGGGATGGGAGTGACAACTGGCCTGTAACATGGGCGGACGACAACAACCTGTATACGGCTTACGGGGATGGACAGGGATTCGATCCGATGGTTCCTGTCAAACTGGGTCTGGGCTTCGGTGTTGTTATGGGAGACCCAGGGACAGGAATCACCTCCCTCAACATCCGATCAAACGCAGAGAATCCCGGTTACGGAAAAAAAGGAAAGAAGGCGAGCAGCATGCTGATGGTGAACGGCGAGTTGTACCTGTGGGTCAGGAACGCGGACAACAACGGCCATCACTCTCAGCTTGCATGGTCGACGGACTATGCCAAGAGCTGGCAGTGGTGTAACTGGAAATTCGAAGAGCTGGGCCATCCGGCCTTTATCAATTTCGGCAAAGATTACAGCGGTGCCAGGGACAATTATGTGTATTTGGTCTCCCACGATGATCCCAGCGCCTACGATGTCGCTGATCGCTTTGTATTGGCGCGAACTCCAAAAGACATGATTAAAGAACGCTCCGCCTATGAGTTTTTCAAGGAGCTTGATCCTGGCGGCCTTCCGATTTGGACGACCGATATCTCTGAGAGGGGATCCGTTTTTTCCAATCCCGGTAGATGTTGCCGCTCCAGTATCAGTTACAACAAGGGATTAGAGAGGTACCTCTGGTGGCAGCAGTTACGCGATACCGGTGAAGATACACGCTTTGAGGGAGGATTCGCGGTGTACGACGCGCCCGAGGCCTGGGGCCCCTGGACCACGGTTTACTTTACGGAGAAATGGGATGTGGGTCCTGGAGAGTTGGCATGCTTTCCAACCAAATGGATGAGCTCCGACGGTAGGACCTGTTTTCTGGTGTTCTCCGGGAATGACAATTTTTCAGTAAGAAAGGTGGAGCTGTTAGTAGATGGTTGAGAATAATAGTAAATCGATCGACTATTTTCCCCCTCCGAAAAAAAATGGGGGATGGCGTAAAAACGTCGATCCAGACTTTGTCCGTTCACTGGGTATGGATAAGGAGAGGCTGGAAGAGTTCGGTGCGTACAATCTTTCTGTTCCCAACAAGACAAACTGGAAGCCTTACAGTGAACACAAGGGAGTCATGGTCATCAAAAACGGATGGATTGTTGGAGAGTGGTACGAGGGTGATAAATCAGATACATTCCTTCAATACCTGGCTTCAAACGGAAAATCTTTTGCAATGGTTTGTCTGGGAATCATCTTTGAAGAATGCAAAAAGGGTCGCCTCCCCTTTAAGATCGATCTTGAAAGCAAGGTGTACGATCCGAGTTGGCTTCCTGAGGGCTTACCCTTGTCTGACCCTCGTAAGAGTGAGATAACCTTTAGCCATATCTTTAAGCATTGCTCCGGGCTTTGTCCCGAATCTGAAGAGGCGGGACGTTACCAGCAGGACAAAAATTTTTCCCTCTGGGTTTTAGGCAAAGAGCCCAAGTACAATGAGACCAGATCTCTCTACTATGAGCCGGGCCGTCCGGAGCAGTTTGCAGGAAATACCTACACCAGCATTGGATTTCAACACCTAGGTCTGGTCATACCTCATTTGATCGGAAAGCCGGCTCACGAGTTTCTCTGGGAACGATTCTTGGAGCCTATTGGATTCTCCGGAATAGACTATTTCCAACCGGCGCATGAATGGTCTGTGGGTAAGGAAAACGCCAAGATGAAGTGGCACGCCGCCGGCGGCTTGAGAATGACGCCCCGTGACTACGGCCGCTTTGCCTACTTGCTCCTACGGAACGGCAGATGGGAAGACCAGCAGGTAGTACCTGCCCAATGGATGAGCCGTCTTTCTACCGCTTCCGAGTATCCCAATTTCCAATCAAACGAAGACGGGCGATTTGGAGTCCGGTACCCCAAAGATATGTTCAGGATATATGGATCGGGCCTCAGTTGGGCCTTTATGGTGCCGTCTCTGGATCTGATAGCCCTGCGAACCAGCAGGGCTGATAATGCACACTTGGATGAGGTTCAGAAAAAATTTCTTCAAACCCTCTTTGATGCTGTTGGGTAAGCAAAAAGGGTCGGCAAACTTTACAATCTTCATGGTGCTGCATACAGGAGAATGAAGGCATGCCAAATACCGTCATAAGCTTTGAGAAATCGCGGATCCTGATCAACAACACGTTCACCTACAGTGGCCGGGGAAGTGTCGAGGGGTGCCTGTTTAACGTACGCACGGTGAATGCTACCTTTGATGACACCCTCGGGCAGGTATCCTGGTGGGACGATGACGGCTCCCACCCCGAAAACGGTATGGCGGGTTACGGGAAGTGGAAATCACCGGATTCGGCGTTCACCAATACGGATCGTTTTATCGGAGCCCTGCATGAATACCGTGACTGGGGCATTCTGGCGATAAACCTCAGCTTTCAGGGAGGTCACCCATTACAGACCAAGTTGTGGATCCCTGAGGGCAGGGGAAGCGCCGGAAAGAGGCCCAATGGCCACCGGGACTTCTATCACAATTCCGGATTCCGATCGGATGGATCCATAGACGCAGGATATGCACAGCGTATCTCCTCTACTATTGAGACCTGTGATCGCCTTGGGATGGCCGTGATACTCCAGCTCTTCTATTTTGGCCAGGACACGGTTTTTCCCGATGAGGATGCGATTCGTAGTGCCGTGGACAGTGGGGTGGATTTTATCTGTAGAAGGGGATACCGAAACGTCGTGCTGGAGGTGGCTAATGAGGTCATGGAGGGGCATTACCACCATGACATCTTAAAGCCTGGAAGGGTAACGGAACTGATTCATCAAGCCCGAGAACGGGCCGGGAACAAGCACGGGCATGATTTGCTCGTGAGTACCTCCGAAGCCGGCCTCTTGAACTCGCAAAAGTGGAATCGGGAGCAGATCGATACGGTATTTGACGCCAGCGACTTTATCTTATGTCATGGAGGAGATGATCTGGATCACGGAAAGATTGGGGACACCAGTATCGTCGTGGATAAGATCGAGTTCATACAGTCGAGACCGTGGTACAGAAAACGGCCACGGCCCATTATCTTCAACGAATCCGATGGGCGGCAAGCCCTCAAGGCAGCGGCCAGGCATGGTGTGTCATTCGGCCTGCACAGCGGTAAGTATATCCAGAACATGTGGCCACCCAGATGGGGCGTGTGGCATAATCCGACCCTGTGGTTCTACAGAGCGATTAGGGAGTTGACAGGTGCTCCAGGCGGGATGATATAGAGACGGCTTCCTCCGAGCTGCACGGCGACGCAGACATGCTCAGTCTATCAGATGACCCACGCAAGATAGTGTATCCTTCATCAAGGAAGAAGATTTTCTTATGATTTCAAAATCGATGAACGCCGTGGTAAAAACGAAAGCACAACGCGGAGCGGAGTATATGAGAGTCGATGTACCGGACGTCGGACCCGAGGAGGTGCTCGTTAAAGTTGAGGTTTGTGCGATCTGCGGCACGGACCTTCATATGTTCCAGTGGAACCGGTGGGCTGCTGAAAATGTCATCCGGTCCTACGGAGGGCTTCCCAGAGTGATGGGACACGAGTTCAGCGGAGAGGTTGTGAAGACTGGACAGAATGTGACAAGAGTGAAAGTCGGTGACCGGATTGCTGCTGAGACACATATTCCGTGCGGAACGTGCTTCCTGTGCCGAACCGAAAGAAGGCATAACTGCTTGGATATTCGTCGCTTCAAGGATGGGGTTTTTGCCGATTACGCCCTCATTCCGGATTTCAGTGCGCAAAAGATACCTGAAGATATTCCCTCTGAGCTTGCCTGCCTCTTCGAGCCCTTCGGTGTTGCGGTACACGGAGCGAGTCTGGTCCGTATGGTCGGCGATACGGTGGCCGTGATCGGAAGCGGCCCGATAGGTCTGTTCAGCATTCTCATGGCCCAGAGCATGGGCGCCTCAACTATCTTTGCCACGGACATCAGCGAGTATCGACTGGAGTTGGCAAAAAAGGCGGGCGCTCACTTTCTCTTCAATCCGCAAAGTACCGATGTGGTTTCAGAAATCAGGACCTTGACCAACGGAGAGGGTGTTGGGGTCGTTATCGAGACCTCGGGCAATGTGAAGGCCGTCAAGCAGGGATTCGAGATCTTGAGAAAATGTGGCTCCTGCGTGATGATAGGTCTTCCTTCAGAGCCGTTGATTCTTGATGCGGCGCTAGATATCGTGTGGAAGGAAGCGAGAGTATACGGAGTGCACGGGAGGGAGAACTTTGCCAGCTGGGAGATAGCGAAGAACCTCTTGAAATCCGGAACCATTGATCTCACACCGTACATCACTCATCGCTTTCCCTTTGACCGTTTTGAAGAGGCCTTTTCGGTATGCGAGAGCGGACGTTCGGGAAAGGTCATCCTCTACCCACCTCGTCGTTAGTTGTCCGTCGGACAATGTGGGTCTGGCTCAATAAACAATTCGATATTTCGAGCACCCTATCCTCTCAAGCCGCAGCAGCTACATCGACCGTACTATCATCCCAATCCACTCGGCCGTTAACCCGTTGGGAACATCGAGATGGTCGCTGCCGAATCCCACCGATGCATCGGCTACGATCCCAGCCACGGTATTCAGGCTCGGGCATATCCACAGATACGCACGGCTCGCTTCGCCGGAGGGCCTGAACGTGCCGAACCCGGGGTGTCCATAAGAATCGGGGGGGGCATCGGGCCAGAGATCTCGACCCCGATTCAAAAACCAATTGTAACCGTAACGAGCTTCGGGTATGTTTGGATTGACGGGTTGAGTTGAACGTTTGATATGCTCTGCCGGTATCAATTGCCCATCACCATACTTTCCGTTATCCAGCCATAACTGGCCCCATTTTACCAGGTCCCTCAGATTTGAGTCGATGGCCAGCTTCGGCCCTGGGTTCGAGTGCTTCTTCGGATCGAAATCTCTCTCGAAATGATAGACGGTCCATGAATTCGCTTTCAGGGATTCCTTGAACCGGCGCCTGACTTCGGGAGCGGTTTCGTCGTGGGGCAGACCGTAGATCCTTGCTACAACTCTCTCGGCCGCGGTGAAGGCCGCGTTGTTGTAGAGAAAACGCAGTCCCGGTGGATCCGGCGTAAGCCATCCTGATGTTCCACTCATCAGGTGGTGCAGAGTTATTCCCCTGTCCTTGTCGTCACCGCTCAGCTTCACGATTTCCGGCCAGATGTCGTTGGCCTCTACATCCAGGTCTATGGTCCCCTGACGAATGCCCGGGCCGACGAGGGCACAGTTAAAGGATTTCCTGATGCTTCCGATCTCAAAGATGCTTTGATCTGTGAAACCACCACCATACCACTCTGCAACAGTATTTCCATTCACAAGGATAATACACCCGTATCGTATGCCTCCTGTCTGTTCCTCGATCCATGCATTTATGTTTTCTGACATTTGACACTCCGATTACGAGATCATATATCAAACCGTTCGCTGCTGTAAACTTGATATCTTATAGGGTTGAGGCTGATGAAGAAGAGTTTGACAAGGCTGCAGTGGCTGTCTTCTTCCAGGCAAACTCGCGGTCTTAATGTCGGCTAACCATCGGTAACGTTCATGCAGGACTAGTCGAGGGTTTTTGGTGCTATTTCACCAAACGAAATGCCAAAGGGGGTCTTGATCCGCTGCCCTGTTGTCCTTGCGCTTCGGAATCGGCTGACCTTATTAAAATCCCCGGGAGAAAAGGAAAAGGGCAGTAGTGGTGCGGCATGCAGATGACCTATAAAACTTATGTGGCGCTAGCAAGCGACCACGACTGCACGTACCGGTTCCTCTACTGGCGAATGAACTGACATGCCGAAGCCGCGAACCCTCGTAGGCGCGTGGCGGGAGATGCGAGAGACATGGAAGAAATAACAGGAAGATCCGAGTTATCAGTACGACACATCGGCGAGACAAGACCCCCTCGGGGCCTCACTCGGTGATTTAGCGCCGCAAACACTCCTCTCGGATAGGAAATTACTCTCTGATAGCTGTTTCCCACTCAAATATGCTTCAATCAAAAACGCCATGCAAATTTCCGGCGGTTCTTTTGTCCAACCAGAAGTCAAAAGAACGCACAGCGCAGATTCCTCTGTATACGCCTCCGTTGATATCCAGCGAGCGCGGCACACCGGCCCCATTGAGCACTTCACCCAACCCAGTGAGATGCCAGCTTCTGCAGAAACGCCGTCCCCACAAGCTCCCGAATCCTGTTGTTCCACGAAGGAGAGCAATTCCCGGAGTCCGGGATGTAATTGTCTACCAAGCCATTTTGATGACATTTCTCAAGGCATAAAGTGGGATATTATGGATCTTGCCTTGATGTGCAAAATTGAGCAGGTTGGTTCTAAAAAGTCTTTCGGCGCCCGTTTGTTCGCTGTACATTTTGAGACTCTTACTTTTAGTATTGATCGTAGCCTTTAGCTCTAAAGGAACAAATCTGTTGCCCTCTCTCTGACCAGTGAAACGCGATGGCGCGTTATGGGGATTCTTCAAATCGTCAATGCGCTAAGTTAGTCACGTATTTCAAAAGCCTTAGAAGAGCTTGAATGAGGTGCTTGAGGATCTCCCTCACCTGCGGGACGACAGCGCGCCAGTGCTGCCAGGAAAGGCAGAGATGGATGCCTGTGCAGCTGAAAGGGCTCAGCGCCCTCGACTCAAGAGCTCGTTTCTGCAGTCAGGATTGGTGCACTGTATGCGGGCGACTCCCTGAGAATAGCGCGGGGAC
>SDBV01011776.1_pt1 | contig 11283 bp, 16 predicted proteins | sample 2277081 | NCBI WGS metagenome assembly SDBV01 (sample SAMN10402039, study PRJNA504765) | marine sediment metagenome | isolation source: marine sediment core GS10_PC15, 223 cmbsf | place: Arctic Ocean: Southern Knipovich Ridge | collected 2010
AAAAGATTAATTTTTTGAAAAAAATTTATTTCACTCGTCGATAGACTTAGCAAAAGACAAACTTTTTAAATCAAAAAGTTAATAACAAAAAATGGAAGAACAAACTTTAGTTTTAATCAAACCTGATGGACTGGTAAAAAGTTTAACAGGAAATATTATAACAACATTATCAGAAACAAAATTAAAAATAGTCGGAGCAAAAATAATCAATGTTTCTCAAGAGCTTGCAAAAAAACATTACCCAAATTTACAATCAAGTTTAATAAAAAAATTTGGAAAAGAAAAAGGTACAGCTATCTTTGAGAACACCCTCGAATACATTCAAGGAAAATTTCATACCAATAGAGTTTTTGCATTAATTTATGAGGGGGAAAATGCTGTATCAAAAATAAGAAAACTCGTCGGAGAAACAAATCCTGAAACTGCTCATCCAATATCTATCCGAGGCAAATATGGAAGAAAACATTCTGAAACTCAAGTTCTTGAAAACGCTGTACACTGTTCTGAAAATGTCAGTGAAGCAAAAAGAGAAATCTCCATATGGTTTGATGAAAAAGAAATCGCAAAGTAATTACTCGTCGATAACTCCAGCATTGCTCAAGAAAAATATAGTTTCATTGTCTGGTAAATCAGGACTATCAACTAATTTTGCAACTCTTGAATCTTTCTTTCCTCTTCGTAAATAAATTCTATAAGTTGAAGCATGCCCAACTATATGCCCCCCAATTGCCGTCGTGGGATCACCAAACATTTGCGCAGGATTTGCCATTACCTGATTAGTTACATAAACAGCAAGATTGTGTTGCTCTGCAAGTTTCATTAAATTATGCATATACTTATTCAACTTCTGTTGCCTATCTGCCAACTGCCCTCGACCAGCAAACTCTGCTCTAAAATGTGCAGTCAAAGAATCAACAATCAATAATTTAATTGGCTCTCCATCCTTAATCATTTCTGAAATTTTATCTAAAAGTAAAATCTGATGATCTGAATTAAATGCTCTTGCAACAAAAATATTTTTCAAAACTTTGTCAGGATTCGCCCCTAAACTTTCTGCAATCTGTTTTATACGAGCAGGACGGAAAGTTCCTTCTGTATCAATAAAAACACACTTCCCATTAGCTCCTCCTTTTTCAAGAGGCAATTGTGCATTGACTGCCAAAGTTGAACCTAACTGAGTTTTCCCAGAACCATAAGCTCCATAAGCTTCTGTAACTGCTCTACTCTGAATACCTCTTCCCCCCAAGAGTTCATCAAAACTTTTACTTCCTGTTGTAATATAAATAATATTTTCTCTTTGTTCAGCATACTCTAATCCATCAACAAAGCCCATTTTAAGCATATTTCTAGCAGCTTGAATTGCTTTCCTCGCAACAGCTGGACTCACACCTGCAGCATCTCCCAATTGTGCAGGACCCATAACTGCTAAACTCATAAGATCTGTAACTCCTGCTGATTCAAGTTTCGCCGAAACAGCCGGACCTATTCCTGGCAAATCAGTTAATTGAGGATTATCAACAACTTCCTCTTCTTTCTTCACAGATTTAGAATCCGATTTCTTAGTTTCTTTTACTTCTTCTGTCTTTTTAACAACCATAAAAAAACAAACCTCTTCCTATTTATAAAGATTATTTGCCTGGCAGATATATCTTAGAACACACTAAAAAGTTCTTCAAAAATCAATATCAAATCAACTACTAAAAATACAACAAAAACAAGGGTCTCAAATCTTTTTCCTGTTCTAATTATTCCCTTAATCTTAAATCCAAGCGGATAAAAAGGCCTTATACCCTGCCTAGTAAGACCATCTATTAATAGGTGTGACCCATATCCTAAAAAAAATGGCAAGATAATATCTGGAAAAGTAAACGAAAAAATCAAGCTTACTATTAATAGGAATGTAAAACTATGAACAATACCCCTATGCTTAACAAAAAATTGCAAAATCCTAAATGTCTTTTTTCTCCCAATTTTAGAAAATCGAGAATCAATATCTGGAATAATAGAAGCGAACAAAACAATCAAAACAAATATTAATTTATTTTCAGAAGGAAGTAACAGCAACGCAAAAAACAATCCAACTAAAAGGTGGGTTCTTATTAACATAATTCAATTAATTAAAAGTTAAATTTAAAATTATCTGAAAAGAAAGATTTATGTAACATTCGCATAACATATATCTTTTTTAGTGCCATCAATTATTTTCTCACAAATACTACTATCATTATTCTGTATTGCATAAGTACCATAACATATATCTTTCCCATCATTATCAGTTATTTCTTCGCACAAATTTGCATTACTTAAAACAACAGCGTGACATATGTTTTTTGGTATGCTTTCGATTATTCTTTCACACAGATTATCATCCTTAATTTCTATTGCAATATTAAAGTAACACTCGTCCCTTGCATCACTGTCAGTTAATTTTTCGCAAATAATTACTTTGAAACTTACAGATTTAGCAAGCTCATCATCAAAATATAAATCAACTCTATAATCACCAACAGGCCAACCAGCTTCTGTTGCTGGTCGAGTAAATGAAAAACTTCCCCTACCAGCCATATCATTAATCTCCATCAAACCTTCAGTTATTATTAAATTGCTAGTTTCATAAATCAAAACAGCTTTTGCCTCTGTACCCACTAAAGTAGATGTCCATGAAAACCAGATATAAATTTTAGGTGAATTTGGATTAAAGATTGAAGTTATTCCAATTGGATTCTGGTCTTCATCAACAGAGGTAGAAAACTTAGCATCTGTTATTTTAGCTGATGAAAAACTAAACTTAAAACTTCCTCCTCCTTTTATAAGCATATATCCAATAACTCCAACAATTAATAATACAAATATAATTACAAATATCACCCACTTTTTCATAATTCAATAAACAAAAACCTATTTAATAAATTTTCTAATTACTTTCCAATTTCCCAATCAATTCATCAAGATTAATTTCTTGCACGCCATCTATAATCAATTCAGGATTATTAAAGTAAGTATTCATTCGCACATTCCCAGAAAAAACCATTTCTTTGCCAAGCATCATTTGCTTTTGCTCCACCATTTTTTCAGGGTTCTCTAAATCTGTTAAACCCAATCCATTAATAGTTTCGTGGAAAAAAACAGCTCGAATAGATTCTGTTCCATCGTCAATAACAAGATTTAAAATTGCTCTTTTTTCTGGCATAACCTTCCCATGTTCTGCACAAACAAAATCCTCTCCTTCTGCAGTAGCTTTTTTCTTACACTCTGGACAAACATGAAAAAACCGCGGTTCAAAAATTTGAACTATAAAAGCTCGAACTCCAATATTATCAGAGATGTTAAAATTTGCAATTGGTTTCTCCTTAATAATTTTTTCTTCATGAACATTCTCAAAAACTTCATTACTTAATTTTACTTCTGAAAAACTTCCAAGATGCAATTCGCCATCCCTCATACTCCCATTAATAAATTCAATTATACTACCTTCTTTAATCTCACCTTTTTCAACTAAAGAAATATGATTTGTATCCCACAAAACAATCCGAATATTTGAAGTATCATCAGCAACAAACAAATTAACAACTTTCCCTTCCTCTCCTTTCTTCGTCGTAAATGTTCTCACAGGAGACATATTAATTACCTTGGCTGTAAGATTCACCTTCCTCATTTCAGGCAACAATTCTTCAATTTTTAATTTCTCGTTATCAAAAGAAATTCCCAATTCTGCAGCAATCACCTGTGCCGCCCCTTCCTTACTAATCAACCCAGAAAGCTTCACCCTCTTTGCTTCTACTCTATTTTCAATCTCCTCTTTTTCCATCCCAGCAGATTTAGAAATCTTTTCCAAAATCCTCTCATAATTATCATCCATCTAAACAAAAAATTCTCTAATGTTTTTAAGTATTTTCGTGGTAAATGATTAAATATATTAGCAAAGCGACCTGATTTGAGGTGGTGGTCGGGATGTAGTGGATAATAAAAAACTTTAAAAACATCTCTCTTCAATTTCAATCATGGGAACAGCAGGAATTAAAATAAAAATCATGCCAAAATCTCCAGATACAGATTTAGAAGAAATAAAACAAAAAGCAAAGGCAATAGTCGAAGAAAAAGGCGGAAAAAATAGAGAATACGAAGAAGAACCAATCGCTTTCGGTCTCAAAGCTGTAATCGCTTTTTTTGAATTATCCGAAGACATAGAACCAGAAGAAATAGAAAAACCATTCCAAGCAATCGAAGGAGTTAACTCTACCCAAGTCATTGATGTGCGAAGATTGATATAATCAATAATTTTATTAATTCTTTTTATTACCCTATAATATGTTATCAAAAGAACAAGCTACTAAAATAAAAGAACAAATATTTCAACAAATTAATTCGACATTTCCAGAAGATAAAAAAGTAGATGCAAAGACTCAACTACAAGCAATGGACGCAAATCAACTTGACCAATTTCTTGAACAAAATAATATGGTTCAATCTGAAAAGACAGGTGAATCTGGCACTCCTCCAGAACAACAATGTATTTTCTGTTCTATTGCAGAAGGAAATATTCAATCTTCTAAAATTGAAGAAAACGCAAGTGCCCTTGCTATCCTTGAAATCAACCCAATCTCAAAAGGCCACACATTAATAATTCCAAAAAAACATTCACAAGAATCTTCTGCAAAAGCTCAGGAACTAGCAAAAAAAATTTCACAATTATTAAAAAAGAAACTCAAACCAAAGGACATAATAATTTCTCCTTCTACTTTATTCGGGCATGCTGTTATCAATGTTATTCCGGTCTATAAAGACGAAACAATTGAATCAGAAAAACATAAAGCAACTCCAGAAGAACTTGAATCGACCTTAAAAAAAATTTTAGAAGAACCCAAGAAAGCAATCAAAAAATCAAAGCCTAAAATAATAAAAAAAAGATTTTGGCTTCCGAAACGTATTCCCTAATTACTCGCTCATTTTATTCGCTCGGATTTTGATTATCAATTATATTAATCCGCGAGTTTACGAGCGCTATTTTAAAAACAAACTTACAAAATTATCTTCTTCTAAAAGAAACAAACAATCCAACTAATCCCAATCCAAATAAAACTGCACTAAGAGAAAAAGATGCCCCATTATTCATACTACCAATAGCATTTCCTGTTATAGCCGGCGATAAAAGAAATAAAGATGCGATGATTCCAAAACTTCCGATTATTGCCAAGGTCTTTCCTTCCAAATCTCTTTGAGAGGATTTCTCAGAAGCTTCTTCTGTAGATTTTTCTAAATAGTCCCTTACTTCACGCCAATCTTTAGGACTGCCCATTGCAGGATAATATTCTTTGGTAAAATTAATAATTTTTTTTCTGACACTTGGTTTACTCAAGACATCAATCTTAGAATAAATAATAATTGCATCTTTCAAATCCTGAACAGAACCAACTTTCGATATCAATCCATCTGCTCTAGCCTTATCTGCTGCTCTCTTCTCATATCCCGCATATTTATGTTCTAATCTCTCATCAGAAGATTTCCCAGAACGATCCCCTTTTTTTACTAAATCCCTCTCTCTTCTATAAGCATACATCCCCTGTGACCATTTCTTCTTTCCAACAATTTCATCAAATTCCTCTAAATATTTATCACCCATATCCTACTCAACCAATTCTATTTTAAAAACATTTCGCTCACCAAAACATCTTCCACAATTCTATTTTCAATAAAATCAAAGAAAATAAAATTATCAAACTTATTAAAAAAACAGGAGTAAAAGGAATCCCTTGTTTTATCTTAATCTTCTTATATTTTTTTCTTACTACTTTAATTTCTTCTTTGCTAAGTCCCTCCCATTTTGCTTTAATTTTTTTCTTACCCATCACTACATCATTATAAAGCCAATCTCCTTCTGTCAAATTCTCAACATCAACTTCCTTCACCATGCATGCTTCATCAACAGCCTTAGCAAAAACATACAGATAAGGCAAGAAAAAAAACAAGATTCCTAAAAAGAAAAGAATAGATTCAATAAAACCCAAAATCATTATTCCTAAACTCAAGAACATTACAAAATAAATTAATTTATGATATTTTTTAAATTGAGAAACAAATTCTTTCTTAAATATTTTAAAATTCTTAATTGCTAAAACCCCGCTAACTCCAAAACTATAAATAGCTCCTGAAAAAAAGAATACAAGAAAAAACATAAAAAAGATTTGAGCATTTTCCAAAAGCGTTCCATAAATTGGTAGTATTGCTCCAAGCCCATACATTAACTTCGCATCACCTCCAGCAAACATTCTCCCATAATAAAGTATTTGTCCTAATCCAAAAAAAATTCCAAAGCCAATCAGTCCCTGATAAAAAAATGAAAAATCTTCTCCTAAAAATAAAGAATAAAAAAATCTAAATCCAAGCGCAAAAATAATCAAAGAAAAACTTAACCAATTTGCAATCTCTCTACTTTTCAAATCCTGGATTGTTGCAAAGCCAACCCACAACAAAGCCAACACCCCCAAGAAAATTATTTCAAACATGTTTCATAAAAAGAAGTTTTGTTTATAATTATTTTGGATGAAAAGAATTATTAAAGGTTTGGGATTAAGATTGAAGTCCTTCTCCCTGACTTGTTGCTCTCTTTGTTTCAGCTTTTTCCTTTGCACCTAATGCTTCTTGAACATCCTCTATTCCTTTTGCCACCCCTTCTCTTGCCAATTTTGCTATGAAACTTCTCCATTTTTTATTCCCTACTATTATAGCTATACCTAAGATAATTCCTACTGCTATTATGGCGATAACCCCGAAACTATAAGTTTCTTCTGTAAAAAAAGCTCTAATCAAAAAGTAAATCAAGGAAGCTAAATAAAAATACCACACCATTAATTGAGCTATAATTTTTGCAGCAGTCAATCTTCCTTGAAGAAGTTTAGCTGAGAAAAAAACAATCGCTAAAAATGGACCGACCACAATAAGAGTCATTCCAAGTGCACTATATCCAATTAATGCTGCAAAGATTTCTTCAGGTTTTAAAAGATAGACCATTGCAAAAGCAACCGGTAAAGATGCTAATTTTAAAAAACCCTTACCTTTTTTTCCTGGCTCTATAAACATAGATATAGCTGCCCAAAGAAGTAAAGTAAATGTAAAAAAGATAACCCATTTTAGTATAACAGGATCTGTTGTTTCGGGATTTATTACATTGGTAAAGAATGTTCCTATTTTTGCAGCCACATCTCCCTCTCCAGAAATCCCTTCTACAACTTGTCCAGTAACACTTGCATTCTGAGGAACATTCACAAAAGCCAAAGCAATTGCAAAAACTAAAAATAATCCAACACAAACCGCCAATAATTTTTTATCATCAACTAAAACTTTTTTCTTAGAAGTTTTTTTCTTAGAAGCAACTTCCTTCCCTTTCTTCTTTCCCCTTTTCATAAATTACAAAAGAGTTTTAGTGTTTATAAATATTTTGATAAAAATAGATTAATAAAATTACTTTTTCTTGCTATTCTCCCTAGTCCTTCCTCTCCCGCCTTTTTTATAAGGATGTTTTTTCTTTTCCTTTTTCTTGTTCTTTCTCTTATTTCTTTTTTGGGAAAATGCATATTCCATTATTTCCTAAACGCCTCCATTAATTTTTCAAAAAACTTATGAAAACCTTTCCTCTCAATCTTTGCCCTTTCTCTTTCTCCTTCTTCTTTTCTCTTTTTACGAATATCTCCAAAATAAGAAGTCAGATAATAAATAAATATCAAACCAACAAAGATTCCAAGTATAATAAAAAATCTCCAGATATTTGCCTCTTGTGTAAAAATAAGCCATCCAAAAAACTCAATAATCTTTCTTAAAATTTGAAGCTGTGCAAGAATAATTGTAAGTGCAACTCCAATAACTATTGCAGTAGAAGAAGAAAAACTAGCATAGTCAGTAAATATCTCGCTGAATTTAAAAAAGAAATAAAACCATAAAACGATTACTAAAAGCAAAGTTAAAGATAAAGAATAAGCTTCTCCAAACAAGACCACAAAAACAATACTTATCTTAGTGAGAAAACTATCTATGGAAGAAACAAACTTATTTTTCAATAAAATTTTTTTCCACTCTTTTCCAAGATAATCCCACTTTCCTTCTTCTAATTGCTCTTTTACATCTCCAACCCTATCAACACCTTCTTGAAATTGCTCTTCAAAATCCTCCAGCCCCTCCCCAATATCTTGAGCCTGAATATTAAATGATTGTATAAGAATTAAAAATAAGAATAAACAAATAAACAACACCTCTATTTTTTTCATATAATAAATAAAAGAAATAAGTTTTTAAAGATTTTGAGAAATTTTATTTTCCTTCTTCGCCTGCTCCAGCTGCTTCTGCTCCTTTTTTAGCTCCCCCTATAAAATCAGCAACCTTATCAAACCCTTTCGCTGTCTTAAAGCTTTCAATCTCTGATTGTCTTCTTTCTTGCCATCTCTTAAGAGGACCACCAATACTCAAATTTAAAATCACTGCTGCACCTATCGCAGCAATAATTATTATAGATATTCCAATTGCTCCCATTAATCCAACTATCGCAAATATTCCCGCAATAGAACCAACTATTTTTGTAACCCCTGCAATAAGTGCCAACCCAAAACCAATCACCCACGAAGTTACTTCACTAAATGTGCTAAACAAAGATACTATATCTGAAAGAGCAAAGAATAAAATTGCAAATATACAAGATATAATATTAATGATTCCCAACTAACAGTAGCTCCTGATCCTAATATCATATTTATTATTGTATCTAAAAATGATGGAGCATTTATTGGCGTTGTAGTCCTTGTAGCCCCAAGATCTTGTAGTCCCTTAGGAAGATTTATTTGCTTATGCTCATAGATGTTGCTTAGAAACATTCCATTCAGCTGTTCCTACAACCCCCTTACCATCCTTCCAACAAACCACACCATTAACTAATTCCTTATCTCTAAGAGTTTTACAACGTTCTATTGCTAATGCATCTTGAGTAGGAGTAGTAGGACATCCCTCACCCAATCTATCAAAAGTTATTCCAGTTTGACCCACTAAATACTCGCAAGTAACCCATTGTTTTGTTCCAAGAATCTCAGTCTTTTGAAACACATTACAATAACTATTTACCAAGTCAGCGTTAGCATAAGCAGTACAAGCCTGAGCAGTAACCTCTGCACTAGAAACTTTGCTAAACACATCAGAAATCATACCAAAACCTCCTGTAACAAATAAAATAACTATCCCCGCAGTAACTACCAATACAATTATTGTTATAATCATGCCCATAGGAGATATATCGCCTTTTCTCCCCACCACCTTTTTCATAAGAATATTTGTGGAAGATTATTTATAAATGTTTTCACTTAAGAACAAAACCAAAATTAATATTTCTAAACTCTCCACCAATTAAAAAGTCTTTCTTACTCGTAAACTCTACAAAAATATCCTCGCCTTTTTCTGCGACTTCAACCTCAAAATTAACAAGCTCTTCAAAACAACTTTTAACATTTTCATCTCCCTTGCAACTCTCCTTAACGTCATAAATTTCTTCAAAGCCATGCAAACCCATTTTCATCATATCAAACTTCAAATATATTCTCGGAGAATAAGTTACATTAATATTATTCAAAAAATCATTTAACTCCCAATTATTTATCGACATTGTTAAAACTTCACCATCAAATACAACATCAAAACTCCCTACTGCAATAATCTCTTTTAAATTTTTTAAATAATCTTCCTCAAAATCATATCTACTAAATTCTGTTTTAAACTCTTCAATAAAATTATCTCTAAACTCCTTATTTAATCCAGGATTAAGAACCCCGAACCTGACTTGGTGTTCAGAATTATAATTTGGATTTCCAACATAACTATCACTCTCAACAAACCCATCATAAATTTTAACAATAGTAATTTCACTGGCTCCAATTAAATAAAATTCCGCGAGGTCTCTGTCTGAATAAAGATTCTCTATAAATCTCGCATCAGAAATTTGTGCCTCGACTTTACCAGAACTATTAATAAAACTAAACAAAGTTGCCGAAGACATAACAAGAACAAGTACAACAAACAAAAGCACTGTCATATCTCCTTTTTTATTCTTACTTAAAGCAACCAAAAGATTTTGTTCATTCATTTTCTATATACAATTCTACTTTTATTTTTTCACCATCAACAAAAAGATTTAATTCATAAACTTCCTCTGGAAAAACAATCTCTCGACTTCTAACATCAAAATAATCCTCATAACTTCTCTCAATAGCATAATTTACTCTAAACACATATTCCACCTCTTCCTCCTCTAAAACATCTTTAACTGTATTTTGAATTTGCTCTCTTAAACCGCTATCTTTTGACAACCACCATCTCAAAATCAAATCATCTATTTTTTCCTGTCCAACAGGGGTATTAAGAATTTTAATAATAAGATTCTGCTGTGCATAATCTAAATCTACATTCTCAAAACTCAAGACATTTTTGTCTCCAGATAAAAATTTTTCTCCAGTTGTAAAAGCTGTCGCTGCAATAAATAAAAACATAATGAAAAAAATAATAACAACCGCAGGTATCCATGTCAAAGTCGTTGCAATCTGCGCTTTCTTCGACATTATTTTATAACTCAAAAGATTTTCCTCCTAATTGATTTGATGCTGTAAGAATCTCAATTCTTCCCTCTTCAATCTCATTGCCTTCATAATAAAAAATATTTTCTTCTTTCTTAAAACACTTCGGATAATTTCTTGCTTCTACCTCTTCTTGTATCTCACAATCTTTTTCAAACGAAGCATCCCCCCCTCTAATCTCATTAATTAACTCATCTGATTCATCATATACTTTAACATTAAAATAATAAAAACTTCCTTCTCCAAAAATTTCTTCACTTAATCTACATTTTTCAAAAAAATCAAAACCCTCTTCCAAAAACTCATCAATTAAAAAACCATTTTCAAATATGCAATCTGAAATTTTTTCACTCAAAATTCCTGCCTCCAATTCTCTTACATCAATATTTGCAGAAGAATGAATCAAAACTCCAGCAGTTATCCCCACTCCAACAATCGCTAACATAATCAACCACCAAATAGAGATTAGCTTCTCCCCTCCTCTTTTATTCTTCATTTTTCTCATTTATTGTTAAAATATATTCTCCAGTATACTCATTATTTTCGTCCCTATTCGGATAAGCATTAGCATCAACGTCATTAAAAAAAGAATATTCATATCCTCCATTCTCACTAAGTTTAACTATAACCATATTATCACTTATACTAACTACATCTTCAAAAGCCACTCCCTTTTTCTCAG
>SDBV01011777.1_pt1 | contig 11283 bp, 9 predicted proteins | sample 2277081 | NCBI WGS metagenome assembly SDBV01 (sample SAMN10402039, study PRJNA504765) | marine sediment metagenome | isolation source: marine sediment core GS10_PC15, 223 cmbsf | place: Arctic Ocean: Southern Knipovich Ridge | collected 2010
TCTTAACTGAATCTCCTACCTTTACTTTAGATTCTTTTAGAAATGTAAGAGATGTTCCTGTATAGCCTCTATATTCTGACATTTAGGTGGATTAGATTGTCTATTTTATTAAAACTACCTGTAAGCTATGGAGATCGTTATTAAAATAACTGCAGGAGTATAGATAGACATGGAAAAGAGTCTAGTAGTATTTGACAAGTTTGTTAGGTCAGAAGCTACAAAAAAGACGTACCTACATTACTTTAACGCATTTCTAAAATGGGCTCAAAAAAACGTTGAAAAGCTTGTCACGGCTGACGGGTTACTGCAGCTAAAAAATGAAAAACTTCAGGAAATCGTGGAAGATTATCTGATGTATCTTAGGAAGAGACTATCGCCTAATTCTTTACCTGCTATCATAGCTTCCTTGGAACTTTTCTTTTCAATGAATGACAGGAATCTCAATTTTAAGAAGATTCGTAGAATGGTCCCAACAGCCACTAAGAAATCTGGACATGGGGCTTGGTCTACAATTGATATACAAAAAATGTTTCAAAATACTGTATCTAGGCGGGATAGAGCATTTGTACATCTTCTTGCTTCGACAGGTTGTAGGATAGGTGCCTTAGAGGAGCTGAAGATAAAACATCTCTCGAGCATGTCTGACAACTGTAAAAGTGTGTTATTTTATGAAGGTTCTAACGAGGAATATTTTGGGTTCTTAACACCTGAAGCCAACAAAGCAGTAGATGAATATTTGGATGAACGCAGAAAGGATGGCGAATACATAGATCAAGACTCACCTATATTCCGTTCAGCATATCAAATAGGCATCCAAAAGACCAAAGCCATGAGTACTGCTTCTGCTAAGATGATCGCCTTGCGTCTTGCCAAGTCTGTAGTGAGAAACAAGCAAGGCAGAAGGTATTCAGTAATGTCTGCTCATGGATTCAGAAAGAGATTCAGTACTTTACTCAAATCAGCAGATAACGCAAATCAGGCATTATGTGAAAAGTTAGTGGGTCATCGTGGGATATTCCACTTAGATGGATCATATCTTACTCCAAGCAAAGATCAGTTATTTATAGAATTTAAGAAACACATCTCGAATCTGACAATAGATGATTCTGAAAGACTGCGAATAAAAAATAAGAATCTTGAGAAAAAAAATTCTGCCATCGAAGAAAAGAGCAAAGAAATTGCTAAACTAAAAAAGCAATTTGAGACCGATCACATAATTGTAAATGAGCTGGCAAAGTTGATGATAAAGGCTGGTTTTCCCTTAGAAAATCTTGATGATACTCCATACGAAATCGATGAAAATCTGAAAATTCCACCAGAATACCTTCCTGAACCTGTTGTATATGATAAAACTCTAGTTATGGATGACAAACAAAATTTTCGTAACATCAGTGAAAAAAGATTATACCAAAATTTTTAGAATTTTAATTTAGCACCTTATTATCTCTGGGTAATCCTACAGAGATTACCCAAATATGAGTAGTAATCCTACAATAGAATTATGAAATGACTAGTTGAGCTTCAAAACCCTCTACTAATTAGAACAAAGTCTATGTTACTAGTAAAAAACAAATCATACTACAAAAAACCTAATGAAATCTACTTTTGTCTATATCTAACAAAACTAAAATTCTATACGTAAATAGTCCAAATCTACTACTTTTGAAAAAATCTATACCTAGATAAAATCTACAACCGTTATTTTGTATTTTTAGTAGAACCTACGTATATCTACAAAGCTAGGCGTATATCTTTAGTATTTTTCTCGTATAATCTTACTAGGATTACCCAAGAATACGATTAAAAGTTTCGTTAATGAATCTAGTAGAAATTATACAAATTTGGATTTTTTTCTAAATACAAAAATGCCAATTCCAACTGGAGCTATAATATACATACAAACGTTCAGAAGAATCAAACTAATTCCATATCCTAAAACCTCAATTTCTGAATCCATATCTATATAATTCAAAATAGATAGTGATGTAATCAATGGAGTAATAGCTAGTTTTACAGCTTCTCTGAAAACTGGATTTTGTCTTTCCCAATCAGCTATTGTTGGGGAGAAGGAATAGTAGAACTGATTGAATCCAGTTATGAATGTAGAGCCTGATTCTGTTTTCATAAGATAATTATCTCTTAATTCTCGTAATTGTTGAACTTGAGGTGCTAGCTCACTTCCAAAAGTTGCAGTTGCGATAAGGCAGCCTCCCCCATTTGATTTAGTGGGATCAAGTACACAAGCTCCATTCTTTAGAATAGTTCCTGGTTCACAACTAGTTTCAATTTTAGGCTGAACTTGTTTTTGTTGAGGTGTTTGTTGAGGTTGTTGTGGTATGATTTCGGGTTCAGGTGGATATTTCATTGAAGTGGATTGCACTCTAGATACTGTTAATGGAATTTCTTCGGCCTGAATAGTAATTTTTGTAAGTGGTTCTGAAAGTTCATCATCCATTATTACAAATATTCCTCCTCCGTTTCTGACCCCTTGACAATTTTTAGAGTATTGAATGAAACCCTTGCCAAAACAATCCTTGTGCGAATAATATTGGAAGGGAATTACATCACTCCAATCATACAATGAGTCTATAGAAGGAACAACGTATACATCAAAACCAAAAGTCGGATCCTCTGTTTCAACATTATACCAAAATGCACTTATTTCTTTTGTAGTACAAAAAGGGGTAAATTGTCCATATCCTTCTGTTAATGTAAATTCTTTTTCTACCAATCCCCATTCTGTTTTTTGTACTATTGGATACATTATACTATTAGTATCTGATGAATGTTCTAATCCCAAAACGTGTCCAATTTCATGCTTCATAATGTATGATACATGATCTGCAGAATACGGTTGCCAATCTCCATTACAATTGCTATCTCCAAGACCAACTTCAATCAAAAAACTACCCACCGCAAAACCGACATGTTCTACACCAAACTCCTTTACCCATTGTATTCGTAAGTCGGCATTTTGTTCAGAAGGAGCAATATAGAAATTTAATTGTGGATTTGCATTTTTCCAAAATTCTGTAGCATCATAAACTACATTATCTGCGTAATCTGCCCAATTAGGTAATTCCTCAACATAAATATAAAATGTATTTTGAATTCTTTCATATGAAAATGATATGAATTTGTTACTAACTAACGAGAATGTATTGTCAAATGAAAAGACATGTGTTCCAGAACTTGCTGCAATAAAACTCCCACTAAATTTTTCATACACTAGTCCACTTTTATTATCACCATCCGGCATAAAGATTGTTAAATCAATATCATCATTTGATCCACCGGAAACTCCAATCGAATACCTGAGTTCATCACCTTGATTTAGAAAAATTTGAACTTGTTCAAAGCTTCGTGCAGCAACAGTAATATCTTTTGTTTCTGCAAAAACATTGCCATTCCACGCAAAAAGCAAAAGACAAAGACTTGAAAACAAAACTAAGTACAACATTGCCTTACCTCTTAAATCCTGAGATTTAGTCTTTTGTGTTTCATTTAGGACTATAATATGTAGTGTTAGACTTGTATCAATGTGCTTACAACTTTAGACCAAGTGTAACATCAGTACAACGTTGACAAGCAAGCAGAATCAACAATTTTTAATATTCCTCAGAAAAATGTCCAAAAAAGGATTCTATGAGATACTCAATCACATAGTGGAAAATAGCAATTTGCACTATAATGATGTACTTAGATATTCCCTTGAAAAAAGAATTGTTAGGAGTAGGGCTTCGATTACTATAATACTCAATGGCCTCACTGATCTTGAGCTTTTGGAACGGGAGGTTAGTCAGACAAGACCCATACGAACCACATACAAAGTCAGCAAAAGAGGAAAAACTGTTCTAAAACACATGAAAGATTTAGAGTCGCTATTTTAGAATTATTTCGGCTTCAGAATATCGTTGCTAATCCAAGATAATTCGGTATAATCTAAGATTATTCTTGATAATCTATACAGGATTACCCGATTCGTTTTGACCTATTAACCCCATTAAAGTTGGAAATAATAAATTTGTAAGAATCAAGAGTGAACTATGCTTTCAAAACATGAGTGGGATTATTAATGAAAGACGGGAAGTATGCAAAAAAATCTCAAAATGAGCCCAATAAGACTAGAATTGAATTATAGGTTCTCCGACATGCAATTGTTTCAAACCACATTTTGGACAGGGAATATCATTGATGTCAATGTTATGACTAACTTTCATTATCTTATGCCATCTGCAATTGACACAATGTACGTTTTCAATCATGTATCAAACAACCAATTGTAGTTAAAAAATCATTCTTAAAAATTTAATAAATTTCATCTAGTCTTTCTCCAGGTAATGTTTTGAGCTTGCACACGATCTTGACAAATTTAGATTTATGTTGTCTAGTTTCTTTCAAATTCTTAAATAAAACCCCCTTGATCTTCTTGTCATGGATAAATGCGAATTTGCACTTGCAAATATTCTGATAACTGGCGCAACCGCTGTAATTGAATACAAAACTGCTCCTAACGAAGAAGAAGGAATTAGGAGAGTTGGAGAAAGAATAAAGAAAAACAAGACAATTGAGTCGGTAGTCGACTGCGCATTAGACGATGACTCTAATTGCAAATGTTAATTTTCAGAACCGAAGTCTTTAACCCCTCCACGCAACTTATGATTCTATTATGCCAAGACGGCAACCTGAATTCAATCTAAAGAAATTAGACGGAGTGTTTGGTTACTCTGTATTCTCAGGCTTCATGTTGTCCATCTTGATATTCACTGGGATGGATGTTTCAGAGACAGGTACATTGCTTACTGTCTTGCAAACTGTTGCCGATACGCTCGGAACTCCGTCACCTTATCTTGTTCCCGTGGTTTCCATTATTGTTACTATAAGCGGATTGGCAGTAATAGGGTTTAACATAATACAAATCTCCCAACATGGTTATGCGGGTGCTGTTGTTTCGGGCATGGGTTTCTTCGGAACATCGTTGGTGTTCTGGGGCGCAATGGGAATAATTCAAATTCTTACATACATAGGAGTTGCAATGTGGTTTGTTGGAATTCTAGCATCACGTTTTAGTGATGACCAATAGATATTTTGTTCATTTACTTCTAAGTTTTAATGCCATAAATCAATTCAACAACTGGTTGGAACCATTAGGATTTAAACTACTGAAACTGTTGAGCTTTGATAATCCTGTAGAGATTACCCAGTCACCACATTTCGTAGTTTAGGGTTTGGATTTATTTCACAGCACCCTATGAGGGGATGGAACTCAACAGATTCGAACCTCAACAAGTTCGCACTTGTTTATTAAGGCTAAATATTCTGTCGATGTATCAAAATTGTGAAAAATCTGCAGTTTGTCGATAGAAAAGAAGAGTTATCAGCTGTTAGGGAAATCATTTCTGAAACCTTAGATCAAGGCCAATTAATTTCATTAATTGGTATAGAAGGAATAGGCAAAACTACACTTTTGAAAATGCTGAAATACAAATTTGACAATGAAAGTAACAACCAAACACTAAGTTTGATGGGAAATGTATTATCTGTTGATACCCCAATAACATTTTTTGGACGATTTTTCTCAAATTTTGAAACTAAGATTCATCCAACAAAACACAAGTTCAAGGAATTTATCAAAAAACATGCTGATGTCATAAGTTTAACAGCCAGCATCACTACTGCAATGACTGGAATTCCTACTGGTACAAATATTGGTAAACTTTTGTCTCCTGAAAAAAGTGCTGACATCCTTCCATCATTAGAAACACATTTCATCAACATGGCACAGGATTTTGTTAAAAAATTTCCTAATCATAAATTAATTTTCTTAATTGATGACATAGATAAAAGTAATCACATAGATGATTTCGTTTCGTTTCTAGAAGATATTAAAAGTAATCTTCCAACTAATACGATGATCATGGTTTCATCAACTGAAAATGTAATGGATGTAAACCAAATTATTCAACTGTCAAAATTTAATGAATATAATATACAAGAATTCGTAAAAAAGAATATTTCAGGTGTTAGTAAAGATGACATAAATCAAATAATCGAAAAATCAGGCGGCTATCCTTTAGCACTACATTGGTTATGGCAAAATCATAGAAAAGGTGAAGATATTGGTTCACTTTTACTCAGATTACCAAGAGAGGGATTCCTGCAGCAACTACAAGCAAATTTTTTAGGTAAATTAGAAGAAGATGAAGTCAAAATCCTGAATACATGTGCTGCATTAGATGTTATTGATTCTAGAGTAATCAGTAAAGTATCAGAGTTAGAACAACAATTAGTAAATGAAATCCTAGATAATTTATTGCTTAGTTCAGTATTGATGCAAATCAATTACCAGAAATTAGCCAACAAACAAATGGTTGAGATCTATATGCTTGATGAAACTTTCCAAAAACTTGTAGAATCAACTTTTGGGAAAAACATTGAAATTCATAAAAAAATACTGCAATATTTTGTAGATGCACTAATTGATAATCTGTATCCTATAAGAAATTCAACTATTGCAAAAATAGTGAATCAATTAGAAGCAATTTCAAAGATATTTAATCCGTCAATAACCCAACAACAGGTTTTAATGAACCTAGAAATGGATGTTTTGAAAAAATTCAATCTTGCTGCAGAGATAATCTCTTATCATTGGTTTACAGAAAATAAAGATGAAGTAAAAAAATATGCGCAAGCACAATACGAGCTTGCTCAAACAATTGAAAATCCTAACTACAAAAGACTGTACACCAAACAAGCAGAACTTAACAAATTAGTTGCAGATGAAAAATATGATGAAGCAAAAAAGATTTGTTATGAAACAGCACATTGGTTGGAATCTTTGGAAAAAAATGAGATGAACGAACAAGAAAAGGTGAATTTAACTCGAGCAATTGAAACTATGAAATCTTTTGGTGATTTTATGATGGGTGATGGAAAATCAGACGAATCATTCCTCAGAACTTTGTTAGGAGAAGAAGTGCAGCAAAAATTGATGTCTGCAATGGAAAATAAAATATTTCGATGTGTATTTATGCTTCAGATTTTAGAAGAAACCCTCACAGCAAGTAACTATGATGTAGCTATTGAATTAGGCATGGGATGTTTAGAACAACTGAATTCTGTTACTGATGAAGATTTAGCAGGATTTGAGAAGACAAACGGTTCTAAAATGCCATCGGACCAATTGGAACTATTAAAATCTTCAACTCGTTATGATCTTGGTGTGGCATATTTTTCTAGAGCATACATGAAAGTGCAAGACAAAGAATATGACAAAAAGGAAATCAGAAAAATTTTAGAAAAAGCAGTTGAAAATTTAGCGAGTTTTAAATCTGATCCAGTAAGAGGCCAATTTTATCATAACGCTAAAGCACTTCTTAATCAGCTGTAAACTTAGGCAGATTTGAACAATTGGAGTGTTGAACTAAAACCTCAAGCCTTATGATGGCATGAAAAACTAAAATGAAGAATTAATCTTCGTCTGGACCTTCTTCATGATTTGGGTTTCCTTGATTTGCGTGATTATCAAGGTCGTCTTTATCTCCGGTTCCGGAATATTTTCCCATGTATGATTTGAGCCTATAAAAGATAAAAAAATTACTATTGATTGATCTGTTATCATACGGAACATGAAAAATAAGATTCTAATCCCGCATAATCTACCTAAGGATTGGGTTAAAACCTTCCAAATTTGATGTGAGGGTGTTTGAGTATTAGTTCAATGCACTATGAGAGAATTCACGATCAAATCTTAACAAATCTAAACTTAGTAATAGATAAGAAGATTACAAAATATTTAGATTAGAAAATTTTAGTATGTAAATTATTAATAATTAGTTGTATCAAGTTATTGTACGATTCAACAAGATGAAATTATCGAAAAATTTGAGAAATTTATTGTAACATACAAGCCAGAAAATTGCTATGTTGGAATAACAAATGATTTAGACCTACGATTTCAACAACACAACATCATAGATTCATCTGGGAAAAATACTGATTGGCGTAGTGATGATGCAAAAAAGAAAGAAAATGCCGAATACATTGAACAATATTTTCTGAAGAAATATGACGGAGAAATAAAAGGCAAAGGTGGAGGCACTGAAGAAGATTCAAAATTTGTTTATGTATATTACATAATATCTGGGAAAACTATTGAATCAACTTAATGTTAAACTAATATTGAATTAATCCAAATATTTCAATTTTGTAAATACTTTTTCAATAACACTATCATCAATCTTTAGTAAATAATTTTTTAATGAATCAAAAAACGGATCTAAATTTCTCAAATAGTCATCTTGATTTGTTTCAGTTAGTACAAGATTATGTTTTTTATAAATTCTTGTGCGAATAAGAGATTCAAAACTGCCAATAAAATAATTGACAATGGCAATAAATGCTTTTTTATTTTTGATATTTTGCGTATCCGTTTTGGCAAATGATACTAGGAAAGTATTTGGTACTTTATCAGGGAATTGTACAAATACATCAATTTGCCCTATTACATCAGTTAATGATTCTTCCATAATCTCTTGAAACAGATTATCTTCCACAATTTCTCACCATTTTATTAGGTATATTTTCTTTCTGTATAGGTATTTTTGATATGAATATCATAATCCAAATTATTTGTTGGCTGTTTACATATTATGAAATTTGGTTCAAATCTTGGCAGATTTGAACAGTAGGGCTTTGAACTAAAGCAACAAAGCACTATGAGGGCATAGATGTGGTATGGAACTCAACAGATTTGAATCATTAAGGAATTTCAATAATTAATTTTTGAAAATAATTTTCATAAAGTATTTAGAAAAACATCATATTCTTAAATCTGTAAGGAAATTTAGAATGTGAAAGATTCAACTATTAAGAAAAAATCTAAGGTAAGACAACATTTTATCCCACAATTTTATCTTAGAAATTTTGGAAATAAAATTTATTGTTTTGATAAAAAAGAAGAAAAGAAATTCCCATCAAACCCAGAAAACATAGCTGTAAAATCAGATTTTTACGGTGGAGAGTATGAAGGAAAGCCATCATTTGAAAGTATTCTGTCACAAATAGAACAAGTACATTCAAAAGCAATAATGACTTTGTTAGAAAAAAAAGATTATTACAAATTGAATCATGAAGAAAAAGTTTCTATTTGTGAGTTTTTTGCTTTACAGTTTCTTAGAACAGAAAACAGAAGAAACGACATGAAATTTGTTTATGAAGAAATGCTTAATTTAGTTTCTAGAAAAAAACTTCCAGAATATTTGAAAGTGAAATTAACAGAAAAGGCATCCATAGGACATCATTTAGATGCAATTATTGAATACAAAAAATATGCAATACTATTCTTTAATATGAAATTTATTACTTATGAAAACCATACGCCTATCCCATTTTGGACATCTGATAATCCAATTACTAAACAAAATGAATATGATAAACACCCGCTAGGGAATTTAGGGATTACTAATAGAGGAATAGAAATACATCTATCTGTGAGCCCAACTATATCTATTTGGGCAGTAGATCCAACGGTGTTTCATTTATTACCAAATACATACAAGACATATCAAAAACAACACGTTATTCGTGAGAATTTTCTTCAGTTAAAATTTTCGTCAAGATTTGTATATTCTAATACAAACCGATTTCATTTAGTTAAATCAATGCTGAAAGATAACCCACATTACAAAAATGAATCTTCGACTAAAACAGAAATCATAACAGGGGAGTCAGATAAGGGTACTATCTTTATGACGTCTGAAAGAAACGATAGATGGCCAGTAAATAACCGAGAAGTTATGGGGAAATTAGATACTTGGATAGAACCGGAGATAGTAGATAAGATACTCAATATTCAGCATGACGATTGATACTCTACAAATAACTTATGCCGATTCAAATTTCAACAGATTCGTTGGGAAGGAAATACTAAATTAATATTGCCAAATAGGTGTAAAATAGATTGAAATTCAAAACAGTGACTTTAGTATCAGTTTTAATAGCACTAGTTGTGATTTTAGTAATATTAGGATATACAATTTATGATCTTAACGCAAAATACGGTGTTCAAAAAATTTTTTCAATTAACATTAATGAAAAATTTTTCAATGCTACTGTAAATATAATCGCCGATAGAAGAGCAGATTATGTGTTTCCAACAGATGAATTAGTTTATGAAATAGAATGGAAAAACAAGATAGACGATACGATAGAGATTATTTCACGTTTAGAGGGAACTATTGGTGAAAGTACATCGTTTGCAGAACCAAAGGAATTTGACAAAATTACATTAACAAAAGATGGAGTTTCAACTACAAAACACAAATTTACTCTAGACAAAGAAGGTCAACATAGTCTCAAATACATTATCATCATCGTGAATCATACAGATAAAACTAATTTGGGATTAAAAGAAATTCCAACTAAAATTGAAATTTTATCTCGTTCTGATCAACTACAACAGGATTCAAACAACTGGACAGTAGTGGGAATAATGATTTCAGCTACGGTAGTTAGTATTGCAATTATTGGAAATGTTTTTGAAATTAACAGGTCACGTAATGAAAGAAATGACACCTTAAGAGCATGGATTGGACTGACAACACCTGAAATTAATATTCTTAGTTATATTGATGATAAAAATGAAGAAAAAAATGAAGATGAGATAAGAAAAATGAATGAGCAGGGAATTAAATTCAATTGGACGAAAATTCGAAGATCGTTTGAATTAAAAAATTATGGGCAACTTCCTGCAACTGAAGTAAAAAGTCGCTCAAAAATGGTGGGTGGAAGACAGCCAAAACTAAATGAAATTAATGAGACACAGTTTGGGTCTAGCGCTACAATATTCCCAAACAGCATGCAACACATGATTTTTGAAACTACTAACGAAATGGAGGATCTTATGGCAGATCCTAATATCAGTACCTATTTTCTATTTGAGACACAATACACATCAACAAATTCAAAAAAAATAAGAAAGATAGGATCACTTTTGAAATTACAAGGTGCGCATTACACAATTATTAATAATTGGGATGAATCTAATGTCCCTTAACTTTGAGAATTTCTTTATGTGAAGACCTTGTTAGCGAGATACTCTAACTAGAGTGTGGGTCCTACGGATTCACACTGATTACGAACAAAAATAGCTACAATACAGTTGCAAACCTTGGCAGACTTGAATTCTTTAACCTTCATTTCTTGTATGTAAAATATAGAATGAACATTTTGTAATCTTTGAGAGTTATTTTGGATAATCATAGTAAGATTATACAATAAACG
>SDBV01011778.1_pt1 | contig 11282 bp, 5 predicted proteins | sample 2277081 | NCBI WGS metagenome assembly SDBV01 (sample SAMN10402039, study PRJNA504765) | marine sediment metagenome | isolation source: marine sediment core GS10_PC15, 223 cmbsf | place: Arctic Ocean: Southern Knipovich Ridge | collected 2010
GAGCCAAAAATGTATATTTTTCGAGGCTTATAAGTCCTTATAAGCCTATTCTTAGCCTCTTCGATTAGCTTTTTAGTAATCATAATGCACTCCTAAATTCTTGCTATCTTTATGCTAACCAATTCGCTACAAAAGTTCAAGCTTTGACGTGAAAAATGTACGTCGCTCATCGTTGCAAAAGATCTCTAGTATCACAAAATAGTACACCTTTTAAAACGTCATAAAAAAGTCTAACTTTTTCTGGTATACTAAAAACAGCATCACCCTAAAAGAGACTCAGTTATGACACACGACACTTTAGGATTTACCCTGGCGCAAGCCGCCGTTGAAAATGATCTTAACGAGGCAGCTCTTTCGTTGCAGCAAGGAGCTGACCCTAACTTCATGGTTCATGGAGAATGGGCACCCTTACATGCAGCTTCCCATAGAGGCCATATAGACATTATTGGCCTTTTACTGGCTAAAGGAGCCAACATTAACCTAAAAGACGCTCTAGGCTGTACTGCCGTGCGTATAGCCGTACAAGAACATCAGCTTGATACCGTAAAGCTCTTACTTGAGCATGGCGCTGATAGCAATGAGCAATTTAAAAGTGGTCGCTCACTATTATGGGATGCTACGCACTTAGACTATCCTGAAATGGTTACCCTGTTACTTGAGCAGGGAGCAGATCCCTACCTTACCAATGATGATGGGGAAACACCACTCCATCTTGCCGCAGAACTGGGCAATCCGGACCTCTGCATACTGCTTGCATCAAAAATGGCTGATATAGAGATAAAAGATAAGCAGGGCTTCACGCCCCTTGAGGTAGCTGAAACAAAATCCATAATTGACCTTCTTAGCACCATTCATCAAAACAAAATTGCCATTGCCGATGCTATAAGGATTGGTGCTCTGAGAACAATAAAAGAACTACTTAAAGATCCCTCTATCATCTTAACCTCAGGAGATACGCCCTTAACCTATGCAGCCCAACGGGGCAATGAAGACGTTCTGTCCTATCTTATACAAAGCGGCGCAGACATTAATCAAAAAAACTCCCTTGGTCTTAACGCCCTTCATAGTGCTATTAAAGCTGGCCAAAAAAATAACGTCGCCCTTCTTCTTCATACTGGTGCCAATCCAGCAATAAAGGCTCACACCGAAGAAGCATTTTTGGGGATGGATTCTGACGAAACGTCCCTGGAACTCGCGGTTAATCAGAAGGATTTAGCTATCGTTTCCTTACTAGTAGAACATGGCGCAGATATAGATGGAATAGGCAGGTTCGGGACAACTCCCCTTGAAAGAGCCGTAACAAATCAAGACACCTCTATGGTCGAGTTTCTGTTAAGTAACGGCGCTACAATAAGCATTCCCCAGGATGCCCGTAAAGGAAACTTGTATTATCTCCCTGTACTTCATCGCGCAATTGTTCGTAACAACATTCCTTTGATAACCCTGCTTCTTGATAAAGGAGCAGATATCAACGAACAAAACGCCCAAGGAGTAACCCCACTTCATGAGGCAGCTTCAAGTAGCAAGAAGGCTATCCTTCCTCTCTTGCTAGCACGAGGCGCTCACCTTGACAGCAAAACTAAAAAAGGCGCTACGCCACTTCACTACGCCAGTCTTTATGGTAAGCTAAAAGCCATGCAATTTTTCCTAGACAATGGTGCTGATATTAATGCTCAAACAAACTTTAAAACAACGCCGCTACACGCAGCTATTGCCAAAAAGGATGGACGCGCTGCTCTGTTTCTTCTTGAGAGAGGTGCCAACTTCACCCTAAAAAATGAGGCGGGCCTCAACCCCATACATTGTGCTTCTTATAAGGGCATGAATGAGCTCATTACTCAACTACTTAAAAAAGGAGCAGACGTTAATGAACGAGCCCCAGCTAGAGAAACCCCACTCTATTTTGCGGTGCTCAATGGCAAGACTAATACCGCTAAGCTTCTCCTTGAACATGGAGCAAACCCAACTACTGATACCGATTATAGCCTGCTTTCTATTGCAGAGCTAAGAAGCGAACAACTAAGAGAGCTTTTACGTAAGCATGACGCACCTGGCCCTCCCACTATCTTATCAAAGAAAGAAATTCGGGAACTGGGCAAAAAAAGAGCGTCAGTTCCCTTGTATGAAAAATTTATGAGCATAATTGATTAACTCGGTGATTTACATTAGCAACAGAAATGGGCCTTAGAACGATGTTTTTATAGTGAGTAACTTGTTTTCATAATAAAATCCTCTTCTTTTTTATCAGTATACGTTGTCATGATGCAATGCCCATACATTCTATCAAGTGCTTCGGGAGTTGTATGTAAGAGCGTATCATTATCACGTGCCCCCTCTGAATAACGCGGCTGACACAAAGCAACTCGAGAATGACAGGCTCCTCTTGGGCCCAACGGTGATACATTTTGCACAAACAGAAGATCCTATAAGTGGGTGATTTTAATGGCTCATACCCAAATGAGATCATCTTCCCATCATCACTCAGCACAAGACTTCCATCAGAAGAACTGACCAATAACCCATTTAAATAGCCTGCACGTTTAACTGGATCAAGAGAAACAGGCTTTGGTTCGACAAAAATAGAATATTGGCAACAGAAATGGGCCTGAGAGCGACGTTTTTATAGTGTGTGACTTTGTTTTGTTAGTCAACCAACACTTCTAATCGCACTTATGAGTTATAGAAACTTGCACTATAACTCATAATATGGTATAAATATGAGCTATAGAGATGAGGAGTATAACTATGCCTTGGAATTGGCAGTTGCCTAATTGGCCAAAGTTCAGCTATGACCCTTCCGAGATATCCTCATATGAAAGTAAGTTTCTTGTAGGATTGGGAAGCAGCTCGGCCTATTTAAAAACTATAAGCGATGATGAGCGTACTCAGTTCGTTGTAGAGATTCTCAGCCGCGAAGGACTGGAAAGCTCAAAAATTGAGGGGGAATCCCTCGAGCGAGAAAGTTTGCAGTCGTCAATAAGGCACCACTTTGGGTTGAAGGATGGTTTAAAGAAGGTGTCGGATAAAGAATATGGGATGGCTGAGCTCCTTTGCAACGCTTACCGTACCTATGATGCACCTCTCACCCATGAAGTGTTGTGGGAATGGCATTGCATGTTGTTTAAAGGTTCTGACCTTGTAGAATGCGGACAATACCGAACACATCCTGAAGCAATGCAAATTGTATCTGAGCGTACTGATGGTCCAAAAGTCCACTTTGAAGCTCCACCCTCAAAAAACGTTCCACATGAAATGACGGAGTTTATCAAGTGGTATAACGCATCACGTTCTTCAACATCAATTTTGGGACGAGCAGCTCTTGCTCATGTGTACTTTGAAAGCGTCCATCCTTTTGAAGATGGCAATGGAAGACTTGGCCGCATCCTAGTTCAAAAGGCTCTTTCGCAAGGCGCCGGGTATCCCACGCTGATTGCCGCTTCAAAGTTCATAGAAAAACACAAAAAAGACTATTATGCAGAACTTGAACGATGTAACAAAACAGTAGAAGTACAACCCTGGGTAGAATTTTTTGCAAAGGTAATCCTACAGGCTCAAGACGACTCCATGCGACTTCTTCATTTTTTGATAAAAAAGTCAAAAATGCTTACCGCCCTGTCAGGCAAACTGAACCATCGCCAAGAAAAAGCTTTATTGAGAATGTTTGCAGAAGGACCCGATGGTTTTGCCGGTGGGTTAAGCGCCGCTAACTATATCGCCATCACCAAGGCATCCCGTGCAACAGCCACGCGGGACTTAGTTGACCTTATAGCCAAAGGAGCCTTAATAAAGACAGGGGAGCTCCGGCATACTCGTTATTGGTTAAACCTAGACTAGTCGAAAATTCTCACCAAAACGGCTTTTCTCATCAGACTTATTCCTTTCTACAGTCTTTCTTATGCTTACCCCATGCATTTCTCTGACATTGTCTATCACAGAAGTACACCTTCTTACAACCACCGCACCGCTTTAGCTGCCCTGTTTTACCACAGGCTATGCATTGTTTTTCAGTTTGCTGCTTAGGGACCAGCCATTTTTGCAGTACTTTACTAACACCTTCATGACCTTTTTGCTGCGCAAGTGCTAGCGCTGTTACACCATGAAGGGTATCATCAGGAGATGCTCCAGCTTCAAGCAAGCACTCAACAACTTCTGCATGGCCCTGTTTTACCGCTTTGAGTAGCGCAGTGCAACCAGATTCATCCCGTTCATGTAAGGCAGATCCCTGCGCTAGTAAGAGCTTAAGAATTTGAATATGTCCTGTGTAAGCCACACATAACAAAGGCGTAATACCGTTGTCGTCCTTCTGGTCATAGTCAATACCATGGTCAAGCAACAGGCTCACCATGTTTTCTAAGCCCAGTTGGATCGCTAAGTGCAAGGCGTTCCAGCCATCAGTAGCCCTCGCATTTGTTGAAGCGCCACGTTCAAGTAAGAAGGTTACCATTTCAGGTACATTATTCTCAACCGTAATAATAAGTGATGTACATCCCTTATTATTAGGCGTTTCAATACTTACACCCTTTGCAAGAAGCAGATCAACGATATCACCGTGACCATTTATAACTGCCTTATGTAACGGTCCAGCTCCCGAATTATCTGCCGCCAACGGATCAGCACCATGAGCAAGTAAAAGCTCAGCAAGCTCTGTAAACCCATTGCTTGCAGCAATATATAAGGCTGTTGAATTACCATCCGGCTTTTTGCATTTCCTGTCAATCGCTGCCTGGAACGATTCCTGGAAATTCTCCCTATCAATCTCATCAAAGTTAATATCACCAGGACCAATAGGCTGTGGATAGGAGCCAGTCTCTCTACGCGCATTCACGTCTGCATCATGCTCAAGAAGAAGAGCTACTATTTCTTTATAACCAAGACTTACCGCTAGATGCAGAGGGGTATTATCCTCACAATCACAAGCGTTGACATCAGCACCATGGTCAAGCAAAAGCTGAACCATCGGAACATATCCTGTTCCTACTGCATTACGTAATGTCGTTCCACCGTAGAGCTGTTCTCGAATGGCAATATCTGCTCCGTTCGCAATGAGGAACCTGGCAATTTCCAAGGACTTCATTTCAACAGCAAAATGTAAAGGAGTGCCACCATTAGTATTCTCAGTTCGGTTAACATCAGCTCCGTGGCCAACAAGTTCCTTCACTACCGCCTCATGCCCATTGGCCACTGCCCAATGCAGTGCTGTAAACCCTTTATTATCTTGCTCATTCACGTCTTGATGCTCATCTCGCAACCTATAGCACACCACTTCTAATAGACCTTTTGCCGCAGCTACACGCAGGCTTGGCAACGTATCCAGCACCTCTTGCTGTACCTCCGGTGTCTGAGCAAGTAAGAGCGGTACTACCGCTTGACTGCCTGATTCTGTTGCTAATTGCAAGGGGGTTTTACCCTCCTTAGTCTTAACATCGCACTGAGCTCCGTGGGCAATAAGGAGCTTCACCGCCTCAGCATTATTCTTACCTGCAGCCACATGCAATGGAGTAAACCCGTTTGCGTTTGAAAGATTTACTGAGGCACCCTTGTCAATACCTACTTTCATACACTCAACGCTACCATTTATAGTTGCTAAGAAAAGCACCCCAGAACCAGAGATATTCACCGCATCTAGCTGAGCGCCACAACCAAGCAGGAACCTAACTACCTCTACTTGTCCCTGACTTGCAGCTACAAGAAGAGGTGTCACCTGAGATTCAGTTCGTGCATCGAGCGTAGCTTTGTGTGCCAATAGAAGCTTAATAATAGCGAGGTGACCTTTACCCGCCGCTACATGAAGCACAGTCCACTTGTTACGAATCTGCTCATCAACCTGCGCACCAGCAGTGAGCAAGAGTTGAGCGAGTTCTTCGTTGCCAGTGCTTGCCGCACTATACAGCGCTGTTGCACCATCCTCAAGACAGATATCTGGGTTTGCTCCCTTGCTCAGAAGAAACTCAACCATTTCTAGGGTAATACCTTGTTCTAAGCCTATCCTGAAGGCACTTTTACCCGCAGCATCAAGCTCCCGTATCTCAGCACCATGCTCAAGGAGCAGCTGTACCATTTCTTGATTACCACCAAGAACTGCCAACTTAAGTCCAGGCATTTCTTTGCTAAACTGCTCGTTTACTTTCACGCCACGGGAAAGTAAGCATCGTGTTACCTCAAGGCGATTTCTCATCACCGCAAAGCACAGAGGCCCAAGGCCATCAGTATTCACCGCATGGGGATCAGCATCTCGTTCAAGAAGGTACTCAACAAGCTCTTTAAAGCCTTTTTGACAAGCAATGTGAAGTGGCATAGTTTTTTTCTTATCCGTAATATTAACGCCAGCGCCCGCATCAAGCAAGAGACATACGAGTTCTTTGTTCCCCCTTTCTGCAGCAACATGTAAGGCGGTACTTGAGGTACAAGCAGGAATACTCACATCAGCACCATGGGCAAGCAAGCAGACAACAGTGTCTGCATGTTGCTCCTGTACTGCCCAGTAAAGGGGTGTGCTTCCATTTTTATCAGCTTTATCTTTGTCTGATCCTTTTGATAACAGACACTCAACAGCGGCAGTTTTTCCCTTCGTTGCAGCCATGTGCAATGCAGTAGTCCCGTCATTCATGGGAGCATCAATCTCAGCACCACGTGATGCTAGCAGTTCAATAACAGCAGTATGGCCACCATAAGCTGCGCCATGAATAGCTCTTTTTCCTGCCTCATCGGCACCATTCACCTCAGTACCATGATCAAGTAGCTGCTTAACGCTCTCTGTTTGACCATTCAATGAGGCTTGAAAGAGAGTTCCCACATCTTCAATCACTTCTTGTTGCTGTGCAAGTAATAGAGTGGCAATCTCTGAATGTCCCATCGCTGAAGCGCAAGCTAAAGCTGTCGTCCCATCATTCATTGGCGTCAATGGATCAGCACCCTTCGCCAATAAATGTGTAACCGCTTCGTGGGCACCTGCAAGGGCTGCTGCATGAAGCGGCGTTGTCCCCTTTTCAGTATCCTGCGCATTTGGATCTGCGCCTGCTTCAAGTAAAACTCGAACAGCTTCTCCAGCACCGCTATTACAGGCATAGTGAAGCGGAGTAAGTCCCTTAGCATCCCTTTCATGTACGTCAGCACCGGCTGAAAGGAGCAAGGTAATCATATCGGGTCGTCCAGCATCTGCCGCCCCATGTAATACGGTACTTTGAACCCCTCTGGTGTCCTTTGCCTGTACGTTAGCACCATGCTTAATTAAGTATTCAGCAACGGCATAGTGTCCCTGCTGCACCGCTGAGCGAAGCGGCGTAAACCCGGCACCATCATCTGCTAGATCTATAGGAGCCCCGCTCTCATGAAGGAGTTTTACTACCGAAAGATGACCTCCCTGCGCGGCGAGTTGAAGGGCCGAACCGCTCTGTGTATTTTTATAATCTGGAGAACTCCCGGCACTCAAAAGCGCAGCAACAACCTGCTTATGACCTGCCTCTGCAGCAACTTGCAAAGCAATACAGCCGACATTATTGGTACTCATACAATCAGCACCATGAGCTATCAAGAGCTTTGCTATGCCTATCGAGCCATTTTTAGCAGCGACGTGAAGTGGGGTCCAACCCTTTTCATCTTTTTTGTTTACTTCAGCCTTAGCTTCAAGCAGCACCTTCACACACTGGATCTTCTCTAGACCTACAGCAAACAAAAGGGGCGTTTGACCGGTTTGCACCTGTGCATCATGATTCGCACCTTTTGAAAGCAAAAGCTGCACCAACCTGGTATAGCCTTTACCAACTGCAATGTGCAAAGGAGTTACGTCACCTTCGGCAGCTGCATTAACGTCTGCTCCACCCTCAATCAACGGCTCAACAAAATTTATGTACCCCTTACTAACTGCGTGATGTAATGGAGTAGCCCCACGTAGTTCTTTATTTTCCGCTTTATTTGGATTTGCCCCTTTTGAAAGAAGAGTGAGAGCAACATCTTTATGCTCATGCTCAACAGCTAGATGAAGAGCCGTACTTCCAATGCTCGTTTGAATATCTGGGTCAGCACCACTATCAAGCAACAGGTTAACTGCCGCCAAGTGGCCATGATAGGTCGCATTATGAAGCGCAGTTTCATTATTTTGGGCACACGCATTTACCTCAGCCCCTCGAGCGAGTAAACTTTTAACCATTCCAGCGCGACCTTTTTGAGCAGCCGCGTGTAATGGTGTATACCCTTTAGCATCAGCCACTTTCACAGAGGCACCAGCCTCTAGTAAGAGGCCAACCACCTCTGGATGGCCTTTTTGCACAGCCATCAGTAGAGGCGGACTAGCGAGAGGTCCCGCCTTGCAATCAAGTTCAGCTTTATGCGCAATAAGAAGCTTAACAACATCTACATGGCCATTCTGCGCCGCTAAATGAAGAGCCATACAGCCATTGGTTGCCGCTACATTTACTGATTCCCCTTTTGACAGAAAAAGCTTCACGAGTGAATGATGACCATATTGCGCCGCAAGATGAAGGGGAAGGTAGCCACTTATCCTCACGCTAGCCGACGCACCATGTGCCAGTAGTTCTTCTACAATTTCGGTATGACCTTTTGCAAGAGCAATGGTAAATAGTTGCGCATGCAATTCATTCTGGGGATCAAACGTTAAACCGCTAGCAAAAAGCTCTTTAACTCTAGCGCTATTACCTTGCATAACCGCAGTGTGAAGGTCTTTAATGGTGCCAACTATTGTTTTTGTTGTTGCATCCATAGCATAGAGCGCTCCATGGCTAAGAAGAACAGCAATTAAGAGAGTGCGAGTAGTAGTATTCATACAGTATCCTTATAATGAGAGATTAAAAGTTCAATATCAACAAGCTAATCCATTCCTAACAGCTACCATTGGTATAAAGGTAAGCAACCCAAAGAGAAACTTTCTTTAGGGGAAGGATATGATTAATCATAGGTTATCCAAGGTTATAAACGTTATATAGCCGACTATTACAAATGTATCACAATGCCTCTTTTCTGCCAAGCGAGTTCGCCAGTTACCGATTATTAGCGTTGTCACGAAATACTCTTTGAACGTCCCTGCTGCGAAAATACCCTGCCGCACGAGCAGCAGTTGCCCCAGTCTGGTTATCTCCTCTTTGAACAAATGCAGGTCTATCTGCAGTAATTCGTAACAAATACCGTGCTGCTTCTACTCGATTATGCGTCGCAGCAGCATGTAAGGCTGTCCAGCCTTCCTGTGTAGCAGCATAGATATCTGCACCAGCCTCTTTAAGTAACTTCATGGCTTCCACATTCCCAAAAGCTGCTGCCTGAATAAACAGCGTTGTACTACGAATCACCAAACGGTTACCAAAGCCATCACTATCATTACGTGAGGTAAATATCGTATTTGGATCAAAGTCATCCCGCCGTAATGCTGCTCTTAACAACGTTAGATCCCCCTGTTTTAGGTCCTCATGAATTTTTTGATAATCAAGGGGAACGGCAGTTCCATCCTTCTTTGCCTTACAGTGACCGCATTGATCAGCTTTTTCCGCATTGTTAAAACAGTCCCCGTGCACAAGATGTCGACAAGCTGAATAGGTTTCCATTGATATGCCTGGATTAATCCCCTTAGAGCACAACACACATTTCATGGCTGCGCGACAAACGGGACATTTTAGAGAAGCAGACCCTAAAAGCCTCTTGAAGCATCCATCATGAAAGGCGTGACCGCATGCTACCCGCACAACATCTTCGCCCTGCTGCTGCATAAGCTCCAAGCATATGGAGCATTCTTGAAACCCTTCCAAGAGTTGGATAACCTTCTCACTCTTATGACGAACAGCTACCTGCAACACATTAAATCGTCCTGATGAATCAGTAGGGAGTGTCGTGCACATTGGATCCGCACCGTTGTCTAACAGCAACGAAGCAATCTCTTGAAGATCATTCTTAGCCGCATGATGCAGCGGCGTCCACCCCTTGTTATCACCTACCTCAACATCCGCGTCGTTAGATAAAAGGCAGGTTACCATGGGTACATCCTTTTGCTGAACGGCTCGACACAGCGGCGTACGCCCAAGGGCGTCCTGGGTATTTATATTTGCACCATGTTCAATAAGCAAGCGAGCAACTTCTAATGAGCCCTGTTTCAGGGCAAGCATTAATGGTGTGTTACCAGAAGCATCTTGCCCATGTATATCACTACAAGCGTCAACTATGAGCTTAAGAAGATCCATATCTCCCCTCATTGCCGCATAATGCAGCAATGTACGCCCCTCACTATCGGGTAAGCTTAACAAATCAGCATATTTCTGAGGATCAAGTGCACATAGCGTTAACATCTTAGCCAGCAGTGGAAGCCTTTGCTCTTGCTGCACAGCATAATGGCAAGGCATCATGCCTTGACCATCACGTATGCTAATATCGGCATTTCTTCTTAAATACTGCTCCACGGTACCGGTAGCTCCTCGGAGTACGGCATTGTGAAGTATCGTTCGCCCCTGCTCATCAACCGCATTTATATCAGCACCCTGATCAAGAAGAAAGCTAGCAACTGCCGTATGCCCATTTGCATCAGCGTAATGTAACGGCGTTGATCCCGTAGTATCTCTAAGGTCAGTAGATGCACCATTCGCAAAAAGTAATTGTACCACCGCTAAATGGCCAGCAGCGGCAGCTCGGTGAAAAGCTGTTCGTCCTGTCTCATCTTGTACATCTGGCAGAGCTCCCTGGGCAAGAAATAAGCTAACCGGTCCTGTTCGCCCCCACTGTGCTGCTCTATAAAGAAGCGTACACCCAAACTGATCCTGTTGGTTAATGTCCGTGCACTCAGAAAGCTGACGTTCTACATCATCTAAGGCGTTGGTACGAAGCGCCATTCGTAGAGCACGCCCTGCCTCTTTGCATCGCTCAAAATCCTGACAGAGCTCTTCATGGCCCTCTTGGTACGCCACATCAAAGGGAAAGTTGCCGCTCTTATCTTTGACATCACGAGCACCATTTTTCTTAAGCAGCCGAACTATCTCACGATGGCCTCCTCTACATGCAAGATGAAGCACCGTCTCGCCCTGCCCATTTACCGCTTGTAGGTCTGCACCCTTTTCAATGAGGAGCTTAACACACCTGACAGCACCATGAAATGATGCCCTCATTACTAGGGTAGCGCCATGTTTATCGCAAGAATCTTGACTAAGACCGTACGTTAATCGCTTTTCAAGAGACCACCTATCATCGCGGCGAAGGAGCGGCACTACTCTTCGTGTAAGTAAGCACCCAAGTATAGAGTTATCCAGTATAATAGACTCACCTTTTTGCCGGGTAGCCCAGTAAAGAGCCGA
>SDBV01011779.1_pt1 | contig 11281 bp, 7 predicted proteins | sample 2277081 | NCBI WGS metagenome assembly SDBV01 (sample SAMN10402039, study PRJNA504765) | marine sediment metagenome | isolation source: marine sediment core GS10_PC15, 223 cmbsf | place: Arctic Ocean: Southern Knipovich Ridge | collected 2010
ATTCCACTAATTATTTAGTAAACTTAGAAATCTGTTGAAAACTTATAAAGGAAAAGTTTTCTCTAGTTTTCTCTAGAATTCTTAGGTAACAATCGTTTTCTTAGAAAACTATGAAAAACTAAGAAAAAAGCTGGATTTTGCTATTTTTTGTTAGAATTCTTAGAATCCTCACCAAACCTTAGAAACATGGGAAAAACTAGAGAAAGTTTTTAATCATATATTATTTAAAATCAGACAAATTTAAAGGAAAAAGCAGTATACCCTTGAGGATTGAGTTAAACAAGAAATTTTAAAACTTGTCCAAATAGTGTTGAATCATTTTCTTGTGACAGGTTATATTGCTAAGTTGAATCGTGAAGATTACAATTTAGTTCATAAAAGGATTGAAAGAATATTTGGGATAGTAAGGCAAAGCATAACAGTTTCTAATTATCTCGGGTATAGTTCTAATTTCGCTTTAGACATAATAAAAAATTCTAATTCTTTTTGATAAGACATTTTTTCTATCAGGATTAAATTACTAATTATATTTTCCTAGAAAAAGTAAAACATTTTAAATTGAATTGAATGTTTATTTATCATTCAAAGTAATTAATATAGACAATTTAAGTTGAAATTAAACAAAATCTAATCAATAATTGATTCTGAATGACTTTAGAAGAAGGTGGAGAGAAATTATTAGAGAAGGCACAGGAAGAAGAAAGAATTTATAATTGGATAGAAGCAGCTAATTTATATACACGAGCAATCAACCTTTATTTGGATAAAAAATTAGTTGAGAGAGCTGCTGAAAATTATAAAAATCTTGGATATGCTCACAGCAGAGCTGCTGATACAGTAGATTCAGTTGAGGAATATATTAACCAAATCAAATGTGCTGTTAAAGCCTATAAGAAAGCTATGAATCTCTTCCAACAACTTGGAAATAGATCTATGGAGCTTGAATGCGAAGCAGAAATATTTTTTACAATTGGATTTCTCGCAACTTCTGATGCGGAAGGTCAGAAGGCATATCGTCAAGCTATTAAACTTTTTAATGACGCAATTAAAAGTTATTCCAATGTGGATGATAGAGAGAGTTTTGCGAGATTGATGTGCCGTATAGCATCATCTTCGCATCTCCTCACAAGTTATAATATTAAACAAGAAGAATATACCCGGGTTGTACTACAAGGAAGCGAATCTGCTAAAAAGGCTTGGGAGATTTCAAGAAAGATTGGAAATATTAAGATTTTGTCAGAGTCATTGAATATGGGGGGTCTAATTGGTTTTAATGTAGATTTTAAGAAAAATGACAATTCGAGGGAAGACATAAAGGAATTCTTGGGAAAAGGTAATGAAAGTATGGCGATAATTGATAATTTAGATGATCCTTATGCTCTCAATCTAGTTTACTCGGTATTAGGGATTCAGACATGCGCATATGGATATCAATTCGTCGAAAATGAAAGAGAACAAGAAGAATACCTTGATAAGGGAATAGAATTACTAGAGAAAGCCTTAAGTTTGGCTAGAAAAACAAAAAGTAAATTTAATATACTAGTGTGTTTGTTTTTCATAGATTATTTTGCAATTTTTAGCGGTAGAATGAATTATCTCCAAAAGAGAATTCTTAATGACATCAAAGACGGTTTGGAATTCGGGAAAATCTATGCACGTACTTACATTAATTATCGCTCTATGGCAAATGTAATACCTGCACTTTATTATACTAATTCTTCCCAAAGGCGTTTTTTTACTACGGCACAACGCAAAATCTATGCTGAAAAAGGGATCCAACATGTAAAAGAAGCGATGAGTGCTCCTAATTACCCTAATATTATAGCATGGTTGTACCAAGGTTTGATATTAGCTTACTCTCAACTTACTATTCTTGCTGAATCAAAAACAAAACAAGATGAATATGCCCAAATAATGCTTCAACACGCAAAACAGGCGGAAAAATTCGGATTAGAATATGAAGGAGGATTTCCTCGAGCTGGTGGTTATACTTCTCTCTATAAGGCTCACAAAACTCTTGCAGATATCGCTAAAAAGAAGGAAGACAGGATCGTACATCTCAAAAAAGCAATAGATGCCCAAAAAAAATCAAATCATTATGCTATATTATCTCGTTCTGGTGCCATTACGGAACAAATGAGACTTGGACTATTATATGAGGAATTAGGTATAATAACTGGAGATACTACAATTTTAAACCAAGCCCGGGAAGCCTTTCTCCATACAATAAAAGAAAGTGTTAGTAGAAGATATTTTTCTTATGAGGCCGCTAGTTATCAATATATGGCTCGAATAGAAGATCGACTGGGTAATTTTATGCTTTCTGCACAAAATTATAAGAAAGCTCAGGAAGCATATAATAAGTCACTGAAAATGATAAAATATAAACTCCTTAAAAATAGAGTCAGTGAGAAATTAAATTATGTAAAGGCTTGGAATTTTATTGAAGAAGCTAAATCGTTTCATAAACGAGAAAATCATATACAAGCTAAGGAATTTTATAAAAAAGCTCATGATATTTTAATAGAATTGCGAAGTTATGGTTATGAAGCATCTTATTATTCTGGTTGGATATCACTGGAAGAAGCAGAGCAACTGAGTAAACAAGAAAAGCACGAAAAAGCCTTAGAAAGTTTTAAAAAAACAGGAAAAATCTTTGAAAAAGCAATTGAAGCATTAAAAAAGTCCCATGAGCGTTTAAAAGAAAAATTTGAAAAAGAGAGAATAGCTAAATTTGAAAAAATAGCTCAAGTAAGGGTGAATCACTGTATCGCTAGAGTAAACCTTGAAGAAGCACGAATTTTAGGAAAACAGGGTGAGCATATTGCAGCCGCAGAAAAATTCGCTCTTGCATCTTCTCAACTCAGAGATATCTGTAAATTATTTAAAATAAAACGAGAGAGAGAGGAATTAGAAGCAGTTTATTATCTGTGTAGAGCTTGGGAACATATGGAACTTGCTGAAAAATATGAAGACCCATTCAGATTTTCTGAAGCATCTTCATTGTTTTCAAAAGCCAGTAATCTATTCACTGATATAAATTTGAAATTATTAGCTTCTGGAAATTCAACTTTTTGCCAAGCTCTTGAATACGGATGTAAATTTGATGATTCTATTGAAATGGAAGTTAAAAAAGGGTTATATCCTAAAGTCAAGGTAACACTTAGTAAGGCAGCCAGTGCTTATGAAAGAGGGGGTTTTAAAAGTGGAGCAGATTGGGCTCAAGCTACCTCGATTTATTTTGATGCGGCTTGGCACTTAATAAAAGCAGATGAAGAAACAGATCTTCAGGAAAAAGGAAAACTTTTGGGAATAGGGGCTCAATATTTAAAATCTGCTGTAGAACTTTTTGGTAAAGCAGGCTATAAAGATAAGGAGAGAGAGGTGAAGGATCGCTTGAATAGAGTAGAGAGGGAGGAATCAATTCTTTTTTCAGCTTTAAGCACAATAAAAGAACCTTCCATTTCACATAGTACAATGGGTATAGTTGCGCCGTCTTGTCCTATTGAAAGTAGTGAATCTCCACGATTGGGTGAAGCTCAACAATTTACTCAGGAAGAAAGACGAATACTACTGAAAAAAGATGAAAAAATGACTGACACGCCACAATTAGCAATTGAGCAACCTGTTCTGCTTTTAATTATCGCGAAAGGAGGAACACTTTTATTTTCTTATCCATTCACTGAAGAATTGAAATTTGATGATGAAGTTATCAGCGGCTTTTTAACAGCCTTTGATTCTTTTAGTGGCGAGCTTTTTTCCAAAGGGCTCGATCGAGCTAAGTTTGGTGATTATTCAGTGGTTATGGATACAGTTGCGGATTATTCCGTAAGTTATCTGTTTAAAGGTCAAATAATTCCTGCCCAACAAAGATTGACGCGTTTTTTAGAAAGTATTCATCAAAAGAATAATATTTGGCAAACTTTAGACAAATGTTTTAATACTAGTCAAGTTCTTGAAATCAAGAAAGTTCCTGCTCTTGAATCCTTAATATCAGAAATATTTATGAAAAAAAAAGACAATTAAGAATAAGGAATTTCACCTTCGCAAAATTGATGATTGTAAGTCTAATTTAAAATTAATTCATAAAAGCTTCAATTTGTAGAGTCCTTATCTAGATTCTAAATGAATCCGATTTTTCTCAGTATCCAATTTTCGATGATGAATTCTTGCTTAATATTTTTCTTTCTTAAAAATTCCGAATCGATAAATTTCTTTGGAACCCAAAATTTTCTCCCATCTGACAATCTTATTAGTAGTGATCTTGGGTTCTCTTCCATATAATAACCTTCTATTTTGTTGTTTAAGCCTAAACTCATCAATTCCTTTGGAGGTAATAATTCTACCATAAACCCTTAATATAGTAGCATTAATAAAAGAAAAGGCAGAGTGAAAAATTAGTAAAATTTAGATCGTATACTCTCAATTCTAACCAATTTTGAAAATCCAATAAACCATTGATTTAGAGATTGAAGGCTATTTCAAATATTTCAAATATCTTTCCCCTTCCGAAAAAGGTCACTTAACAAACGATGGGGTCGTGGATACTTTAAAAGCTCTTTTATCAGGAGGAAACCCCCATAATTTTTAGATGTTTAATAGAGATGGTTAATAACAAAAAAATATAAAAGGTAAAGATTTCTTATGGTAGTTGGGAAATCAGTTATTGACCATCTGAACGAAAAAATGATTCTTTTCAAAAAGAGGGAATCCTTAAAAAGATTCTTTAAAGATGATCTTCTGGAAACCCTTTATGATAAGGGTAACTGGGAAAAGGCAGGGAGAAATTTAGAGCTTTTCCATAATCCAGAGAGGAAACTTATCTGTCGCCATTGTAATACTGAAATACAAGATAAACGCCTTTTTGCATATTTTCATATATGGACCCCAAAAAATGATTTTTTTATTGATCTTCATTCCAAATGTGCATTCTCTGAGAAAGTTTATACAGAGTATGATCAGTTTGATAATTTTAATTACACTTTTTCTATTATTGATGGATTTGTCTAATACGTTGTTGATTTTGACAGACTCACCCCTTCTTGTCTTTACCTTCTTTCAGATTTTCATGAGTTAACCTGTCATTTTAATAGGTATTAAAGACGCATGGTTAATTTTGATAAACTAAATTACAGATAGTATTTTATTTGCTTGTGAGGGGTATTTGTATGAGGAAAAGAGTTAACCAAGATCAATCAAAAGTCTTGCGGTTCGCTTGATAATGCAAGTGGTGTATCCATACTAATCGAATTAGCTAAATTATTAATCAACTCACCTTTAAACAATTCTTTTTTGATAAATTTAGATCTAATTGGTTCAAGTATAGGAATGATTCGGAAAAAAAAAGAAAGAAATTCTAGTAATGATTTAAATATATTCTTCTTAAAAGTGTGTCTTGAAAGGGATATTGTAGTTGATGAGCAATCATCTTTTCTTCATTTTCTTCAGAGTGATCATAAGCCATTTAAAAAATATGCTAAAGAAAGAAATTTAAACTTACAAATTCTGTGGTTTTGTTCCAAAAAAGAAATTAAATATATCCACAATTATAAAGATATTGTAGAAAAGTGTTCTTCTGAAACTCTTGACGATTTAATTGAAGCACTTTATTACTCAATCAAGGAATTGGATTTAAAAAGAAATCAAGCTTAATAATAATCTAGGTTAATTAAAAAAATATGGTTTAGACGTTATAAAGAAGGAAAAGTCTCTTTGGTGAGGGATATTTTAAAAGTCGCCATGGGAAGTTTGAATTCTTTCATTTGATATTGTTATTCTTTTCCTAGCCCTTAGCTTTTCTATCACATACTTCCTATTAATGAGTTTACTTATATTTCTTAATAATTCCTGGTCTTTGATATCAACAACTTCAAAAATCCGTTCTAATTCTTTGAGGGTAAAGAATGCAATATTTTCTTGATCTAGAAAGTTAATTACTAAATCAATTCGATCAGCTTGGATTTGGGTATGGATAAAAGATGTCAAATATTCAAATGCTTTTTTGTGTTTACTTAAAGCTATATCTCTAACCAATCCCAAGATTTTAAAATATTGTGGATCAATTTTTAATATCTTCAAGCAGAATTTAAAGCTTGTACGAGCGAAGCCCAAGCTGTAGCAAATAATTGCCCCTTTACTCAATGCATAAATATTCTCAGATTCATGGCGGAGTAGTTTAAGGTAATATTTTAGAGATTTACTATAATTATGAAAAAGAAAATATAAATCTCCCAATTTCAAGAACACAACAGAATTGTCGGGAAAACGTATATGAAGGATTTCAAGTTCCCTAAGTGCTTGACGACGACGTCTCCTTTCAATTAGCCATTCTATTCTCTCTAATGATGCATCAATATCGCCTCCTTCCGGAATTACCCGTTCTTCAGGTAAAATCTGATAATTTCTCGTTTTAAGACTTCTGCTATTTTTTACTTTTTCAATTAGTTTGATAATACTCGCATCTAAAGAACCGAGTTCTTCTTTCGAGAGATAAGAAAGATAGTTCTCTTTAATTAAATACTCTAATACAGGAACATATTTTCGCTCGAGTCTCTGTGCAATTCTCTCTTTGAACACTCTTTTTGCTGTCGAATCCCCGATATCTGTAAGCCGTTTCAATAGGGGAAATGCTAAATTTCGATGTAGTAATCTGGTATCATAATCATGTTCCACCCATATCTGTAAATTGCTACAGTGGCCCCAAAACTCCACTTCGGGTTGTATATCAATCTCATCATTTCTACGCTCAAGCGAATGATCAAGCACTTCCGCCGCTTCATCAATAGAATCAATTGTCTCAACCTTTTGTTCGTAATGCAAAGGAACGTTTAATAATAAATACTTGCACTGCCTAAATAACTCTCCTTTGATGTAAATATTTGTTATCCTGTTTTCCAACTTCAACGTAATATATTTGCTAATTGTAAATATGTTTGTGCTTCCCATTTTTTTAATTATATCTTCTTTAATTACATTAAACTAATTTTTAGATTTTGGAATATTTAAATAAAAAAACTGTCATCAAAAAGTAAATCAAAGTAACATAAATTACAAATCATAATTTTGTGAAGTTGTTCCTGACATAACTTATTCTAAATTTTTTGATTTGTCCTTTTTTATATCAGAATGGCTGTTAAGAAGGTTTTTGAGTTTATTATATAATTCAATTACAAAGTGTCCAATATATAAATCCTTTTTTAAATAAGAATTTCCTATGAATAGTAAATCCTCAATAATCTTCTTGTCTCTGAATTCAGAACTCGGTGAATTGATCTGCTCAGATAATTTGTAGAAGACAAACTCAATTTCGGATTCATCTAAATAATCTAAATATCGCTCTTTTAATAAATAAATTGTTACAGGGGGATACTGCCCTAACATCCGTTCTGCTATTTCTTCCTTGAATACTTTTTTGGCTAGAGGATCCCCTACGTCAACCAATTTTCTTAAAAGTGGAAACGACAAATTGCTATGGAGGATTCTGGAATCATATCCTAGCTCACACCATACTTGGAGATTAGAACTGTGAGCCCAAAACATAGATTCGGGGGAGATGGGGGAGGGAGGGTCTAAGAACAATTCTAATCTACTATCTAACTTTTCCGCAGCCTCATCGATTGAATCTATCTCTGATTGTAGAGGGTTTTCTTGGGGATTGTCTAACAATATATAAGCACATTGCAAGAAAGGGGCGTTGTTAACAAAAATACGAGTGGATTTACCAAAAATTCCATTATCGAGTAATTTTAAGGTTATGTATTTGTTTATTTCAAATTCTCTTAACACTTTAATCTCTATAACCGGGGATTCGCTCCTAGAGATTTCATATGCGGAATCTTGGTCATTTTCGAAAATCCTGTATTCAAGATTAATGTCTTCAATTAAATCTAAATCGTTTACCCCTAACATAATATCCGTTTTATGTGGATTCATTGCTTCAAGAGAAAATGTTTCCTCGAAATTATATGTCTCGGATATATATGGATTGTGTACCCAAGCAGAACCTTCCCCCTTCTTTTTTTTTCTACTAATATTGCTGACTTTCTGCAAAAGTTGGTTAAAAATGGGTTCACTGGCGTCAAAGTCAAAGTCAGACTCTGGTAATTCTATAAAGAAACAATCTCTCTTAGAATCTCCTAATAAGGCTTCTAATCTAAAATTTATTTTGATTCTGCTGGTAGATTCACCTTCAAAATAGCAAGATCCATAGAAATCTCCAAATAGTTGTGGGTTCACCTCTTGGATTGAGATATTAAATAGAAATTCCATAGTTTCCTTTAAAAGATTCAAAAATTATCGAGATCTCTCCTATTTCAAATTTAATCCATGATAATCATGGTTTATTTCAATATTTTTGCCAAAAAATTAAAGATTTACAAGCACAACTTAATTACACCCAATATTTTTTAGTTTCTAATGTCCTTCAGGTACCTCTTCACCTTCAAAACGCAACTGATGAGTATAAAGACCAAGTAAGAATTTTTATTCTAGAGTTATTAGAAACAAAACTTGAGAATTTAATATCTCTGAGTTTGCTTCTTTTTCAATACTTATCGGGGTATTTAAGAGAATATATTAATGAATTCGTAAAAAACATAACTTTCCTTTGGGGAAATAATAATCCCCGAATACAATGTCTTGCAATAAAAGCTTTAGAATATGTACCAGTTTCTAATCAAAACATTTTTTTAGATTATGTAGATAGAGTAATAGAATTGATTTATAGCGAAGATGATTGTGTAAAATGCTATTCAATGTCCCTCTATGGGAATATTTTATTTTATTTTACAAAAACAGGAGAAAATTTCAACTTAAAAGTGGAAGAAGTCCAGAAACTCATAGAGTGGTCTGATATGGTTGAGGATATTGCCTTAAGAGTAAAATACTATGAGGGATTAGAACATCTTTTATCAGAACTTGTGTTATTTAAGAGGGAGTGGATTCAATTCTTTATTAAGACCTATAATCAATGCGAGGCAATTGCTTTGAAGAATCAACTTCTCAGAATTCTGGTTTATTTTCCAAACAATAAATCATTTTCCGAGACAGAATTAGACCTTTACTTTAATTTTTTTAAAGGTCTATTTAAAGAATTATTAGATGAGAAGCATGAAATTGAAGAACCAAGAGTCTTATACAAATCTAATATTTTCATGGATATTTTACACCAATTTGAACAACTTTGCTTCTCATTACCTGAGACTGTTGATAGATTATTACCCCTATATGAAAAAGTCATTGATAAATTTTTCACTAATCTAAGTAATCAAAAAGGTCTTTCATCAGGAGGTTTACTAAGACAATGGACACATGAAATTTACGGGCTCTTAATTAAGTATCATAAAGAAAAACTAAATTCAGAAAGAATTAATGAGTTAACTTTAAAGATTTCCAATATCCAATATTCAGAAATAACAAATATTGAATTTAATATTAATTCCTTAAAACATCAAGTAAGGATATTTATCATTAAAAAAGATTTTTCAGCTGTAAAAGAAAAACTCAAAGAACTCCGAGGATTTTTTGATAAATATTACGATCAACAATCTGAATTCCATCAATGCTATTATATCTGGGTATTTATTGAAGATCTAATATATTTTTTGACATCTACCCATGAAAATTATGAAAGAGAAAAGGATAGATTAATCGATAATTTAAATAGAAATTACGAAGAGATCCCCGATTATTTCAGAAAAATTTTTGAAAAATATGAAGATTTTAAACCGATGTTATTTGGATTAAGTAATTGTAATTCATATAGTGAATGTCTTACCTTATTTGGGGAGATAAAGATTGTTTTGAGGAATACATTAGATGAAATCGTTAAAATTGATTCTGAGACCTTGAAAGAAATCTTTATGCAAATCAACCAATCAAATGAATATTATTTTAAAGACATTGCTAGTCGAATAAATATTGTATTAAGTAGGAGAAGCAGAAAAATAAAAGGATTTTTAGAAGTTAAGGATAAAGATTTTGAATTAATGGTTAAAATTACAGAGATATTAAAAAAAATTGAGCTTTCTAGATTTTTTAGAAATGTTCTACCTCATGAAGATGTTATAAGCAAAACTCTTGCAGATATTTTAAGACAGAAAAAGATTCCAAATGTGACATTGAAGAAGAAACTATCTGGTAGATCTCATATTGACATTACCTCGGGAGTTACAATCGCAATAGAGGTTAAAAAGATATACTCTAACAAAAGTAAAGATGAGTTGATTGGGCAACTGAATGAAGATTTACGAATTGGGAATTACCATTATGGAATAGGATATGGAATCGACACCACAAAAAGTCAGTTACATGCTCGAGATAATCTAGTTAATGTAGATTTTCCACGAAATAGAATAGTTTTAGTAATTAAACCGAATATAACCTAAGGATTCCTTGTCAATTTGTTTAACTCTAAAAGTAAAGGTTTCCTGAATATTTATTATTTCTTTCTCACTTTGGTCAATACTGGTTTGTATGTCGATGGATGGGTCTTTTTTTTATTTTTTTTATAATGCAATCTCATTGACTTTTCACTCTATTCCAAAAAAGTTTACTTGTTTTTTTCCAATTGTTAACAGTCGTATTAGGTATTTTTTTTAAATTGTTAATAGATGTAATAGGTATTTAAATCAACAACAATTTTATCGTTCATTTTCACCATCTTCTTTTACTACTTTACTTCTTTTTAATATTTCTTCAATATTTTTTCTTGTTGCAGTTAACCAAGTTATACAAAATTTATCATTTTGTTCAAAATCATATTCTTTAGCTTCATTTGTGAATTGAATATATCTTTTTTTAGCCTTTGTAAATTTTACAAAGTATGAGCACGCTAACTATTCCTTTTTTGGTTTTGATTTTACAAATCTAAATGAAATTCAAGAACAAAATTTAGATACAATCATTATTATTGATAAATCTGGTAATGAAGAACGGTTTTTTGAGAGTAAGAAGACCTTTTTTAGTGAAATCTTTAACCAAAAGAGTATAAAGGTTAATGTTTATATTAGAAAGCAGGATGATAGTTTTAAAAGAAATTTCGAAGAACACGCAAAAAACCAAATTTTAGAAACTCTCCATGAGTGACTTATCTCATTTTTAGTCCATCTAAAAATATTTGGATTAAAAATTCCTTATAGATTTAATAAAAATTATATGCAAATTCTTTCAATTAATCTTCATCTTGGTCGTCTTTATATTCCGGATGATTTGGATTCAATTGATCCGAGCGATTATCCATTGAAGCTTGGTATGCTGGATTATTTGGATTCATGCTATTGGA
>SDBV01011781.1_pt1 | contig 11279 bp, 8 predicted proteins | sample 2277081 | NCBI WGS metagenome assembly SDBV01 (sample SAMN10402039, study PRJNA504765) | marine sediment metagenome | isolation source: marine sediment core GS10_PC15, 223 cmbsf | place: Arctic Ocean: Southern Knipovich Ridge | collected 2010
AATATATTCTCTTACCTCATCCGCACTTGTCATTCCACAATCTATAAACAGATCTTCTAATTTACTGGTCTTCTTTCTTTCTTCTTGTGTGAGGAGATGTATTGGTTTTTCGACACTATTCAATCACCGCATTTTAAATGGGCTTTCAACGCACCGCATGCGCACCTCGTTCCAGAAGGCTGGCGGGGATTCCTTGATGCTTTTGGAGTAGACAATATCGGACAAGTACGCCTGACTGATAACAAAGGTGATTACGAAGCCCATCTTGTCCCAGGCGAAGGCAACATCAACTTTTCCACGTTGTTTGCTCAGTTGAAATTGCTTGGTTATACCGACTGGTTCTGTTTGGACTTTGGCAGCGAGGCAGATAAATTGCAAGTTAGAGATTGGTTTGAGACGCTTATATAAGGAGCGGGATTGCTGCTGTCACCATCAATATAGCTGGCTCGGCGCCTTCGAATAGCTGTTTAAATAATCACATGCTACAAAGCACAAAGCACGGATAATTATCAGATACTGCTGGCAGGGAAATAATATTACCGGAGTAGGAAGGCTTTTTTTTACGGTGAAAAAGGCGGCAAGGACCGCAAGCCAAACCGCCCCATTGGCAGCAACCCAACCTCCATGATTGAAGTCGGAAACAAAGTCCAACCTTTTTAGCGCTGACATCCTAAGTACGCCTTGTAAATGAATGAAAATCAATAAATGGCCCCTTTCCTGTTTCAAAAACAGGAAAGGGGCCATATCACTCATCGAGGTCAGGTCGTCATTCTTGACTGATGTAATTCAAAGGATGAAAGGATAAGGGGTGTGGGAACTGTTTTTTTCCATTGGATGTCCCGTGTGGATGAAAATTCCGGGGATCAAAATGAAGGTTCGGCAATCTCTTCGCAACAAAAACGTATGATTGCAGTAATGATTTTTCAGGCGCAGGTGCTGATAAATGAAGAGAGCATGGCTGAGTGTTCAACGGACAGCGGCCCAAACTGCATCCCACAACGATTCATAATGGCTGTGTCGAAAAGGTTATTTTTCTGCTCAGAGGATGGCGAGATATCATACACCTTCTTGCAGGGGACATCACGCAAGTGGACCTGAGTACCCGCCATCCAGATATCCATATGTTCTGCATCCCGGCATGATGTTTCGTCGCATAGGTACTCCAACGAAAACCCGCCGCTGCTGATGTCCTTGAGCACGCCCACCTTTGTCATGGAGTCTCCAAATGCGGCAAAGGCGCCGCCCTGGATTCTAAATCTGAGAGCTTTTCTCTTTTCCCTTCCCATCTGATTTCACCCTTTTTGCTTATTTTGATAGTTAAGCCCCGCAACCCTATTTTTTAATGGCTACTTAACTTCACCCTTTCCCTTGATGGCATTAAAGCCCACCTCGGTTTCGAAAAAAATTGGATCACTCTATATGATCCCCTCCATCAATCCAATGTCATCTTTATTAAATCTTATCCCTCCTTCTGGGATATACGGTAGGGGCCCCGATACTGAAAATTAATTTTTCGATCGTTCTATCTGAAATCCAACCCTTGATTGTCTTTCTACTTTGTTGGACCTCCTTTATGATAAAAAACTAACGTATCCGCCTTTGGATCGTTTCAATTTCTCGTTCAGGTTGTCAACAATATACATTATAAACCTGGAAATGTCAATATATAGTATTTGGAACTGATTGAAACCCATTATATAGTATCTGGTTATTAAATGCTTAGGAAGATGAGATACCATCTGTGAGGCTTGTGTGAAGGCTTACAGATTGATTTGTATTTATGATTTTCCCGAATCAGGATCCTGTATCCTTTTTAACCATCTGAATACTTTTTTCATAGAAATTTGGGTATTTATTAACCACTTTTTTTCACCCCCTCTCAAAAAAAGTATATTCATTGAGGGAAAATTATGAAAGCCAAATAAATTCAATTGGTTAAATGCTTTTCTGAGAATATGGCTTGTAACTTGCATTTTGAATTGAAAATATCAGCATCAAATTTAAGACAACTCTATTTCATTATTGACTTTAAACAACAACAGATAAACAATAAATATTTCCTTGTATTTAGCCTTATTTGAAGCGTGACGAATTTAGACAGCGATAAAACTGACTGAACTGGTTAAGAGGTAACACTATGGAACTGCAAGTCATTGAAAAATCGGATCAGGATCTTTTTGTTGAAAACATCATTCACGATTATCGTGTTGAGGGGGTTAAGAAGAAGAGAGATTCATTTTTTTACGGCTCGATTCAATCCGCTGAATCGCTTGATCTGGATTTTGACCGAACTCTAATGCCACCCAAAAAATATTTTTTGCCCCCAAAGGAGACACTGCTCCGATTCAAACCCGCCCCTTCTTTGGAGATCACACCCGTGGTAGAGGATCAGCCCTTTATCATTTTTGGCGTACATCCTTATGATCTCAAAGCCATCCATCAAATGGATCAAATTTTTTCCAGGCAAGTCCCGGATCCTCATTATTTAAAACGGAGGAAGGCCGCTGTAATCATTGGTGTCGACCCGACGCGTATTGCACCACGTTCATTCTGGGCGGATATGGGAGCGACAAACATAACCACCGGGTTTGATCTCATGTACACGGATATTGGAGAACATTTTTTAGTAGAGATCGGTAGTAAAAAAGGCAAAGATATTTTCGTCCGGTATGGCAAGGCTCGCCCTGCTGAAAAAAATGAGATCCAGAAAAGAGTAACTATTCGTTTTCAGATCGCACACCTTTGTAAAGAAAAAGGGTTAAACTTTCCATATCGAGAAATTCCAAAACTAATGGAGAGATCAGAAGAAAACTTCATTTGGGAAGAAAATGCGATTAAATGTCTGAGTTGTGGGTCATGTAATATCGTCTGCCCGACATGTTACTGTTTCGATGTCCAGGATGATATAGACTTGGATCTTGTTCATGGAGAGCGATTTCGTCGCTGGGATGGATGCCTGTTAACTGACTTTGCCAAAATTGCCACCGGTGAGAATTTTCGTGATACCAAAACCTCTAGATATATTCACCGATTTTTCAGAAAGGGTCTATACCTCACCGAAGCACTCAATGATATCGCATGCGTGGGATGCGGTCGGTGCTCTTCATCCTGTTTGCCGGACATTGCTGATCCGGTAAGCGTTTTTAACACACTTAAAGAAGATGAAAAATAAGGAGGCATATACAATGAACCAAGCCCTGCAGGAAATAACTCCTTATCTGCCGAGATGGGCTGAGATCTCCAGGATTGAAAATCTCACGGAAAATGAGAAACTTTTTGAAATGCATCTTTTAAACGGAGAGATCCTTGGCCATAATCCCGGACAGTTTGTGGAATTGTCCGTAATGGGCATCGGGGAAGCCCCCATATCGATTTCCTCGGCACCGCAGGAGACCGGCCTTTTTGAGCTTGCCATCCGCAAAGTCGGAAACCTAACCAATGCGGTACACAACCTCAAAACAGGGGACAAGGTGGGAATTCGCGGTCCTTTTGGGACTCATTTTCCCACAGAAGAAACCAAGGGGAAAGACCTTTTGTTTGTGGCGGGTGGAATCGGACTGGTTCCTTTGAGATCATATATTCAATATGTTCTGAAACACCGTAACGATTATGGTGAGGTCACTGTCCTTTTTGGTGCAAGGGATCCTTTAGAACGATTATTTATCGATGAACTTGAGCAATGGCAGCAAAGAGACGATGTGACATATGTGGATACCGTGGACCGACCGCACCCGGATTGGAAGGGGCATGTTGGGGTGATCACCACTCTTTTCCCAGAAATTAATATTGACCCGTCCAGGACTTTTTGTATCATTGTCGGACCTCCTGTAATGTATCGATTTGTCATCTTGGAGGCCAAGGCAAAGGGTATCCCTGATCAGCAAATCTTTTTGTCTTTGGAGAGAAGGATGAAATGCGGGGTGGGAAAGTGTGGCCATTGCCAGATGGGCCACATTTATGTCTGTCAGGATGGACCTGTTTTCAGATATGCGGACATCTTTCATTTGAAGGGGGCGCTGTGATGATAAAACCAAAGATCGCTTTTTTTGATTTTGCCGGATGCGAGGGTGATCAACTTCAGGTTATTAATTTGGAGGAAGACCTTTTAAAGGTTATCGGGTTATTTGATATCGTAAGTTTTAGAGAGGCAATGAAAGGAGATTCCGATGAATATGATATCGCATTTGTGGAAGGTTCAATCACTCGCCGGTCGGATGAAGCCAGACTCCAAGATATTCGAAAGCATGCGAAAATTCTAGTCGCTTTCGGTTCGTGCGCCACTTTGGGAGGGATCAACTTACTCAAAAATTTTCAGGAGCAAGAAAATGTAAGAAAATTTGTTTATGGAGACAAGGCCCATCAATATGATACCTATCCGGCGCGACCCCTCAGTGCAGTTGTTCCTGTGGACACCAACATCCACGGATGTCCCATAGATCGCAATGAATTTGTCATGGTGGCCAAAGCGCTTTTGTTAGGGAAAAAGCCGGAAATTCCGAACTATCCTGTGTGTGTGGAGTGTAAAATAGCTGAAAATCGATGTGTATTTGAGATGGGGATGACCTGTATCGGGCCGATTACCAGAGCAGGCTGCAGCGCATGTTGTGTCACTGAGGGCAGCTTTTGTTGGGGATGCAGGGGGCTTGTAGACAACCCGAATGCAGATTCTGAGAGAGAAGTCCTGTCTAAATTTGGACTGAGTATAACCGATATTCTAAGAAAATTTCGACTCTATACCGGATTTTCAGAGGTGGCGAAATGAATGGTACTAAAATAATCAGTGTTAAACATGTGACCCGTTTAGAAGGGCATGGAAATATTGAAATCAAAATAAAAGACGGCCGGGTGGAAGAGTGCCAGTGGTCAATTGTTGAGGCTCCTCGATTTTTCGAGGCCATGCTTAGAGGAAGAAAGTGGTATGAAATCGCTCACATTATTTCTAGGATCTGCGGAATCTGTTCCATAGGACACACCCTCACCTCTTTAAAAACAACCGAGGCGGCCATGGGAATGACGGTTTCAGAACAGACAGTGAAAGTCCGAAAGCTTCTGGTGCATGCCGAGAACCTGCAGAGTCATATTCTTCACTTGGGCTATCTGGTACTTCCGGATCTTTTGGGGACGCCCAGCGTAATTCCCTTAGCCTCCACTCATAAAGATCAAGTGCTTCTCGTCATTCAACTCCACCGTTTGGCCAATGAGATGTCTGAACTTCTGGGAGGCCGAACAATCCATCCACAACGGCCGATTGTGGGAGGATTCACCAAATGGCCGACTATGGATGAGATGGAGGCTTTGCGCCATAAACTGGCCAATTCCATAACTGCCGTTAAAGACCTTGCGTCTCTTTTTAACAGTCTTGTTCATAATTTTCCTCAGTTTCACCGCGAAACGGAATATATTGCCTTAAGGCATCCGGATGAATATGGACTTTATGATGGGGAGATTGCTTCCACAGACGATGGAACGTGGCCGGTAGATCAGTACAAGGCGGTTGCCAATGAATACTTGGTACCGCATTCCACCGCCAAATATGCAAAGCATAAAAGGGATTCTTACATGGTGGGGGCTCTCGCCAGAATAAATCTAAACTATGACTTCCTGAGCCCTTTAGCTAAAGAGACTGCCGAGATTTTTGATCTGAAACCCATAAGTTACAACCCTTTCATGAACAATATTGCTCAACTTATAGAAGTGGTTCACTCTGTGGAAGATTCGATTCGGCTGATAGATGATCTTTTGGATAATGGTCTAAAGGATGAAAAACCATCTGTTGCCATTAAGGCCGGAAGGGGAGTTGGAGCCATGGAAGTGCCTAGAGGCATTCTCTTCCATGAGTATGAGTATAACAAGGACGGAGAATGTATCTGGGCCAACTGTATTATCCCAACCAATCAAAACCACGCAAACATTCAGAAAGATCTCGAAGCTTTTGTCCCTCAAATCAAAGATCGTCAGAAAAAGGAGATAGAATTGATGGTGGAAATGCTTGTCAGGGCATATGATCCTTGTATTTCCTGTTCAACGCATTGCATCTTCCTATAAAATAGTATAAAAAGTGAGGATGGGAAGAATGGAAAAACATAAAATTGTTATTATTGATGATGACCCTGATCTGGTTGAAGGGATGACGATTATCCTTGAGGCCAACAATTATGACGTACACAGCGCTGGAAACGGCAACGAGGGCCTCGGGTTGATAAAAGAAATCCATCCGGATCTTATTATTCTTGATGTGATGATGGATACCATAACGGAAGGATTTCAGGTCTCCCAGCAACTTAGAAACCAGGATCCGGAATCCGAATACCGCGTATATTCAAATATTCCCATTCTCATGCTTACGGCCATATCTCAGAAGATGCATATGGAATTTTCTCCCAGTGACGATGGAGACTATTTACCCGTAAACGAGTTTGTGGACAAGCCGATCCGGTTTGAGACCTTGTTGGAAAAAATAAAAAACCTAATCCAAAACAGCTAATAAAGTGACCCATGGAAAATCCACTTTTCCAAAGAACAAGAGCCTTCATTGACGAAATTGGCCGGGAAGCACCTCTTGCGAAAGAAAAATGGTGGATTTTACTGAGATGGGTCCTCTTGGGGGTGGTCGTCATGACTACCCTCTTGGGAAACCGGCTTGTTCACCTCCGTATTCCTGCTTTTGAAGTCTTTTTGTTAGTCGCCGGTGTGGCACTGCTTAATGTGATTTTTCATTATTATTGTTTCATCGCCAAAAAGAAAAACTTTTCCGCGCAATCAAGGCTTGCTGACACAATAACATACTCTCAACTTGCTATCGACATGGTTGCCATCACCCTTCTATTCCATTTTACGGGAGCGGTTGCAAGTCCACTATTATTCTATTTTCTTTTTCATATCATCCTAACGAGTGTCCTCCTGCCCATACGGGTTTGTTTTTATTATATTACTCTAATCGCTTTTTCAATCAACGGTTTGGCCCTTCTGGAATTGTGGGGTTTTCTTCCACATATCTATGGGTCATCTTTCATTTCACGAGATGTACAAAACAATCCTTTCTTTGTGTTGATGCTTCTTTTATTCTTCAATGCCGTCCTCTATATTTCCAGTTTTTTTGTCACTTCGTTGCTCAAAGGCTGGAAAGAGAGGATTGCACAGTTGATGAAACTTCAGAAAAAACTAAAGCAAACCAACTGGCAGCTAAAAACCCTAAACCAGCTTGCAAGGGAAACGACTTATACGCTGAAACTCGATTCAAGACTCAACTCTATCTGCCAAAGTATTATGGATATTGCCGGGGTAAAAGGGGTTGCTATCAGATTATTCGATGAAAGAACGAACCGTTTAGAGCTGGCTGCCAGTTGCGGACTGAGTCAAAATTATATCAGCAAGGGCCCGGTAAATGCCGACCGAAGCCTGGCAAAAGCATTGGAGGGAAAGCCTCACTTTGTTTTGGATGCATCAACGGACCCAACGATTCAATATCCTGAAGATGCCCGTAAAGAGGGTATTATAAGCATGTTGGCCCTTCCTTTGAAAGGAATAGAAAAAATCATTGGAACGCTAAGGATATACACTCGAGAGAGAAGATCCTTCGGTCCGGACGAAGTGGATTTTCTTTCGGTCCTAGCCAACCAGGGCGCCATTTCCATAGAAAATGCGAAGATTCATGATGCACTAGAGCGGCTGGATGCGGCCAAAAGTGAGTTTATCATGTTGATGACGCATGAGTTAAAAGGGCCACTGGCGGCTATTCAGAGCCTTCTGGAAGTCTTGCTTAAAGGGTATGTTGGTACTATGACGGATGCACAGCAAAAACTTATTATTCGGATGGACAAAAGGATAGAATCTGTTTTGGAAGTATCAACCGGGCTAATGGATGTCTACCAATGGCAAACGCGGAGTTCGGATTCTAAATGTGTTGCGGTGCCATTGAAAAAGGTAATTCATGATTCTATGGAATTGGTTAAGATAAGTGCTCAGGAAAAAGGACTCCGTATCAATGTCGATTTGCCTGATGAGGATATTGTCTTAATGGGGACTGAAGAAGAATTAGAAAATATCCTTAATAACCTGATTACCAACGCCATCAAGTATACCCCAAAAGGCGGAAACATTTTTTTGGATCTTTCCGTATCTCAAAATCGGGTGATTCTCCAAATAAATAACACTGGAACTGTAATTGCCGCTGAGGATATTCCCAAAATATTTGACAAATTCTATCGGACCCGGGAAGCGAAAGCCATTGATCCATACGGGAAAGGCTTGGGTTTACCATTCGTAAAGAAATTAGTGGAAGCGCTTGGGGGCACTATAGAGGTGAAAAGCGTGAAAGGCAAAGGTACGACATTTATCCTTACCTTTCTTCAAAGATAGGGTAAAAATATCAGAGTAAAGGTTTCGTTGATGGTATGACCCGACTAAGGAGGTCACAGATTGACATCACAGCAAATTACCGTTCTAGGTGTAGGAAACATCCTTTTAAGAGATGAAGGGTTCGGTATATATATCGTCGAAAAATTGGACCAGGAATACGAGTTTCCAGCCAACGTTTCTGTTGTGTCTGGAGGAGTACTAGGACTAAATCTCATAGGAATAATGATTGAAGCAGATCATCTCCTAATTGTCGATGCGATCAAGAATAATGAAAATCCCGGCTCACTTTACCGCTTTGAGGGCGATTCGATTTTGCAGCGCCCTTGGGTACATAACTCTCTCCATCAGGTGGAGCTTCCTGAAGTTTTAGACCTGGTCCGGGCGCTTGACATGGCCCCTAAAACCGTAATTCTCGGCGTGGAACCACAAGATATAGAGACGCCCGGTTCTGAACTGACTCCCGTAATTCAGTCAAAAGTTGATCAGATGACTGATATGGTTCTGGCAGAACTTAATCGTCTGGGTGTATTTTATCACAAAAGAAACGATTGATAGTGTGCCTTGCAATCCCTGCTATAATCGTAACTCCCATTGTTTCAAAAAAAAATATGCTAAGGGTTCGCGAAAAAGAGAGTTTTCATCCAAGCACTAATTAACCACACTTAGTAAACCCGCAAAAATGACACTTCATACACCCTTCTTCAAAACTGATGGTCTGCTGGCATTCGGGGCACTTTTCCCCGAGAATACTATTGGTTTGCCTGCGCTTTGATTTATCATTGCCATTGCTTAAATAACGCTGCTCGAGCACACGGGAGATCGCATCCGGTATGGATAATACCAATGCACCGTTTTGGAAAACAGGGTGTTCACCTCCAATACCTTTGAGCTGACCGACAATTTTTTCTACGGGGACCCCGGCACGGAGCGCAAGGGATATGAGACGGCCAATCGCTTCTGTCTTAGCCGTTGTGGATCGACCGGATTTACCGATAGTGGCAAATACTTCAAAAGGTTGGCCTTCCAATTCGGTGACGGTTACATATAACCGTCCCAATCCTGTAATCACTCGGGTCGTGAAACCTTCCAAGGTATCCGGACGATTCACGACGTTCTTATCAGTGGAGCCATGGTTTCGATTTTCAGAAGAAAAGGAAAGAACCTGATTTTCTTTGCTGCCGTCCCGATAAACGGTTACCCCTTTACAACCCAACTCGTGTGCCAGTTGGTAGATTTTAGCTACATCTTCGACGGTTGCGTCGTGAGGTAGGTTAACGGTTTTGGAAACGGCGTTATCCGTGTACTTTTGAAATGAGGCCTGCATTCGGATATGCCACTCGGGGCTAATATCGTGGGCTGTTACAAACACGTCCCTTATTTCTTGCGGTATTTCGGCTATGTCTTTAATGCTCCCTTTTTGGGCGATGAGGTTCATCAACTCGGGGCTATAAAAACCGAGATTTTTGACCATTTTTTCAAAATACGAATTCACCTCGGCTAATTGGTCGTTATCCATGACGTTTCTCACAAAACTAAGCGCAAATAGGGGTTCGATACCGCTGGAGCAGTTAGCAATGATGCTTAAGGTACCCGTTGGTGCGATAGTGGTTGTGGTGGCGTTACGGTAGCATAAATCTTGCGAATCATTATAGATACTCTCTTTGAAGTTTTTGAAAGCACCCCTTTGCTTGCCCAACGCTACAGAGGCTGCATGAGATTCGGTCTGGATGAACCCCATTACCTGTTCCGCTGTTTCAATGGCCTGCTCGGAGTTGTAGGGGATATTTAACTGGAAAAGCATATCGGCAAAACCCATTACACCTAAGCCCACTTTTCGGTTCCCTTTGACCATTTGATCGATTTCGGGCAAAGGGTATAAAGATTTATCGATAGCATTATCTAAAAAACGTACCGCATCCCAGACCAGCTTTTTAAGGGCTTCAAAATCGACCTGAACCCCATCTTCATCTTTTTTTATAAAAAGTGCTAAATTGATCGATCCGAGGTTGCAGGCTTCCAGCGGCAGTAGAGGCTGCTCACCGCAAGGATTGGTGCTTTCCATCTCACCTAATTTTGGCGTTGGGTTGTCTTTATTGATACGATCAATAAAAATAATACCTGGGTCACCATTTTTCCAGGCCTGTTCGGTCAGGGCCCGAAAAACATCAGAGGCGTGATTTTCCCCGACAGGCTTATTACTCCGCGGATCGATTAATTTATAGGCGTCATTTTTGGCAAGCGCCTTCATAAATTTATCAGTAATTGCGACCGAAATATTGAAATTGTTAAGATCGTTACTGTCACGTTTGCTATAAATGAATTCCATTATGTCGGGGTGGTCGACCCTTAGAACTCCCATGTTCGCTCCCCGGCGTGTACCGCCTTGCTTTACTTGCTCTGTAGCGGTATTGAAAATTTTCATAAAAGAAACCGGGCCCGAGGCAACGCCACCGGTGGAGCCGACATTGCTGTTGCGGGGTCTCAATCGGGTAAAAGAAAAACCGGTACCACCGCCTGATTTATGGATTAGGGCGGCGCATTTTAAAGAGTCAAAAATTTTATCCAAACTGTCATCGACCGGTAAAACAAAACAAGCCGCCAACTGACCCAGCTTCCGGCCGGCATTCATGAGGGTGGGCGAATTAGGTAAAAATTTTCGTTGGGTCATCATCTGGTAGAATGTTTCTTCAACCTGTGATACCGCCGCTGCGTCGGCATAGTTTTTTTCAGCACTGGCGATATGTCGTGCAACTCTCCTGAACATATGAGCGGGAGTTTCTGTAATTTCATTGTTGGCATTTTTTTTAAGATATCGTCTTTCCAACACCCGTTTGGCATTATCTGAAAAAATCAGCCCGTTTTTATTAAAAATGGACTTTCGCAGACGAATGGGGGTATCAATCGCAAGCCCGCACTCTGTG
>SDBV01011782.1_pt1 | contig 11279 bp, 9 predicted proteins | sample 2277081 | NCBI WGS metagenome assembly SDBV01 (sample SAMN10402039, study PRJNA504765) | marine sediment metagenome | isolation source: marine sediment core GS10_PC15, 223 cmbsf | place: Arctic Ocean: Southern Knipovich Ridge | collected 2010
CCATTGTGCTGCCTCCTGTCTAATCAAGCTTGGGCCTTGTTGCTACAGGGTAATTAACCTTATTTTTTTTGGCACGTCAACGCCAGCCAGAGGATAGGACGATTCCTTCATAATGTTATGGCAGTCCGAGCCCCCGCTTATCCAGCAGCTCAGGCGATCAGCCTCCTGGGCCAGCGAGGCGAAATGGGTTTCGGCAAGGTTGAGAGGATGATAGAGCTCGAATCCGTCGATTCCCTGATCTATGAGGCCGCGGATAAGGGAAATTTGCCTGCGTTCATTGCCGGGAAAATACTGGGATACGTGAGCGAGAAGAATAAGTCCACCCGCGCTGTGGACGGTTTCGACTGTGTCGTGTAATGAGCTAAAATCACCGAAAATTCCGGAATTACTCTCGGCTGCCGCCCTCTCCTTTATTCTCGAGATGGTCTTCCGGTAGTGGTTTTTGTCCCTGAAGACCCCTCTATCGATCAGAAAATCTCTCGCGTGCCATTGATTCAGCACAGCCGATACCACTTTCGGATACCGGATGGGGAGATCAGCCTGTAGTTCCTTTCTATCCACAGCGTAACCCGATGCAACCAAACCCCCGAGCAGAATCTCGAAGTGGTTGGCGTAGGTTATATAGTTACTGCGCACCAGCCGCTGCAGCGGAGTATTTTGGGGATCAAAATTGAATGCCGGCAGATGTATCCTGAGGTCCTGCCAAAAAGAATCCAGCTCTATGCCGGACAGAAACCGAATGCGCCTCTATTTTCACAATCTCCCCAAGGCTCATTTTTGTACTTCCTTTTGAGCGCGCCGAACTCCTTCCAGCCTTCCTTATAGTCGGAGCGGACGATAACGAAGGTCGCCGCAGAGGCAGCCGTTGGCGACAGGGCCGCGCGCGGTGCGGAAGATCGTCTCCTCCATGCTCCTCCGGTCGTCGGGCTGAAATGCTTCCGAGAGTCCAAGCTTCGAGAGAAACACTCTGGTAGGTTAGCTCATCCCTTCATGCCTGTCATGGTTATTCCGCCCACGAATCTCTTTCGCAAAATAAGGAATACGGCCAGGATCGGTATGATGCTGAAAACCGCCCCTGCCATCTGCAACCCGTAATCCATGGCCTCTTTGTGAGCCAGAGAGGAGAGGCCCAGCTCCAGCACAAACTTCTTGGGGGAATTGGTAATGATCAGGGGCCATATGAAGAATTTCCAGCCGAACATAGACGTGAAAATAGTTATCGCGGAAATGGGTGCCGTGAGAAGCTTGACTATGATGTTTTTGAAAATATACCACTCACCGGCCCCGTCGATTCGAGCCGCCGCGATCAACTCGTCCGGAATGGCGAGAGCATTCTGCCTTATAAAAAAAATGCCGAAGCTGGTTACAAACAGTGGGGCCATGATGGCCAGGTAGGTATTGATGAGCTGAAAGGTCTTCATCATGAGGTAGAGGGGTACCATGTAGGTTTGGAAAGGGATCATGGTTGTGGCAAGGATCAGGATGAAAAGAATATTCTTGCCCGGGAACTCGAACTTGGCAAAGATGTAGCCCCCGATACAACTGGTAAAGATAGCGATAGCAGTGGATATGCCGACAACCAGAACGGAATTGAACAGATAACGGGGGAAAGATGCCTCGCCGGCAAGGTTGGCATAATTCTCGAAGGTCAGCTCATGAGGATACATGGAAGGTGGATAGAGAAGAACCTCGCTGGGGTTCTTCAGAGAGGTGACCACCATCCAGTAAAATGGGAACACCATGATAAAGGCCGCAATTAGGAGTGTGAGATAAAATATGCCTCTCTTTAGAGCGTTCATCTCATGCCCCCTCTTCGGCCCAGTATTCCAAACTGAAGCAGAGATACGACAAGAATGATCAGGAAGAGAATCACGGATTCGGCCGCGGCATAACCTATGTGGAAAAACCGAAAGGCATTCTGGTAGATATCCATAACCAGAACCCGAGTCCAGGCTGCCGGAGCGCCCTGCGCACCCGTGGTCATTACATAAACCTGTGTGAACACCCTGAAGGCTTCAATCGTGCTTGTTACCGATAAATACAGGATTATAGGTAGCAACAGGGGGAGGGTGACCCATTTGAAGGCCTGCCATTTTCCCGCCCCATCGATGGTCGCCGCCTCAAAATACTCCCTGGGTATGCCCTTCAACCCGACGATGAAGATGATCATGCTGTAGCCGATCCTCTGCCAGATAGACATAAACATGATCGAGGGAAGCGCGAGATTGGGGTTGATCAGCCACCCCTGCTTTGCGGCGCCAAATAGCCCAATGATATAGTTGAGGATGCCATTGGTGGGATCATATATCCACTTCCATGCCAGAGCGATGGGAACCAGGGGGATGACATAGGGCAAAAAATAAATGGTCTCAAAAACTGTTCCCCCCCATATCTTCTTTTCCAGGGCAAGGGCAGCCAGCAGAGAAAGAACAAGGGAGAAGGAAACCACCACCACGGCAAAGAGGGTGGTATTCCAGATTGCCTCCTTGAAGTTTGCGTCCCCGGTCAGCTTGATAAAGTTCTCAAACCCGATGAAGGGTCTGTACGGCCGGATCAGCTCCCAGCGAAAAAAGCTAAGTACGAAAGTCGTGATAATGGGCATAAAACGCAGCACAATAAAAAAGAACATCAGCAAAGCGATCCATGTGTATACAAACACGAATCGCTTTCTATCCAGCATAGAATACTTCATGGGCTAAAGAGATTCAAAAAAAGACAGGAGGGGATGGGCTCCCCTCCTGCATCTATCCATTTGTACAGGCTAGAACTTGTACCCCAGGTCCTTCGGGGCTTCAATCCAGTTACCCGTCACAGAACCCGAACCCAGCAGATTGTTGTCCTTGAGAATTTGATTGGTTTCCGCAGCCGCCTCATCGAGAAACTTCTTGATGGCCGCGGTATTGCCCACCAGGCTTTTGTCCTTGTAGGCCTTCTCGAGCCTCTCTCCGAACTTGGTGTTGATCTCATCTATGGGAGCAATCGCCGGGTATAGTGTCAGCAGGTAGCCCGCCGGAAAGTCAAAGGCTGCCTTGTACTCCGGAATGCTCGCAAAGATATCGGAGTAGTCGATATCGATCCTGGTAGGAACCCACCCACTGTCTTTGAACCATAGCTTGAGGTACTGCGGCTGGTTGAAGTACTGGGCCACATCCCACGCCAGGGGCTGGTTCTTAGAGCCCTTGGGCACGAAGGCGGACTCCGTGCTGTACACGGTCCCTCTGTTCTTGTATTTAGGCATGATCGCGGTACCGAAATTCAGATCCGGGGCATTGGACTTATAACCTGGAATTGGCCAGAGCTCCCTCTGGTACATGGCGGTTTGGCCATTCATGAAGGCCTGGCTGTCGTGCTTGATCTCAAAGCTGTCGATCTTAGACTCATAGAGTGCATTCAGATAGAAGCCAAGGGTGTCCACCCCAGCCTGGTTATCATAAAACGCCTTCCATTTGCCATCCGATGTTTTCCCTAAAACCGAGCCGCCGGCCTGAACCAGTTTGATGTTGTACTTCTCGGTTACGCCCGAACCGCCTCCGAAGAGCCTCAGGCTGATACCGCCGCGCTCGAGCACCCCGGAAGCATCGTACTTTGCTGCTTTCTTTCCAAAAGAGAATACCTCGTCCCACGTATCCGGAGCCCTGTCCGGAAGCCCGACCTCGCTAAAGATATCCTTGTTGTAGTACATCACCCGGGCAATCCCAATATGGGGGATGCCGTAGATCTGGGCCTGCTGGTCGTCAGGGGCCTTCCACATGTTGACGGCCCGCACCAGCTTGTCGTACTTGGATTCCACAAAATCCACGATCTCCGCCGGGGGTTTAGCTATCAATCCGGCCTCGATGTACTGGGGCATGATGAACTCAGAGGCCAGGAAGATATCCGGTGCCTGACCTGCCGGTGCGGAGATGGCCAGCTTCTGCTCGAACTCTCTCAGCTTGAAGTGGGCGATTTCCAGAGTGACCTCCGGATTCTCCGTCTCATAGTCCTTCTTCACCTGATCGAAGACCGGTGCCAGCAGAGACCAGCCCGTCCATATGCTGACCGTTCCCTTTTTAACCATTTCTTCCTTCTGAGCGCTTGAAAATGCCGGAGACACTATAGCAGTCAGAAGGAGAATCACGACCAACAACCTTATTGATCTAACCATGTTTGACCCTCCTGTTCATTTTTGACTCCTTCGTTTTTCCTATCCGTAGCCAAAACCTCGATAACTGTTATGCACTGTACTCCATTAGCATTCTATGCTAGAAATGTCAAGAAACACTCCCTGATCTCGTGGCTTTGCCATCTGCACAGATTGCGTACCAAAAATTTATAGATAGGAGGAGTGATTGTGGACAAAACGCTGGGCGTACTGATTATCGGAACCGGATGGGTTGCCGGCGAGCATATCAAGGCCTACACAAAAAACCCAAACACGGAGATCCGAGGACTGTGCGATATAGATCTGCAGAGAGCCGAGAGCGTTCGGGACAAGAACGGCCTGGACTGCAGAGTAGCCGCCGATTACAGCGAGCTCGTCTCCCGGGAGGAGATCGACATAGTCAGCGTCTGTACCACCCACCGCTTTCACTTCGAGCAGGCCAAGGCTGCCCTGGAAGCAGGAAAACACACACTGGTCGAAAAACCGCTCTGCATCCGGTTCGACCATCTCTGTGAGCTCAAGAGCCTAACTGAGAGAACGAAGCTGAAGACCGCCGTCGGGTTCGTAGCGCGTTGGTATTCAGCTATAAGGGGTCTTAAGAAGATGTTTGATTCAGGCGCCATCGGCGAGCCCTTTCACATAGAATGCGGGTACTGGCACGAGGTTGCCGCCGGTTGGAAGAGCTCGGCGGACGAAGCCGGCACCTCTCTCCTAACCGGTGGCTGTCACTCGGTAGATATGATGCGCTACTTCCAGCAGCCCGGCATTGAAGCCGTTGAGGTATTCGCCTACTCTCTTCCCGCCAGAAGGAGATTGGATTTCACCTACGACCCTACAATCGCCCTCATGGTCAGGTTCAGCAACGACTCCATCGGAATGATCGGCACGTCTCTGGAAACCAACATGCCCTATGTCTTCCACCTCCAGGTGCTCGGGACAAAAGGAGCGATCAACGGCCCCAGAATATACAGTGAAGATCTGCTGGGAGAGAAAACCTTCATGACCGTGCCGGGAGTGTATCCCGACAGCCATGATGTAGAACACCACCCCTTTGACGACGAGATCGATTATTTTATCGACTGCATTGTCCAGGATAGAGAGCCGATGATAAGCATCCTGGACGCCTATAAAACCTACGAGCTTACCTTTGCGGCCGAGCATTCTGCCCGAACGGGCAAACCCGTCAAACTGCCCTTTGCCGGCAAGTAGCTCGTTTGGCATAGATCGCGCTCACTCGTTGCCCAGCAGTTTCACCACTACCATGCGTCTGAATTTGTCAGGCTCTTCCAGGTGCGGGAAATGGGCCGACTCGTGGAACCAGACGATCTCTTTGCGGGGCGCTTTCAGGCTTGCGAAATAAGCCGCGGACGCCTCGAAAGGCACCTGGTGATCGTGAATGCCCAGAAAAAAATAGACAGGAACATCGACTGCGGGGATGCCGGCGAAGAGATCCAGGTCGCGCATCTCGACCCGCAGGCAGTCCATCGAAAAGGCTGCGCCCTCTGTCCTGCGACGCCAGTCATCTGCCGTGTATTCCGGCGTTTCGCCCAGTTTATGCGGGTTGAAAATCAGATCGATGAGCTCCTTTTTTTCCCAGATCATGCCGCCAAAACGCATCAACCAGCGCTGATGTATCGCTCCGGCCTTCCGGCTCGGGTATGGCAGCTCGACAGCGCTCAGCTCCGCCAGAGCTTCGGAGTCTTGGCGGTGCAAAGCCGTGCTCTTGACGAATTCCAGGCTGAGCTCGTCCTCGAGATCGTTATTTACCGGTTGGCCAACGGAAACGAAGGCCTGAAACCGATCCGGGTAGAGGTGCACGAGCTGCAAGCCCAGCACCGCGCCCCAGGAATGGCCCAGCAGAAACAGCTTCTGCCTGCCGAAACGGGCGAGCAGCATGTCCACCAGAGAGCGGGCGTCGGCCACGAGCTGTGCCATGGTCATGCTGTCTCTGGGTACGACGGGGCTGTAGGATTTGCCGGCGCCCCTCTGGTCCCAGTGCACAACCACGAAGTGCTCTTCCAGTCCCTGTTGGAAGGAGCGGAAAGGCGTCTCCGTCCAACCCGGACCGCCGTGAAGCCACAACAGCAGAGGCAGGGAGGCATCGGCCCCCCGCAGCGTAATCCACTGGGGAACGCCCCCAAGCTCTCCCCGTTCCAGGGAGGCTATGCTGTTCGGCCCGTTGATAGGGGCGGTTAGGCCCATGTCCGACACGGGCTCGAACGCGCTGGAACGCTGGTCTAAAGCGGTATGCCCAGGGCGCTTTCCAGGCACAGGGGGAACTTCGAGCGTGTCAGACGCTGCGGTTGTCTCGGAGGCGTCGCCCGAATGCGACGCCTGTCGGTTTCGCGGACAGCCCGCTGCCAATGCCAGGACAATGGAGAGCATTACGATGGGTAAACTGCCCCTTGCTCGCTTCAGTTGCCAGGACCTCGCGTGCCTGCTTCGGAAACCGGGGTTCCGGGTCGCGGGCACCTGGCCCGCGGCGCCGGAGCTTGTATACACGACTCAACCGTCCAGTATGGCCTTCGCCTCTTCGTTGTACGCGTCCATGATATAACTGATACCGCTTACCCTGGCAGCCTCTTCGGTCAGGGCCACTACGTCCTGCCGGCTCACGTTGTCGAGACGGAAGCTCCGGGCACCGGCCATGAACTGGGTCAACCCGGTCCTCAGCTTCGCGATGAACGTGTAGAGCGCCACCGCGCCGAGAGGTATGTCTTTGATACGATCGCCGTACTTCCGTTCCAGGGTGGAGTAGGTAGAGAAGATCTGCTCCGGGCTCGAACCGAACTGGGACACGGTTCTGGGCAGCTCCTTCCAGTTGCGGGAGTCTTCACCGTCGATTACGGCCTGAATGTTGTCCCCTACGAACCCGGGAATCATGAGCCCTCGGCCCATGCACACGGCCTTGAAGTAGGGAGCCCCCATGGCCAGCACCTTGAAGATGTGGTCCTCCGTCGAAAAGCCGCCGGCCATCGCCAGGGAAGGCACCCAGATGCCCCTTCTGGCCAGGCGCTGGGCGTACTTGTAGGCCATGGACTGCAGGTAGAAGGTGGGGATGCCCCACTCCTCCATCATGCGCCAGGGGCTCATGCCGGTGCCGCCGCCCGCACCGTCGATGGTCACCAGGTCGACGCGGGCTTCTGAAGACCACTTCAGGGCCATGGCCAGTTCCCGCGGGCCATAGGCGCCGGTTTTCAGGGTCACCCGGTCTACGCCGACGGAGCGCCGCAGGTATTCGACGGCCCTCAGGAACTCCTCCTCGTCCACGAAACCGAGGCGCGAGTGGCGTTCGAACTCCTTGATGCCGCCGCTCTTGAAGGCCGCTTGGATCGCCTCGTCCGAGGGGTTGGGAGTAACGATATAGCCGCGATTCTGCAGCTCGAGGGCCCGTTCCAGGTCGCGGATCTTGATCTCGCCGCCGATACACTTGGCGCCCTGTCCCCACTTGAGCTCGATGGTTTTGACGCCCAGTTTTTGCACCACGTACTCCGCCACGCCCAGGCGCTGGTCTTCCACGTTCATCTGCACGATGATGTCGCCGAACTCGTCCTGCCACTCACTGTACTTCTTGATGCGGCGCGCCATCTCCGGCGAACTCGTCACTTTGCCGTTCTTGTTCAACTCCAGTTCGGGATCGATCCCGCACACGTTCTCGCCGACCACCAGGGTAATACCGGAGATCGCGGCGCCCACCGCGAAGCTGTCCCAGTGCTTGCGGGCGATATCCGTCGAGCCCAATGCGCCGGTGAAGATGGGCATGCGCATGCGCACGGGGTGGGTGTGGCCGTATACCGAATTGGTGTCCACGTGGGGGAATATTGCTTTGTCCGGATTGGCCTCATCAATGGCTTTTGCGCCCAAGGCGTAGCCCATGATGTTCAGGTGAGAGTAATCCACGGGGTACTCTTTGTCGGCTCCCGCGGTCAGATCGCCGAAGGGACCGGGGTAGATAACCTCGCGGCCGCGCATGGAGGCCTTGAAAATGTCGCAGTTGCCCGTGCAGTTGTCCATACAGCGGGTACAGATCCCGGAATAGGGAACCACGTTGCGCGAGCGATTACGCGTTTCAAGAGCGTCGTTTTGGCCTGGTTGTTGCAGATTCATGAAGAATCCCCCTTGAAATCGAATTGATAGGATTTTGTTCGTACCACAGATTACATATATACTAGATGACAGAACCAGTCAACAATTGCAGCTGATGTTATAGCAGTTCTAAATATGCCTTTGGAGGTGGGATAGGTTCCTCATTTTCCTGCGATCCGCGTGCCATTATAGGGCGGATCGTCGGAATGCCGATGGCCGGGATGCCGTACCACCGCCATCGCGGACACTCGAAAATGCAGACATATATCAAAGTTCAAGGCAGTTCTCATTTTTCCTTCGTCAAAATGAGAACTGCTGCTGATGTTATCGAAATTTACCGGTATGCGCGAACGGTTGCCGCGCCCGTTCTCTCAGCGCTCGGTATCCCACGCGACGCGGTTCTTGCCCATTAGATACTGAAAGAGCGCCGTGAGGGAGGCCGCATTGAGCAAAACGAAGTAGTGGGCGACGGAAAACGGTTTGACCCGGATGAGAAAACCCGCGAGAGCCAGGAGGTAAAAGGCGATCTGGGCCAGGCCCAGGGCGATGTAGAGCGCGCCGGGCAGCAACAGGGCATTTACCGCGAGCAGCAAGAGCAGGCAGACCGGCATCAGCCACCGCAGCACTTTGTGGGAGAAGAGCTGCAGAGCCACGATGCCGTATTTAAACGGGTTGAAGAGAGGCTTAACGGCGGACAGGCTGTTCAGCCCCCTGAGGATGGTTCTGACCTTGCGGTCGTACTCCGACTTGAACGACTTGGCCGTCTCATCCAGGCAGCGGGCGGCTGAGTGATAGACCGATCGATAGCCCTTCATGACCACCATGAGAGGTTCCACGAAGTCGCTTATCAACCCGGCGTGCAGTGGGGTGTACACGGACCTGCGCACCGCGTACAGGGCGCCGCTGGCGCCCATGCAGGAGGAGAAGCGACTCTCCATTTCTCTGAGCTTCTTCTCTACCCGCCAGTACATGCCTTCGCTCTCGCCTACCTGCGCGAGGCCTTTCCGATGGGGAACGTAGCTGAGCTCCGCGCACACGCAACCCACGGACTCGTCTGCGAACGGCTCGACTATATGGCGGACCGCATCGCCATCGTACTCCGTCGTGGCATCGGTGAAGACAACGATCTGCCCGCCGGATTGCGCGACGGTTTCGTTCTGGCAGTACGTCTTGCCTCTCCGGCCTTCATACCGGCACAGCTTTACACCGCTGCCGGCGTAGGACCGCACGATCTCGTCGGTGCGGTCGGTCGAGCCGTCCGAAGCCACGATGACCTCCAGTTTTCCCCCGGGGTAATCCTGGTGTAGAGTGCGCTCGATCTTGTCGGCTATGGCTGCTTCTTCGTTGTAGGCCGCTATGATTACGGACACGTCGAATCCGCGATTGCCCGGTTGGACCGGTTTCTTGCAAACCCGTGATAAAAGATATATGAGCAGCGGGTAACCTGCGTATGTATAGAATACAGCGGCAACCAGCAACCAGAAGAATATCTGCAGCAGCATGCCGCGCCTAGCCGATCCTTGGAATCGCGTCTATGAGCAGCGCCGTGACCTTTCCGACGTTCTGATTGAAAATTTCCAGGATGGCCTCCCAGGTGACGGGCTGCTCGTCTTGCTTCCAGCAATCGTAATCGGTGCTCATGGCCACGGCCGCGTAGGGTATGCCCGCCTCGACGGCCAGGATGGTTTCCGGCGCGATCGACATATTGATAACGTCGGCTCCCCAGGCTCTGAACATGTGGGACTCCGCCCTGGTTGAAAACCTGGGGCCCTCTATAGTAATCACCGTTCCGCTTTCATGAAACGCCAATCCCTGCCCACGGCAGGTTTCGATGAGAAGCTGTCTCAGTTCCGCTGAAAAGGGTTCGGCCATCGGCGTGTGCCTGGCCGCGTGTGGTTCGAACGAGTCGTGAAAGGTAACCGCCCTGTGCCTGGTGAAATCAATGAACTGATCCAGTATAACCAGGTCTCCTCGCCCGATCTGCTCGCGCAGGCTGCCGCAGGCGGTTGTGGCCAGGATGTGCGTGCAGTTTTGCTCTTTCAAGGCGTGAATGTTGGCCCTGAAGTTGACCTGGCTGGGCGGAATAGTGTGTTCCCGCCCGTGCCGCGCCAGAAGCACGACGGGAACGCCTCTGATCTTTCCTACCTTGGCCGGCGAGGTGGGCTTGCCGTAAGGGGTGTCGATCTCGACGTCCCTCGCTTCTTCCAGGATGTCAGGATCATCCAGCCCCGACCCCCCGATAATGCCGATCTTCGCCATCCTGTGTTCCTCCGCTCTGCAATTTGCGCCCATTTTGCTTGGTCTCTCGAAAATGTGCAAGCCGCGCCGTCCGGGCAGGCCAGGCCCCTCGCAGGCGTTAGACGAGAGTCTCGATGAAGTCGTTGTGAGTTTCGAGCTCCCGGGCTATTTTGGCGCCTAATTTGCCCAGTTCTTCTCCCGAAAGATCTTTCAAAGAGAGCGCATTCAGATCGAGCTCGCCCGTTTCCAGGTTGTCCTGGATATGGTTGATTACTGTATCCGTAACGTAAGTCGCCTTTATCAGGTCTCTGTACTCACTGGCAGCCGTGTCGGCTCTGTGGTGAAAGAGAGCCGTTTCGATCATGGCCTGCGGTAAATTCCACCAGTCCAGAAAATAGGCGCCGATCTCCGCGTGGGAGCTTTGCTCGAAGCCGAGGGCCAGCTCCGCGACGTAGAAACTTCCATTGCCGGTTCGGGCCTGCTGCTCGACTATAGCCTGATACCGTTCCCGATACAGCTCCAGAATAATAATCTTGCCTATGTCATGCACAATGCCGATGGATGGGAAAGGCGCGACACTCTGACCCTCGAGCTGACCCTTGCGGGATTTGCCGCGCAGCAGCTTGTGGAAGAAGGGCAGGTAGCGGCCCACCATAAAGGAGTGAAGAAAAATCGTGCGCAGCCGGCCGATTTGTTCGTCGCTCCATCGACCCTTGCCGATGATCTCCGCCGTGAGAACGATGTCTTTCAACACATCGACGCCGAGATAGATCGCCGCTTCGGTGATCGAGCTTATATCCTCTCTCCCGAAAAA
>SDBV01011783.1_pt1 | contig 11279 bp, 5 predicted proteins | sample 2277081 | NCBI WGS metagenome assembly SDBV01 (sample SAMN10402039, study PRJNA504765) | marine sediment metagenome | isolation source: marine sediment core GS10_PC15, 223 cmbsf | place: Arctic Ocean: Southern Knipovich Ridge | collected 2010
TGGAATACGTATATGGCACGGATTGGTGGGGTTCCACTGACAGCGACGGCGACGGTGTGGTGGATGGAAACGACAGCGAGCCGTCTGATCCGTCCAACACCGGAGATGTGATCAGCGCGCCCGTGGACTTTATGGAGACCGGCCAGTATGGCTGGAACTACGGTGCAAACCTCTATAACACTGTGATAGGCGTCAACGTCTCTTACGACGGAGTTGGGTCCGGGAAGTTCCTGCACGTGCAGGGCTACGACGTGGACACTGACCAGGAGGTAGAGGTTTACCTTAACGGCAACCACATCGGCAACCTGGGCACGGGCTTGCAGAACGGTGTAGGGGAGTCAGAGCTATTCTGGCTACCTTCATATTTTATGATCACAAACACTGAGAACCGTGTTGAGTTCAACATGACCGTGGGCTTTGGCGAGACATGGGGCATTACGAACATCGGAGTATTCGATGAAAGATCGGTCTGGGGTAACAGCAGGGGCAACATCATTACAGGAAACGGTGTCTATGTGCACTTTGACGGGAAAGACTCCCAGTTCCTGGCCCTTAGAGGATGGGACATTGACTTTGACACTGAGCTGAACTTCTACCTCAATGGGAACCCGTACGGAGGAGTGCCCCTGGGAGCCAACGCATCATGGTCAGACAGGCATCACCTGTTCCTGCCTGTAAATAGGATCATTAACGGACCGAACAAGCTGTTCATATATCCCTACAACCCCTCATGGGCATGGGCTATAAGCTTTGAAGGGTTCAGGAAAGGCTCAGATGAGTTCGGTTGGTTCGGTGGGCAAATTGATAGTGATGCAGACTACATGAGCTTCCTTATACCGGTTGGCGATGAGCAGCCCGCGCCCTTTGACCTGGAGTTCTACGATATCGTCAATAGCACTGAAAGCTCTAACGTAAGCATTTATGTGGACGATATATTCGTGGATAACCCGTCCATAACTGGTTTTGATTCCTGGGGCGGTTTTAATTCCATGAACCTGAGCAATAACTCGGTGAACAATGTCATGGTGTACAACCTTGCTACAGCTGGCACGGACGTTTGGGGTGTCAGGATCGCAGGCATGGGCATAGACTCTGACGGCGATGGTGTTTCTGACTACAGTGACGCGTTCCCGAACGACCCGAACGAGCAGTCCGATTATGACGGCGACGGTGTGGGTGATAACTCGGATACTGATGACGACAACGATCTTATGTCGGACACTTTTGAGAACTCACAAGGCAGCCTTAACCCCTTTGATCCGAGTGACGGCCTTTCCGATTTCGATACGGATGGTCTGCCCAACTACCTGGAGTTCATCTTCAACACGGACATGTTCAGTAATACTGACAGCGACTCTGACGGGGTGCAGGATGGATTCGACAGCGCCCCGAACGACTCTACGAATACAGGGTCTGTTGTCAACGAGCCTGATGGTTACCTTGATACCGGCACGTACGGCTGGAACGACATTTCAAGTCTCCATAACACTGTGGTAGGCGTAAACGTGTACTATGACAAGGACGACTGGCCAGGAAAGCTCCTGCACGTGCAGGGTTATGACATTGAGACCGCCTCTGAGGTGGGGGTCTACCTTAACAACAACCTTCTTGGAAACCTGAGCACTGGCGTGAACAACGGCGTGGGTATCTCGGACATGTTCTGGCTGCCTGAGAAATACATGATCAACAACGCTAATAACCGTGTCGAGTTCCGCCTGAACCCGTCCTTTGGAGAGGTCTGGGGCGTGACCAACATCGGTGTCTTTGACTTTGGCTCAATCTGGGGCAATGGCCGCGGCGAGTACATAGCGGACTTCAATTTCCACTTCGATGGTGGAGACTCCAGGTTCTTTGGTTTCAAGGGATGGGACATGGACTTCGAAGACGAGATCGTGTTCACCCTCAACGGTAATCCTTATGGTGGAGTGGGTCCTGGCCCGAACTCTTCCTATACCCAGAGGTACTACCTGTTCATGCCGGAGAATATCCTGAACGCGGGAGAGAACGTACTTAACGTTCTTCCGTACAACAGCGCCTGGTCTTGGGGTATCCAGATAGACCACATGGCAGCCGGAAGCGAGGAGTTCGCCGTTAACTCCAATGACATTGATGCGGATTACGTTAACTTCCTGGTGCCTGTGGGCTCGAACGAATTCAACTTCGACCTGGAGTTCTTCGATATCCTGAACACCACGGAGAGCACGAATGTCACCATTGACGTGGATGGGATATTCCACGGCAACCCGCAGGTCTCGAGTCCGGGGAACTGGGGCAATCTGTATCCCATTAATCTGCAGGCTAATTCCCTGCATACAGTACAGATTGATAACCTCCTCTCGCCGAGCACCTTGTTCTGGGGTGTAAGGCTTGTGAGTGGCGATTCGGATGGTGATGGGCTTGTGGACCTTCTGGACGCATTCCCCAACGATCCCTCTGAGCAGTACGACACTGACGGCGACGGAGTTGGAGACAACGCCGACACTGACGACGACAACGACGGCATGCCTGATGCATTCGAGCAGGCAAACGGCTTAGACCAGCTTGATCCCAATGACTCCATCGGTGACACGGACAGCGACGGGCTCTCAAACTTCTATGAGTACTTCTACGGCACAGGGCTCTCCAATACGGACAGCGACGGCGACGTGGTGGCTGACGGCCTGGACAGCGAGCCCAGCGACGGCACCAACATCGGTAACGTGGTCTTCCTTGAGACCGTACCTAACGGCGGGGTGCTGAACACGACCATGTATGGAAACGGATATGGGACAAGCTCGCACTTCTCCGTGATCTCGGTCATATTCAACAGTACTGGCGAGGACCTGATTGTGCACGTCCAGGGCCTTGGCATCAACAACGATACCGAGGTGGGCCTGAACATCAACGGGTACGACATCGGATACCTCACCCCTGGCGTTGCCAACGGGCCGAGTCCTGATGCCGTTTGGATCATATCGGCCGACGCGATGGTAAAGGCGCCGGGCGAGAACCGCCTGCAGCTTACATCGAACAGCCCGGGCGACACATGGGGCGTGACCAGGCTTGGTGTCTATGAGATGGGCTCGAATCTTGGCAGGATGTACGGCGCCGGCGACAACGAGCACCCGGCAGGGTTCGAGCTGCACCTGCCGGGTGACGACAGTTTCCTGATCGAGGTCGCCAGTTGGGACAGCGATTTCGATGACGAGATAGCCTTCTCACTTAATGGAAAGCCTTATGGTGGCCTGCCTTTGGGCGTTGATAATAACTGGGGCTCATGGTTCCAGCTCTTCGTGCCCCAGGAGTTCATGCAGCCAGGCGACAATGTGATCGAGGTTGCCCCTTACAACAGCGCCTGGGCATGGGGCATCAAAATTAACCATATGATGTGGGCATACGATGAGTGGGCCTATGGTGATTTCGGATCGCCTTCCACCTCTCAGGCCGGCGTTGCCATTATTGTGCCGGTGCCAGACATTGGCATCGCAAATATGCCGTTCGACCTCGACTTCTATGACATTGATACGCTCGGCGAGGTGATGGTGGACGTGAACGCGGTGTTCATTACGAACGCACCCATATCCTCAAACAACATGTGGGACTCCCAGTACGGGTTGAACCTTGTTGACAACAGCGTCTACGTTATAGACGCCTACCGCACGGGCGGAGATATCTGGGGCGTGAGGCTCATAGAGCCCAATGACGGAGACAACGACGGTATCCCGGATTATATGGACGCGTTCCCGGGCGATCCGGCGGAACAGTTTGACTCTGACGGAGACGGCATCGGAGACAACTCGGACCTTGATGTTGACGGGGACGAGATGCCGGATGTGTATGAGAACGGCTACGTCTTCCTGGACCCGTACGACCCGTCGGACGCTTGGATGGATTATGATTCTGACGGTCTTCAGAACGTGTTCGAGTACTACGGTGGAAGCGATCCCACAGTGCCGGACACGGACAGCGACGGTGTGCAGGACGGCAGTGACAGCGATCCGTTAAGCGGCATGGATACCGGCGTTGTGATAAACGCCCCTGAAGGGAGTTTTGATGCGGTGGACCATGGTTTCGGTTACGGTGACGGGCTGTATAATACCGTGGTCGGTGTCAGGTTCGTAAGCGATGGGAAAGACAGGCTGTTCCAGGCCGAGGGGTATGACATCACCGCTGCGGACGAGGTTCTGGTAACCTTCAATGGAAACACCGTTGGCTTCCTCAACGCAAGCGGCGCGGGCACGTACGGCGGTGATGAGCTGTGGGTGCTTCCCGCAGAGCGCATGAGTCCCATAGGCGAATACAACTATGTGAGCTTCGATCAGAAGACGCCCGGCGACACATGGGCGGTAAGGCGCATAGGTGTATATGACATGGGTTCAACCTTCGGTCTGATGTACGGGGCTGGGGACAACGACCACCCGAACGGTGTAAGGCTGCATGTCCAGGGCAGCACTGACGGACATCTGCTTGAGGTCGCGGCTTATGACAGCGATTTTGACAGCGAAGTGAGCTTCTTCCTGAACGGTGCTGCTTATGGTGGTATCCCATATGGGTCGGACCAGGGCTGGACTTCCCTGTACCAGCTGTACCTGCCTCCGACAGACCTGATGCCTGGTGATAATTCGCTGGAGATAGTGCCTTTCAAGTCCACCTATACCTGGGGTGTGAGGATCGGCGCCATATATAACGGGAGCGCTGATCTCGGATACTTCGGCACGGCCTCGTCGACCCAGTATGGAGCGGCGTACCTCATACCGGTATTCGGGCTTCCAAAGACGATAGACTTCACGTTCTATGATATCGGCTCCAACGAGGTTCAGATCTTTGAGAATGGCTCACCTCTGGCTTACGTGCCTAATACGGGCGTAGGGGCTTGGGGCGTGCCGTCGCAGTTCCCATATTCAGTTGACCAGATGGTGGACCTCACATTTGACAACCCGGGTGGAGGTACCTGGGGCGCCAGGATAACTAACTGGCAGTAAAGTGAAAATTAGTTAACGAAGGCTGCCGCTCCCCTTGTGAACGGGGAGCGGCAGTTTCATTTCAGTTCAGATTGCCTGTCCTGTTTAATTAACGTGTACGCGTATGGACTCGAGCCACATGGTCGAGAGTCTATCCATGCCTTTCCCGGAGAAGTGTACTCCGTCATAACGGTACTCGTGTCCGTCAACTGTATCGGTATCAGGCCCGGCAAAGACGTTATCAGTGCTGTCTATAATGTTCTTTTGCGCTTCCCTGATGTGTTGAGAGACACCCTCATTAACCCTTGTGGTTATTGATATCCAGACAGGGGACACTATGCCCTGTGTCCTGAGATATCCTATAAGGTTTTTAAGATGTTTTTCATAGTCTTTCTGTGTCGTCTTGTAGAGTGTGTCGGCCTCACCCTGCATATAAAAAACATGCGTAGTTCCCATCCCCTTGGCTTTAATGTATTTGACGGTATTGTTCAGAAGCCCCTTGAGTTCTTTTTCATGGGCCCATGCCTTTGCCGTGGTTCCTCCTACCGCAACCGGAACTATGACAACTTTTTTATAGAGCCCCTCCTTGATTACAAGGTCCCCGAACCTTGTCCATATGCTTCCCCCTATATTTGTAGCGCCAAGAAGGGGGTCCACAGCCATGTAACATTCGCCTTCGAAGTAGTTGAGCACTCTTTCATTCGAACTGTATTGGGTGTCTCCGGTGTTTGCAGCGCCAGATTGCCCTATCACCACAAGGACCATTGTTTCTTCCGAAGCCTCAGAAACGCAGGGGGTCTTCTCTCTATGTGAGGTATTTCTGAATATGTGGCTGAGACGGTCCTTCCCTTTGAGGGCATTGAAGATGGATGTTATCTGGGGATATGGTAAGATTCTGAACTTGAAGGACATCACACCATAGACATATGCAAGGCAGAGAAATAAGAGAAGAACGATAACGTGAGTTTTTTTCATAAGACTATTTTGTAAGAATCCGGGGTATATTTCAAGTATTTGCTGATCGGCTGGATTTAGGGCAGCCAGGTTGCCAAGGGGAAAGCATTTTATGGGAGTCATGAAAACAGATGGATATTGTTTTAGGATCTTTCCAACCTGTTGATAAATAGCCCAAAAAGCACGCTGCCGTTCTATTTAAACAGTAGCGTGCCGGGCAGAGGTTGTGATAGTATCTTTTAATTGTAAAACTTGGGAAATGAGAATGGATGACAGGAACTACAACCTTGACGTTGTGAAGGCTATAAGTATAAGCCTGGTCCTTCTTCTCCACCTGAGACCTATATGGTTCGAGGGGGAGGCGGCTGGGATGTCCTTTGTAGCCGGTGCCGGCCAGTATGCTGTTAGGCTCGCTTCGGTTTATGTGTTCAAGCTCGCGGTGCCTATGTTCTATATAACCTCTCTTTACTTATTCTTCAATAAGCTGGCCGAAGGGAAGGGTGCGGAGTATTTCTTTAAGAGAGTAACAAGGCTTCTCGGGCTTTATGTGTTCTGGGTAACTTTTCACTGTGCGGTCTATGTTGTCGCCACAGCGTATGACGTGAGGTATTCAGGTGGTGTGTTTGACAATCCAGCTGCCTCATGGATGGACATACTGGTTCTTATTAATATGGGCGGGCCGATACTTCCATTTGAGGGAGGGGGTTCGGTCTTTTTTTTCCTGTTTAACCTGATAATCCTGGTGATGGCCGCTTATGCTTTCATCAGGTGGCCTGCCGGACAACGTATCAAGGTTATCGCCTCGGTGCTTGTTATTATCATTTCTGTCTTATGGTTTGAGTACTCTCAGCTGGTTGTGCCCTTATCGGTCAGGCATTGGAAGGTGCTGAACTTTATCGTCTATATACCAGTAGCCTATCTTTTCGTTAACATGCAGCGGATCTATAGATACAGGAATCTCTATTGGTTCCTGTACCTGGGAATGATCGTGTTCGAGCTTGCCAAATATTTCCAGATGGGACTTACGTCCCTAACTTATCCCAGGGGTGTTGTGGTCTTCGGCTCCATGGCGGTATTTTCAACGATCATGAGGATGAGTTTTAAAAAGGATAACGCACTTGTGGCATTTCTTTCCAGACACTCCATGGGGTTGTTCGCGCTGCATAAGTACTACAAGTTTATTTCGCTGGCAGCGATTATCGCTGTGGCGCCGGTTTTCGACCTTGCGTCGATGTGGGCTCCTTTCAGGGCGGATCTTCTCGTTGCCGCGACAATATCCGTGGTCCTTTCAGTGGTGACCGTGTGGTTGTTAAGGGGGACCCGGTTTGGTAGATTTATACAATAGGCAGTCTATAATCATTCTGTGAAGAAGAAAGGTCTATTTGGAAAAGCCAGGTAACACTGAAGAGGGGGCGAGCATTCTCAGGAGGTTCTCGACCAATTTTGCATGGGCAATCGTTGGCGAGGGGGTTTCCAGGATAGGCGTGTTCGCCATAAACGTCTACCTTGCCAGGGTGCTCCTTGTCGAGGGTTTCGGCCTTTTCACCTTAGCACAAACCATAACCTTATATTTCTGGCTGGCTGTGAACCTGGGCACTGGACTTTACGGCACCAAGGAGATAGCAAGACGGCCTGATAGTGCCGGGGAGATAGTAAGGGTGCTTACCTCGATCAGGCTTGTGGTGGGCCTCCTGGTTTTCGTTGTATATATTACGATCGTTGCTTTCCTGGACATCTCTCTGACGAAGAAACTGGTCTTCGGATCCAGCGCGGTATACCTGCTGAGCTTCTCTGTCTATACGGACTGGGCATACAGGGGGCTTGAGAGGTTCAAGTATATAGCCGTTGGTAACACGGTCTCGTTCCTCGCCTATTTCTTTGGGGTCTATTTTTTTGTACATGGAAGCGGAGACATTGCGGCCGCTCTGTTATGTTGGGCCTTCTCATATCTGTTGGCTGGCGTCACGCTGCTTTACGTCCTGAAGAGGACATTCGGCATAACAATTGGTTTCGTTTATGACAGGGCCCTGTGGCTTAAGCACTTAGGGAGGTCCATATATTACATGTTCTCAGGTGTTGCACGTATAATGACCCAGTTCATACCCATAATGCTCGTGGGACTTCTGGCCACAGGATACGGGTTGGGGCTATATTCGGCATCATACAGGCTTGTCGTAACACTGGCGAATGCCGGCTCCCTGATAACCATCGCCATGTTCCCCATACTCTCGGACATAGCCCATCGCAGGGAAGAGAAGGAGATGCGTGCTCTGGTGCTCTACTACCTGGGCGGGGTCTCCGTGCTTGGTGGAGCTTGCGCGCTTGTCCTGTTTCTGGTAGCGGACCCTCTCATACATATCTTGTTCACCGATAAGTATTCAGGGAGCATAGAGGTTTTCAGACTGATGATATGGTATTTCCCGGTCTCCCTGATAAGAAACGTGTACGGCAACAGCCTCCTGGCCATGGAGAAGCAGAAACAGCACGCTTTGGCCTCGTTTGCCGGACTGGTTTTCATCCTTGCGACTGGGCCTTTCCTCTTAAGCCGATACGGTCTCCAGGGTGCCACTGTATCATGGCTTTTCTCTGAGGTGGTGATAGTGTTGTCCATGATGGCAGTGTATTATAATAAGAAATCGGTCTGATCGAAATGCTCATTTTACTCACAGGAATAGCCGCGTACGTCATGCTTGTCGGCCTTATCGCAAGGCACGGCTCGAGGTGGTATGCACAGGCACGCAGGGACGGGCACAACGCGATAGGGGCCCTGTTCCATGCAGGTGTTTTTTTTACTATCTCCTACTTCCTGCTCTTCGTGCTCGAGCCCATATTCATCCTTGCATTTGACTCTCCAACGGGTTATTACGTGAGCCTGCTTACGATGGAAGACAGGCTACTGCTTGTATGCAAGGCCTCGATGTTGGGCCTTGTGGGGTTCCTGGCATTTGTGTACGGTTTCAATTCCAGGCTGGCGGACAAGGTCGGTTTCCTTGTGCCTTACTTCAAGATCAACAAGACTGGCAGGAACCGCAGGATAGCGGTAGTATCCCTGTTCATTGTGGTGGGCATATTCTTTTTCATCCAGTTCGACTTTATGAGCATTCTGAAGGACCCGAGCAGGAGGGTGGAGCTCACAAGTGGAAAGGGGTATCAGTTTTTCTTTGTCCAGTTCTACCTGACAGGTGTTCTGCTCTGGTACGCGTACCATCTGGACAGGGTGAAGACCTCATATGTCACGAGCATTCTGCTTTGGGCACTGCCATTAGGTATTGGCGCTTTTGGAGGCAGGGCGGACGTTGTGCAGATATGGCTTGCGATGGTGATAATACGCAGCATGAAGTTCAAGTATGCCAACTTTTTCCTATATGTATCTGTATTCGCCATGATGGTTCTGTTTTTGGGCGGGTTCATGGTCTACAGGCATTTCTATATATATGACTCACTTAGGGACGTAGACGCATTGTTCCAGAAGTTCGCATGGTCTCTCCAGCACCTGCTTGTGACGTATGATAACTTCCTTGCGTATCTTGACGTGTTCGAGAGGAGTTTTTCATATGCCTTCGGGTCGAATCTCCTTGAGTTCATGTACTATGTAGTGCCCTCGGATCTGATCGGCGAAAAGCCTATACGCCCTCCCGCAATGCTTCGGAGCGTAATCTATCCTGACGCCAGGGGGGGAACACCTTTTACTCTGGTGGGATATTTTCATTTAACCTTTGCATTGCCAGGGATCCTGATTGGAATGTATCTCTTTGGATTGTTTCTAAAAATTATAAACAGTTATCTCAAGTACCATAGAGACGAAAACAGTGTTATTATTTTCTATGGATTCACAGTAGCAAGATTATTCATTCTGCTATGGGGGGTTGTGATCCCAGGGTTACTTGGTTACGCTCAATTTTACATTCAATTCATTGTCATGTTTCTGTTGCTTAGCAAATTCAGGATATCGATCCTTCAATACGGGCGCTCCTCAAATAATTCCTCCGCAGTATCTGAAAATTGCTGATATTCAGTCTCGCTTGGCTTAGAGAGATACTATATAGAAATGGGATTACGAAGATAAGTGGAGGGAGGGTCTTCCTGTATATAAAAAGGAGGATACTCATGAAGTGAACATGGTGTCTAGAGTTTTCTGAATAATCCGAAGTAATGCCCGCACAGGAATGGTATCTGCTCCAAAAGCAGTCTGCCTTGCATTGTGTGATCCTAGTCTACACCATGCACACGCCTTTCGTAATAGTCCCCACCGCCGGCCCACTCGGCCAGAAACGCTTCTTTGGCGAACAGGATGTCCATGAACCTGATCAGTCCTCTTCCGTCCTTGTGAGCGGTCAGAACCTGGAAGACATCGAACCCATTTGTTTGCAAGAAACTCATCAACTCATAGAGGGTATATGAGCCATGGAACCGCTTCATCACCGAGGCTTCCACAAGAATAAAATCTATATGGGGAAACAGGTTTACTGCGCCCTCCAGCACTTTAAGCTCATATCCCTCGGTATCAACTTTCATCAGCACCTGACCGGCAAGGTCCTCATTGCCTAATACCTCGTCCAGCCTCCGGACTTTCACATCAACCGTCTCGTATCTTTCCCCTTCAGATTTAGTCAGGTCAGTCCTTTCAAAAAACGACGAACGAGGGCCGTCAACGTTGAGACGCGACGTGGTATTCTCGCTTCCAAGTCCGAAGGGATAAAGCTTTCCCTTTCTGCACGAGAGCACCTTGTCATTGATAACGTCAGCGCACTTGGCGTTCGGTTCAAAAAGCAACAACTCCGCATCGGGGAAGTATTTGTACAAATCCGGGGTTCCGACATCCACACCGACATCAATCACAGTATTGATCGCGGGAAGGAGCGTCAGACCGATGAATGCATCATAGAACCTGTGAATCTCGTAACCGGACGGCCGCAGTACCGCCTTGTTAAATATCCTGCCCATAAAACGAATCATAACGTCTACCATATTAAAAGTTAGCTTTGACCTCTCCATTCAAGGAGTAAGTGCAACAGCAGTGACCTCGGCTGGAGTTTTGCAACCCAGACACTTCCTGGGCCTGTTGTTAATCCGTGACTCCACCCATGCCACTCGGTACGAGTCGTGCCGACCTGCTTATCTGTTATCTTACTGAAATCCGTGCCATATTGGAAGTATCTTCTAAGCTTCCTTGATAATATGCTTTTGGAACGCTCCACCGCAACGCTATCTCCTGTAGCACATGTCCATCCCGTTTCATCTGACTTATCGTTTCCCGTTCTTTGAGGCCAAGATGCCTGTATTTCTTTCCCATAAACACTCAGCGTACCAGCCAGCCAACAGCTACGCTAAGTGTTGCACTTCCTTATTGAACTGGGGTTATAATATCAGAATGAATGAACACAG
>SDBV01011784.1_pt1 | contig 11278 bp, 21 predicted proteins | sample 2277081 | NCBI WGS metagenome assembly SDBV01 (sample SAMN10402039, study PRJNA504765) | marine sediment metagenome | isolation source: marine sediment core GS10_PC15, 223 cmbsf | place: Arctic Ocean: Southern Knipovich Ridge | collected 2010
CGTGAAACTGGAAAAGTGATAACGTGTGAGTCTGTATTGTTAATTAGTCGTATAAGTGGGTTGCGGTGCGGCGTTGTAAAATTAATATGATAGCCTGAAAAGTTTCCACTGTTTAAGTTTGGTTCTGTCCATCTTAGATCCGTTGTTGAAATTGTGGTATTTTCTGTAATTAAATCAGTAACCGCATCTGGGGGATTGCCTAGAAAATATGTAATTGAAAGAAACGGGTGGTTTGTTCCCTTTTCTATACTATCCGCCTTTATTCCCTGGGGGGATGCTGTTAATGTTTCATCATCCATCCTGAATCCAAACCATACCCCAGCAGCTATTCTTGTTTCTAGATGGTTAAGGTTAGCCGCAGATAATGTAAGGTTGTTTAATCCCAACACTGGCGTGTATGTTATTAATAGCGTATCATCATCTACCTCGTCAAAAGCCTGGGCGGCGGTTCTTGTGCTAGGCTGAAAGGCAGTTATTGAATAAAGCCTTTGCAAATCGTTGTTTGATAAAGTAGCCACATCAAGCTCAAAGAATCCATTTGTAAAAGTCGCAGCCACAGGGATCGAAGAAATATCAAATTCGGCATAACTCCTAATACAATCATTTACATCGCCTGTTGGGTATACCCATGAAAAAACCCAATCCCCTGTATTAAGCCCATAAGTTGCGCCCGTATCATTACAGACATTATTGTTATTGGTATCACGCATCCATCCATCGGCATTTGTTTCCGTGGTAAATGTTGGGTCAATTACAAACGTATTTCCATCGGGTAAAATCTGCGCATTGTTTGAATAGTCAAACTCTAAAAACGCGGTGGTTCCATTCCATAGAACAGTAATTCCTAAAAGATTGTTAAACCCCTTTTCAAAATCATAATGAACTTTGTTTGTCAGTTTTACTAATTTGTCCTGATTTGCGATTATAAAATCCCTGTCGTAAAATGTATTGTTCTTTGTTGCCAAGTCTATTTGGTTGCCCCCAAAATTAATCATCTGGGGAACCTGCATTATCTGAAAAAATCCAAAGAACCTGTCATTTAATCCCGATGTGTTCTTTACCTCCATCTGGCTTTTTAGCTGTTCGCCTACGTTTTTGATATAGCGGATTTTCATTTCGCCCAGTGCGTGAGTTTTGATTGTCTGAACCTCTATGTTATCACCTGAAATAATTACGGCGGTCTGGCATGCTGCATTGTTTACCTGGGATACCTCGTTCCAAACTATCGCATCACTTGATTGCCTGGCGAGATAAGTATCACTTGGGATCGTTGGAGAACCAGAAATTTTTCCAGCGTTCCAAAATGCAAACGAACATGTATTCTTATTTATCTGGTAGGAACCCTGGGCTGTTTCAACCTGGATTATGTTTGTATCCTCAAATAAAATATAATCCTTCCATAGAGCCCCATCCAAAATTCTGTCTGGATGGGAAGCCCACTTGTAGGTAAATTCACCCGTTTGGATTATATCATAGTCTTGGCCTTTTTGTTCTAGTTGGGCCTGAGCCTCATCGATAACAAAAGGAACCATAAGTAAAACCGCAAAAAAAAAACTTAGTTTATTCAATCTCGACCCCGAACAGATGCAACCATCAAAACTTTCAAAACAAGAATAAACAATCCAATCGTAGGAACGAGGGGAATAATAAGACGAATTGTACTTTCTGTATTATTATAGGTTGCTTGCCAAAGTGGGCTTTGAATGTCCGTACTGCCTAAAGCACTGAAAAACATACCCAGAACCATTGGAACCAAAAGCCATGATATGCCATAAATGATTACAAAAGTGATTACCGACAATCCTAGAAATATCAGCGAGCTCAATCTGATTTTTAGTACAAGTACTAATATTATTATCTTTTTTTAGAGTAAAAAAAAGGGGGAAATTGTACGTCTATAACAGTCGTACAACAAAGAGAACAACTACTGCCGCAATTACTATCATCACGACTATAAGTAGTTGAAATGCGTTAGAGGCATCTGTATAAACTTGTGTGCAAGTGGCGGCCCAACCTGTATCATTTGCCGATGTCCTGTTAGTGTCGAACCCTGAGAGTGCACTACATGAAAATGTAGTATTTCCCAAAATTTGTGGGCCGATCCCTAACAGAATGGCAATTCCAATAAATGATGCTGCTAGCACCATAACTGTTTGTCCTCCGCCTTCTACCATGCTTACAGTAACCTCACTACGAATAGCACAACTACTGCGGCGATTACTATCATTACAACTAGGAGTAGTTGAAATGCGTTTGATGCATCCGTATCAACCTGAGCACAGGTTTGCTGCCAGCCGCTTGTTGCGTTGCCTGACAGGGTCGTACAATCGAAGGTAGTATTTCCAAGGATTTGAGGGCCTATACCTAATAGAATAGCAATCCCAATAAATGAGGCTGCTAAAGCCATTACGGTGGCTCCTCCTGCTTGAGTGGCCATGAACCAAAACGCAGAATTTTAATATTTAACCATTTGTCTATTATTTAAAGTACGAAATTAGTACTAATTTAGTACTCTTTAGTTTGTTTGATATAAATATACCATATTAGAATGGCGATAAGCGCAATTACCATAATAAAAGCGAATGTCATAAACACATCTGGGAAAATCCAGAATGAAATCGGCAAGAACATGATGCCAATCAACAAGGGATAAACGGCCTTGTGATATTTCATATAGGAAAACATGACAAAGACTGAGACTATTATCATACTGAAATAACCCCCTGTTATCCATTCCCAGCCCAGTAATGAGGCCTGCAAGAAATCCTCACCCATGCCACAATTCTGCCACATGTTGCCCCCTGCGGTTTCATTAAGAAAACATGGGACTGTTTCATTAACCTGGATTACCTGTAAACTGATTACATTCAGTAATAACAGTAATTCCAGCACACCTAAGTAATTTAGGCATTATAAATAAAAGATTAGTACCTATACTAATTTTTATTTAGTTCCCATACCTAAACCAGAAAGACCCTTAAAAGCTCCTTTATGTTTATCCATAAATTTTAATCCGTCTTTAGTTATATTCCGTATTTCAGCATTTACAGCCTGTCCTATATCTGTCATTTCTTCCTCATTAAATTTGATATTTGCAGTCAGGAAAGTAGTTTGGATCAAGTTGTTTTTTAACTCAAAAGGCACATTGGCTATTTGAGGGTTCTGCATGATATGAAGATACCTTATAATTTTTATTTCTCTCTCAGTTAATTCAACCATTTTAACACCTCCCTTGTAATCATCTCAACACACTTTGAATTTTATAATTCCCATTTTATAAAAAACTGCCAGACTCCCTAAAGAACCAATTACAATATGACTAATCCCCAGAAAATAATCTATATCTCCCAAAATAAAGATAAAGACCCCAACCCCAATAATTAGAAAACAATTAATCGCTATAATTGCCCATACTAAACTATTTAATTCTTCATTCAATTCTTCGGGGTCGCAGTCGGTATTTTATCTATTTTATCAACCATGCTTTTGATATCTTTAGGCAATTCATTATACTCCAATTCCCCACTGTCTACTGCATCCCTTAGCGCTTCGGGGGTCGGATATTTCGACATTAGCTTATCAGCTTCTGATTCTACCCCTGGAATTCCTGGCAGACTAATATCCTCAAATGCGCCAGTATCCCATAAATAATAAATTGCAAAGCCAATCGTACCGACAATCAACAATAATAAAATCACTTTGAGCCATGGGCCTTTAACACCCAATGGCGTGTTTGTTATTTTCTTGTGTTCAATATCGGTTCGCTGAAAACTTGAAACCACGGTTCCCAAAAACTGCGGATCGGTTGCTTTCAAGTCATCCTCGATAAATTCCCCTATCTTTCTGGTAGGGGTTACTATCTTCTCAACCCCCAGGTCTTTGATGAAAGTTGTAATGTTTCTTACCTGTTCGCTGTATTTGTCCTGGTGTTCTGAAATCTCGGCTATTAACTCATTCAGGTCATGTGGTGAAAATTCCTTGTGTTGTGTTTCCTTGTTGCCTAGATGCCGTGTAACATTGAATAGCATGCGGTTCATTTTTGGCAGGTTGTTTTTTCTAAGGTAATCGGCTAAAAGTTTCGTATCTCCTGCCGAAATCGGCAAATAGTGGCTTGTATCGTAATAGATTTTCCGAAATGATTTAGCTAGGGAATGTTCCCAAGTCTTTATTCTTGACCCTTCAATCTTAAAGCAGTAAATCTGCCCGTCAATATCACAAACGAAATAATTGCCAATTGTATGTTTTATTGGTACAAAATGAACCTTGCTTGATGAGTCAGTAATATCGGCAGTTATCCATTTAGAACTATAAAGATCCTTTCCGCTAAGAACACCCATTTTATTTTTCTAGCTCCTTTATTATTCGTTCCAAATGTGTAAATGATGAAACCAAAAAACTAAGAATGACCCCACCAAGTAAAGCAACAAGTATATCCCCTGTAATTTTATCAGGGTCTAAAATCAGAAGTATTATAAAAACCACAAAAATTAATATTATTAATATTGATCCTGATAATTCCAATATTTTTAAATGTAAATGTTTGACCAATTATAACACCTTTACCAAATTATGACATTTTGGGCAGGTTGCAAAATATGCGCTTTTTCCCTTGTAATTCCATCCATGTTTACAGGCTTTACAAAACAACTCCAATACTTACGCACTTACTTACTTACTATTAAGAATTAGTACTATTTCAGTAAACGTACTCTATTCTTGAATTTGGTAAATGTTTCCCCTGGGAAGGCCTCAGTACTGTTATACCTCGAACGAATCACCTTGTCTATTTTTCTACGCCTTCTTTGTACTTCCTTCATCCTTCTTCTATCCAAGAATACTTTAATTAGATAGAAATCTTATATTAAAATAATTGATACCAGATACCCAAAGACAACACACCGATCTATTGGATTTTATTTTAGACGGCTGCCAAAGAATTGAGGAGGTTACAACCCCAGACGGTAAAATAGAAAAGCAATTAATCTTTGATCCTGAACGGGCATACTGGAAAGGCCATTTGGTTAATAGCCCCACATTTGCCCGAATGGTTTTTGAATTAAAGGGCTGGGAGGGTAAAGCCCTTCAATGTTATAATTATATGACAAAGGAACGAGCCGATGTAATGAGTTCGCAAATTATGGATATTTCCCAATGGTATCGATATAGCATAGATGCAAAGTCTAGCGAATCCCTACGGGATAAGAACAATACACAAAGTACCCTAATTGATAAGATAAACAGAAACAAGATTGAAAGGGCCTATACGATGAAAAGCGAAGGAGGAAAAAGCATTTTATCTGGTCTTATAGGAAGAGATCGAGAAAGGGAACAAGACGAAGATCAGGGATAGATTAGCTAGTTTTTAACAAATATTTCTTACGGCGTATTTTATCACATTTTTTACACTAAGCAGACATAACACCATCCATTTTCTTTCTTAGTTTTGTGTTAGTTATTGTCAGTCCGCTTTCTGTCGCCACTTCTTCTAAAGAAATTAACTTCTTTTCCATCGCCCGTTCCAAATATCTTAATGACTGTACAACCATGTTAGAATAAACATTCATCCCACTAGAATACAGTTTCAACTTTATGGCAGCTTCAAAGTGACCTTTTCCAAATTTATCAATACTTTCCTTAAGAAATTGTCCAACTGGTACTTCACTGTGTATTAGTTGTCCTGATGCCTCAGAACATATGGAACAGATAGGATCTACCCATTCCCTCAAAGGAAACACAATATACCTTAATCTTGCATTATTAAAAAATAAACATGGCACAAAAGGGTTTTTGTAATTATAGGAAAAATATTTGTTTTTCTTAATCAAAAACGTGCCTTTGTACTTTGTTGTCATTTCCACAAACTTTTCTTGAAATTCCTTGATTCTTCGGTGGTATCTCGTTCCTACTATCTTTAACATGTTATCTTCCTCAGAACTTCCCATTGAAGTAAAATAACGAAAATTAGCCTGTCTTAGATATTTATCCAATCCGAGGGTATAATGATAATCATAGATCAAAATAATCTTAACATCGACCCCTTCGTTCAAGTGTCTGATTTTTGTTACAACCCTCTTAACTTCCTCAATTTTCTTCTTTTCAGCTAGGAATGACAAATCATCAAAAATTAGTACATAGTTAGCCACATCCAATTTTTGAAGGGTTTCTCTTAAATTTAAAAAATCTTCTTCGCCAAGAACCTTAATGGCCCATGGAACATCCGACATTTTATGGACTAGATGTCCTATACATTTTGCAAGGGTTGTTTTCCCTGTAGCTGGTTCCCCCACTATTCCAACCTTTACAACATCCAAGACCCTACTAACCTGTATAATTTCCTTAACTGATGCCCGAACAGAATGAACCCTTATCATAGGTTCCCCTTTCCAAGTTGTTAAAATTGGTCTTAATTTGTCCTCTTGTTTGATTTTTGGTTCTACTGCAATTTCTTGGATTTCAATCATTTATCGTCTTCTCCACTTGTATCAACATCCTCATCCGTGTATTCTCCCGACCTTTGCCAGTTATCATCCCTGAACAAAGCCATCTGAGCCCCCAACTCATCCATAAAATTCCAAAACCATTGTGAGAATTTCTTATGAAATGTTGTTCTTGCCATCATTCCCTCTTTTCTTTCTGGGGGTTTAGCAACAACCTTTAGATAATTTGGTTCTTTTGCAATTTTATCAATCATGTGAGTCTTTAATAATATATTATCATGGTGACATTGTGGGCATGTCCAAACCTGCTCAAATTTCTCATCTAAGATATACCTTAAACTTGATGAACATAAACGATTAAAGAGATTAGCTTCTCTATGCTTTGACTGTGCTGTACAATGATTACATACAACTAACAAATCATGTTTAATCTTATCCTCATAGTCTTTTGTAGAAATTGTCACACGATATTCTGGGGCTAGCAATCCATTTAACGCGTAGCATGAGCCGAGGCATGCATCATAATTTTCAGACTTCCAACTACTGATGGCTTCATTAGTAAACTTGATGAACCGTGTATTGATGTCTGGTAGCCTAGCCTGTGGCATGATTCTAAAATGCCTGACTAATATATAAAGGGCGATTTATTACTGACTAATTAGGAGTAAATAAAAAAGTCCTTGTACTAAAAAATATAGTACATAGTAGGCATGGATACAGTAATAATAGCACGTATTACTGTCAAGTAATTCGTATAAAATTTTTCTTTACAAGTTTTTTTTATGCTGGGCTCAGCCTAACAGAAACTAAGCATACAGAATAGGGCCTGCTCTTTAGCCAAGGCCACCCAGGTATCATGCAGCCATTTGTTTGAAGTCGTTATATCATGTACTGTTTTTGTCTGATAGATAGTCTTGTTATCTTGGAATAAGGTATAGGTAGGATGGCAATCATGCCTCAAGTATTCGATAGTATCTCCCAGTAGGAACACCCAGTTCTTACCATCGATAACAGCGTTCCTACAATTGTCAATATATCGACCCTCGCCCATTACCCTAGTATTATCATCAGTTGGATAGTTTATCTTGTATTCTGGTAAGGAAGATTCAATTGTAATCATGCCTAACTGTTTCTTTGTTTCTGTATCAGGGTCTATGAATAGAAAGGTCTGGTTTCCCTTGAAATCATAATAATTATAGTGGTTTACCATCTGGGGTCTACCTCTTTGTAATTGCCCATCCTTGTAGATGAATTCGCCGCTTCTATCCTGGTAAGATGTATCAGGGAACAGGGCCATAATAGCTTCGTATGTGGGACAGCTTGAGGTACTATTAACAGGGGCGAATTTGTGGATATTATAACAGGTCTTTGATATTGATATGCCAAAGTCTAGATCCCTAGCGGGTATCGTTTCGCCTTTGTTGGACTTTATAACATCCATATAGGTTTGATTTATGTAGATATTTGTATAATTTACATTGGTATAGTTTATTGCTGCCTCGGCCTGGAATTGGGCATTGGCTATTAATGGTATGATAATAACCATTAAAAACAGGCCAAGGCGCATTAAAGATTAGTACGGGTACTATTTAAAAACAATTACCCAGTTAGGATCTTGTATCTGTTCTTGGATGGCTTTTCATTCAAGCCAAAGGCCTTATTGAGATCCTTATTATCCCCAAAGTGCATCTTGTTTAACTCCTTTGAAACTGTGTTTACCCCCCTGTTGAATTTGTCTATACCAGTATTCATATTCTTTTTGTTTACCTTCTTGAGGATATGGATTATCTTTTCCCTTCGGGTCTTGTGGTCTGTTAGAATCACATCATAGATTCTAAGAAGAAACATTTGCTTTTCTACCTTAATCTTTTTCCATGCCTTGACGGTAAATAATAATACCTCCCGAATATCTCGGCCTGTAAAGCATTTGGCACATAGATTTTTCTTTGTCCGCCTGGTTACAATTACACCGCAGCTCTTACAGATCATCTGATTATCCCCGCCCAACCAAGAACCAATATAGTGCCACCGCCAAGAACAACAACACCTAAGAAAACCGTAAGAATTATCATGGTATAGCTCTTTGGTTTTCTCTTATTCTTTCTCAAAACAAACCCCCAAGCAAAACATCTAATACCTCACTGAAATAATACCCCAGGAAAACTCCAACAACAACACCGACAATTAATGTAAAGAACATTAAGTATTACCTTCTAGTAATTGATACTCTCTTAAGTTTGGATTTTGTCTAAATGAATTTTTTACCATTTCATTAAGTATATTTTTACAGAATCTTTGATCGTAGTCTGCTAATTCTAATTTACCTTTACCAATAGAATTTAGTATTTGTGCTAAGTTCAAAGCATTATAACTAGATAGTTTGATTATTACCTCATCACAATACTTGCATGATGCAGCTATACTTGTATGCCTACATTGGGTTTCATTCCATTCCTTAGTCATACTTTCTGCTCCGAAATACATACAAATCTGATGTAACTTTTCTTATTTCTCCTTCCTCATCTTCAATATAATCAGTAATACAATAAACCTCACATTCATCACAATGATAATCCATTCTTCCTTTAATCCAAGGAATTGGAACTAATTTCATTTCATGTCCTTTTTTACATCTCATTTACTTTCTGCTCCGTAATATAGACATCATTTTTTGTAAACCTCATCTACTGCTGTTTCTGTAAATGCTTTTATGATGAGATTTAGTTCATCCTTTGTCATTTCAGGTTTTTTGCTTTTTGTGTATTTAGCAAATGCTAATGTTACTTCGTATAATTCATTCATGTTGTATTACTTCCTGGTAATTCGTGTAACTGCTTTGAACTCCTATTATACGGGATAATTCTCACTCTTTTCATCAAGTGATCAGTTTCGCATTGATGAGTATCTGCTTTATACATGAAAATACTTTCAAAACTACATTCTTGACATTCCCATCTGTATAATCCATCTAATTCAGTTCTTGGAAAATTTTCTGTTGTCATGTATAATCTCCGTTATACGTGATCAATTCTTCCAGCACCAATAACAAGATGTGACTATTCTACCATTGAAAGCCTGATGTTTCCCACATGAACAATGATAACAATTAGAACAAGTCCACCACTTAGCACCTTCTTTACAATAAGGTACATCACACCATCCAGAACCAGTTCCAGTGTATGATTTTTTAGGATGTAACATCACGTATAATCCTCGTTCAATGAGAACGTGCCTCTTTAGTGAATAATTTATCTAATCTTTTTACCTCTGCGTGTACTCGTTTATAATGGAATTTCATATCCATCCAATTCAAAGTTTCAAAATTACAGTCAGTACAAATCATGTATAATCCTCATTCAACATGTATTACTACCTCGTAATACATGCTCTAATCTTATCCAATTAGAATTTTCATAACATCGTCTACAATTCATATCAGCATATCCAGCATCAAAACAATATCCACATGGCTCATTACATAAGATGAAATGCTTATTGAATCCATATTCTTGTTCATGAAAAATTAAATGATATGGTAATCTAATCCAGAATTGTAAATGACGATAAAAATCATGTAGGTTATAATGTAAATTTGTATGAACGATCATGTATTACTCCTCCCTATGAAAAAATCAACCCAACATTTATCACAAATAACAGGCTCATCAGATTTTAATTTAGAGTTGCAATCTTTACAATTGGTCATTTACGAATTACTCCTTGGAAATACAACTTTTGTATTTGGTAACCCCTCTAATATCATTTCATAAATCTCTTTAATAGTATTTTTAAAATGTATAAAATTAAAATAATGAGCTAGTGCTGCTAACTCTTCCCTTGTTTTGGGGGCATCATGCAGCTTAAAATTTAATCTTTTAATTATTGGTCCCTCATCATATTTCTCATTCATATAATGAACCGTACAACCCCATTGAAGCACCCGATCTTTAACCCCTTCAGTGTATGGGTCCCCGCCTGGATAAGCAGGTAAGGGGGCAGTATGGTAATTAACCCAGGGCCTAGTTAGGTCTCTTATTTTTCTGGACCAACAATAACTAACACCTAGTTTGAAATTATTATCAATTGGTAATTCATTAAACCTGGTATAAATTTCATAAGGTAATCCATTCTCATCTAAATAAGTTCTAATCTTAGTTACATGCCTTGTTTTAGTGAAAATTCTAATCATACTTTCTCTCCCGAAATACATGTTTTCCTTTATGAGAATCAAATTCTTTACTATTTGAAAAATGGTTTTTACATAATGGGCAAATAATTATTGAGGGGCAAAGTCTTGAACCTTCATATAACAATCTCTTACCTGATGGAGCAAACCTTTTGCATTTACATATATTACATTTACCTGTACTTGCTTTCCCAAATATAAGAAATATCAAATGATTTTTAATATGCTGGCCTTTAGTATCCAAACAATCAATACATAATTCTGATAAATCATTACCTTCATACATTATGTATTTCCCTCACGTAATACTTGTTTTCTTAGATCATCACGTTCTAAAGCTACAAGAAATAAAGCAACAATCGTTAAAATCAAAACCGCGAATATTGACCAAGTCATATATACACTAAGTCTAGGGGGTTCATCTGTTGTAATATCCATATACATAAAAGAGAATACGAAAACCATACACCAAATTAAACTAAATAAAAATATCTTATCATTCCGTTTCATGTATTTCCACCCAGTAATTCTTTTTTATGATATCTCCAAATGTGCTTATATTCATCAGTTAGATTATAACAAAAAGTATGATGAATTTTACAGATAGTTACCCAAGCTTTTCTATCTTTCATTACGTATTACCCCTTAGTAATTC